>ERZ856578.98-NODE-98-length-153326-cov-13.722067_pt1 | contig 153326 bp, 154 predicted proteins | sample MGYA00514384_ERZ856578 | MGnify/ENA primary metagenome ERZ856578 (study PRJEB29103, sample SAMN06111958) | human gut metagenome | biome: human gut; feature: ankylosing spondylitis patient; material: healthy_person | host: Homo sapiens | place: China:Hangzhou... | reverse complement strand
TCCGCTTTCCCAGCGGGAAACCGCCTGCCGGGATACCCCCAGCCGCTCCGCCAGCTCCTCCTGCGATAGCCCCCGCCCTTTCCGCAGCCTGATGATCTTCTCCGATAATTTCATTGCAAGGTACCTCCGTTTGATTGGTGCCTCCATCCTACCAAAGCCCGCCCGGCAAATCCACCGCGTCCGCTTCCCATTCCCGCAACAAGAGTTTACATTTCCTCTTTTTCGTCGTATTTCTCCAGGAAGCTGTGCAGCTCATCGTCATCGCCCATCCGGTAGCCCACCGCTGTGACCAGGTTCACATTGTGCATACTGCGGAAAATATTGATATCCACATTTTTGTTGTGCTGCTTCATTTGGGCGATCAGCTGCTTCATCTCCCGGCGGGCGCTGTCCTCCTCGTGGTGCTCGGTCCGCTCGGTAAAGCGGCAGGCGCACTGCAAAAAGTGCAGGTTATTATATTTTCCCCAGCTGATAATATCCTCCTCCCGCACCAGGTACAGCGGCCGGATGAGCTCCATCCCCGCAAAATTGGTGCTGTGCAGCTTCGGCAGCATCGTCTTAATCTCCGCCCCGTACAGCATACTCATCAGCGTCGTTTCTATCGCATCGTTAAAGTGGTGCCCCAGCGCTATTTTATTGCAGCCCAGCGCCTGCGCCTCCTTATACAGGTACCCACGCCGCATCCGGGCGCACAGGTAGCAGGGCGAACCGCCCTCCACCTCATCCACCACCCCGAAGATCGGGCTTTCGAAAATGCGGATCGGCAGCTCCAGCGTGCGGGCATTCCGCTCGATGAGCTCCCGGTTGGGCGGGCTGTACCCGGGGTCCATCACCAGGTACTCCACCTCAAAGGGAAAATCGCTGTACTTCTGCAGATGCTGCATACACTTGGCCAGCATCATGCTGTCCTTTCCCCCGCTGATGCACACGGCAATGCGGTCGCCCGGTTTGATCAGCTCATAGTCCTTGCACCCGCCTATAAACCGGTTCCATATCGTCTTGCGGTATTTGGTGATGAGGCTGCGCTCCGCCAGCTCTCCCGCGGTCATCTCTTTCGGCATTTTTCTGCCCTCCCGATGGTTTTTGTCTCTACCGCCTAATGATACCATACCCCCTGCCCCACCGCAAGCAATGATGTTTCCCCAGCCCGCATCCCGCTCCTTTTCCACCCCCTGCCCACCGCAAAATACGGCCCGCAGGGCACCCCATCCTCCGGATGGGGCCGGCGGCCAAAGGCCGCCTGCGCCCGGCTTCGCCGGGCGGCCCTGCGGGCCACCCCCTCCGCCATAAAAAATCTCCCCTGCCGCGCGCCCCGCATGGCAGAGGAGAATATCCTTTTTACCCGTGATGTTCCTCGTTTTCGTTGGTGTGGATGTTGATAAACTCTGCCCGCATCTTGGAATAGAGGATGGTCTGACTGCTGTAAAGTCCGCAGTAGCCGGAAAGCAGATAGCTGATGGCGCACGCCATCGCAAAGTACAGCACATCACCGGTGCTAAATAGCTCAATGCTCAAAAATACTGAGGCAATGGGACAGTTCACCGCCCCGCAGAATACCGCCACCAGGCCAATGGCCGCGCCAAAGCCCGCCGGCAGCCCCATGGCACCGCCCAGCACGCAGCCAAAGCACGCTCCCACGAAGAAGGAAGGCACCACCTCGCCGCCCTTATAGCCAAACCCGATGGTCACTGCGGTAAACAGCAGCTTCCAAAGCCACGCCCACGGCTCCACATCGCCGCTCACAGCCTGCTCCACCATCTCCATCCCGGCGCCATTGTAATTGGTGTTGCCCACCAGCAGCGTCAGTACGATCACCAGCGCACCGCCCACCAGCACCCGTCCGTATGGGTTTGGCAGCAGCCGCGCTGCCAGCTTCCCGGTCTTTTGCAGCCCGCGGCAGAATAAAATACTCACCACCGCGCAGCCGATGGCCAGCAGGATCACCAGCAGCATGGTCCAGGGGTCCAGCCCCGGATCCGCCACCGCAAAGCGGGTCGGCGGCACACCCATCAGCAGGCTTACCAGATAGCCCACCAGTGCGGCCGTCAGGCATGGGATCAACCCCGCATAATAGAACACCCCCACGCTGATGACCTCCATCGCGAAGATGGCCGCCGTCAGCGGCGTCCCGAATAGCGCCGAAAATACCGCGCTCATCCCGCACAGGGTGGCCAGCGGCAGGTCCTTTTCCCCCAGCCGCAGCAGACGCCCGGCCTCAAAGCCGATCCCGCCGCCGATCTGCAGTGCCGCGCCCTCGCGTCCGGCACTGCCGCCGCCCAGGTGGGTCAGCACCGTGGAAATAAAGATGACCGGCACCAGCAGCACCGGCACATTCTTGCCAAAGTGCACCGATTCTATGACAGCGTTGGTATCCTTGCCCTCCACCTTGGTCACGCGGTACAGCCCCACAATAATAAGCCCCAGCGCCGGCAGCAGGTACAGGATCCATGGATGCGCTGCCCTCATTTGGGTGGCATAGTTGACACCAATGTGGAACAGCGATCCGATCACCCCGCCGATCCCTCCGATCAGCGCCCCCACCGCCAGCCACTTGGCCAGCGCAGCCGGGTATGCCCCTATGTGCGCCGCGATCTTTTTCCATTTTTCCATGGTATTCCGCCCTTCTCTCCCTGCTCACTTTCCACAAAATCCCCTTATTTATAGCACCTTTCCCCACCGGTGTCAATGATAAAGCCGCACCCCATCTGCCCGGCGGCATACAGGGGCGGCTCATTTCGTCCTCAGCTTTTTATGAAAATGTAATTTAAGATCAGGCTACTTCAGCAAGCTTCTTCATCACTCTTGCGGAAACTTCAGCATAGTAGGCGGCATCCGCATCAGACAAGCTCTTACTATCGATGGCATCGAGCTTTGCCATCATATCAGAGTATTTACCCATATAGTCAGCAAGATCGCCCATCATGGAAACTTGATCAGTAGATGCTTTATACTTCTTCTTATATCATATCCTAAACCCAAAAGAAAGCCAATTTTGTGCAAATTTTCACTTGTGGTCAAAAGCCCACTTTACTTCGCCCTGCTCCCCCACCAAAAAAGCACCCCTCCGGGTGCTTTTTCCACGCTGTCTATATCCCATAGTGGATCACCCACTTGTTTTCCCGCTCGGCCCGCCGCAGCAGGGCCGCCAGCTCCGCCATACCGCCCTGCCGGGTCACCGCTTCCCACAGTCCCGGCAGCGTCTCCGGCGGTATCAGTGTGATACCGGTATAGCATAGTCCCCTGCCCGGGCGGTCCACCGTGTGCCAGTACATCGGCAGCCCCAGCGTTTCGGGCAGCAGCCGCTCTATCTCGTCATCCTCCACCGGGATGCAACGGTATTTCCCCGGCTCATATTGCTCAAACCGCTGCCCCGCCTCCGGCGCCTGCGGCATCATGCCAAATTCATGCCTCGCCATTTCCCCTCCTGTAATACATACTGTATAATTTCATCGTTTTATCTGGCTTATCGCGGGATCTTCGCCTCCCGCAGCCGCTTTTTGCGTTCCTTCCAGTCCGGCATCACCTCGGTCACCACTGCGTGGAACGCCGGGGAATGATCCGCCCGCACCAAGTGCGCCAGCTCATGCACCATGATGTACTCGGTGCATTCCATGGGAGCGTGCAACAGCCGCTCATTCATCGTGATGACCGCCGTGGCCGGCTGACAGCTCCCCCACCGGCTGGTCATCCGCCGGGTGCGCAGCATCGGCCTGGGGATGTTCCACCGGGCAAACCGGGGGTACCACTGCTCCAGCACCGCCGCAAAAAGCTCCCCGCAGATTTTCTTCCACCACCCCGTCAGGAGCCGTTCCGCTGCCTTTCGGTCGGCCAGGTCGGGCAGCGTCAGCACCAATTGGTTTCCCCGCAGCTCAGCGCCTTTGGGGCTTCCCTTCCGCAGCACCAGCTCCATCTCCCTGCCCAAGCAGGGCAGCTTCGCTCCATTCTCTACCGTCAGGGCCTCCTGCAGACGCTCGTTTTGCCAGCGTTGCCGGGCCTTTTCTATCATCCCGGCATGGCTCCTCACAAATTCATCCACCGCTGCCGCGGACACCCACCCCGCCGTCGAAACATGGATGCTCCCATCCGGCCGCACCCGCAGGTTCAGGTTCTTCACCCTCTTTTTCTGCCACTCATAGCTCAGGTCGGTACCACCCACCCACAGCTCTCTGCGCACGGCACATCCCCCTTTCCGTCCTCGTCCACTCCCTGCAGAATCCGGGCATCGGGCCGCAGGCCGCCCGCCCTCCGGGCGGGCAAACGGGCATCCGCCTGTTTCGGCGGCTCCGCCGCCGGGCCTGCGGCCCGCCCCTCCCGCCAGCTCTTTCCTTATCCCAAAGCGGCGCACCCTCGCCGGGTGCGCCGCCCATTTTTCCTTTGGCTTACCGCGGCACGCTTCGCAGCAGCCCCTCCGCCAGACCACTGGCCGTCTCGCAGATGGTCTCCCAGTCGGCGCAGGCCTCATACTGCTCCGGGTTGGGGATGAACCCCACCTCAAACAGCACCGCGGGGCAGAAGCCCAGCCGGGTCACATAATAGTAGCCCCATTCCTCCCCCTTGGTGTCACGGTCGGTCGCGCCGGTCACCGCCGCCGCCAGGTTGGCCGCGTAGGTCTCGCTGTCGTCCTCGCAGTAATAGCTCACCGTCCAGTCGGCGGAAACATACCTGGTCAGTCCGGTGCTGTTGTGGTGGATGGAAAGGAAGAAATCCGGCTTCGCGTCCACCGCCATGCGCACCCGCTCGTCCAGCACGATCTTCGGGGTCTCCCGGTCATCGGTCTCTCTCGTCATGATGACCGTCGCGCCCATCTGCTCCAGCCGGTCGCGCACCGCCAGGCTCACCGCCAGGTTCAGCTCCGCCTCCGCCGGCCCGTAAAGCCCCGCCGCGCCGTAGGCGCCGCAGTCCTTGTTGCCGTGGCCGGGGTCCACCATCACCGTGATGCCCTCCAGCGGCTTGCCGGGAGTGGCACTCAGCTTCGGCGGCTCTTTTAGGCTCAGCAGCAGGTCGCCCTCCTCGGTGTACTGGAGGTCATACCCCCAGTAGCTTTCCTCGTTCAGCGTCAGCAGCAGGTTCACCCCGCCTTCGGTTTCCTCCCAGCGGGCCTCCTTTATCATCGGTGCCGCTATGCCTTCGGTGCTTTCCGGCAGGGCGGTGTTCTCCAGGTAAATGGTCAGCAGCGCTCCCTCCCGCTTCGCGGAGGCCGCCGGGTAGCTGCCGCAGGGCAGCGTAATGGTCGTCAGCCGGCCCTCCGTCACCGATGAGACCTCACCGATCGCCGCTGCCGCCGCCGGGGTCGGGGCCACCGTGGCCCGGTCGCTGCTGATGTAGCCCCCCGCCACCTCGTAGAAGATGGTGCCATTATACTGGAAGCAGCCCACCATCGGGATCTTCGCCCCGCGGTGGTAGGTCGCAATAAAGGTGCTGTCATCGGTATAGTCGGTCAAAAGGCTCACATTCTCGGTATTGGCCAGCACCGCCGGGGTGGTGTTCTTCCCTGCGGCGTACAGCCGCCCGGCCGATTCATAGCTCGTGGTCTTGCCGCCCCACACCATGGTGTATTTTACGGGGCCCCAGTCCTGCAGCTCCCCTTCAGGCAGATCGGCCGGCACCTGGTAGGTCCCCTTGTAGGTAGCGGCAATGCCGTTTTTGGCGGTCGCCGCCGTCTGCTGCATCGTCACCGTCTGTCCGTGAATGACCGCGGTCACCTTGCTGCCGCTGGGGGCCACGCACCGGAAGGTCAGCTCCTGACCGGCCCAGACGGCGGCGTCGCTGGTCGGGAACCGGGAGGTCAGGGTGGAGGTGGTGCCGTCCCCGGTGCCGCTGCCGCGGCGGATGGTCAGGGTCAGGCTGTCCTCCCCATTGCGGAAGGTAAAGTAGTTTTTCCCGTAGGCCAGGCTCACCGAAACACCAAAGCAGCCGCCCTCTCCGGTGCGCTCCACCTCTTTGCCGTCCATTGTCAGCGGCTTTGTGGGGTCGCTGGTCCCCATGATAAAGACCTGCGCCGTATAAACCAGCGCGTTATTGGCCGGGTAGCCTATATGCAGCTCTTTCGCGTATTCCAGAGAAACAGCGGTCAGCGGCCGGGTCTGAGCCGCATCGGCGTAGCTCAGCAGCAGGCCCCGGGCCGCGGTATTATCGCTTATTTCGCCGTAGTTTGCCAGCACAAAGCCAGCGGCCTTGCCGTTCCTCGCATTGTAGAACAGCTGGCTGCCGGTCACACCGCCCTGCAGCGCCGTTACCACCGGGGTCACCTCGGCGCCGGTGTTCTGCCAGCTCTCACTCCGAGCAATGTACTCCCGGCCGGCCACCTCCGGCAGCACCGGCAGCAGGCGGGTCAGGTTATTTTTCTGTACCAGCTCAGTCAGCTCTTCCCCGGCCAGCTCGGCATCCCAGCGCAGGGCCAGCGGCAGGCCGCTCTCTCCCAGCCCGGAAAGCTTATTCCGCAGTTCCTCCGCCGTCAGACCGTCCCCCCACAGGGCCAGACCCGCCGGTTCGTATTTCAGCTTTTTGGTGGGGGCATAGTCCCCCTTTACCGCCGCCCAGATAGCCGGGCTGCCATCGGCGGCCTTGCACAACAGCTCCAGCCGGGAGTAATCCCCCTCGTCTGCCACCTGCCAGTACAGCGTCTCTATGCGGTTTTCCCGCGCGAAGATCAGCAGCTGCCGCAGCGCTTCCTTTTCGGCCTTCTCCCGCTCCCGCGCGGAAAGCTTCTGGGGTTCGGTGTCATCCAGAGCGTCCTCCAGGCTTTCCACCCTGGAAATCTCCAGCGGCAGCTCGTCCATACCGACCCACAGCGCGGTACCGGGCAGTGCCGGCTCCGCCGCCTCCGGGATGGAAATGCTCTCCCCCAGCAGCCGGGGCAGGCCCATGGCTCCGGCCGCGATGCACACGGTGAGCAACAGCACGGTGATTACCGTCAGTTTTCCGGTTTTCTGTTTCATTTTGGTTTCCTCCCTTGGGCGTCACTTACAGCTCAAAGTCCTCCGGCCGGTAATCTCCGGCGGCAATTTTCGGGGCCCGGCGGATCTCCCGCCGCAGCGGATCGTACCGGAAAGCGGAGCAGTGATCCTCCGCCGCCATGACCCCCCGCTTGGGGCACAGCACAAAGTCCTGGTCCACATTGGGCGTCCCAATGGCACAGTACCGGCAGGCCTGGTCTATCTCCCGGTCAAAAAATTTGCTCCTCATAGGCTGTTTCCTCCCTTTTTACGCTCCATTCCTCTCCCGCCTGCATCGGGCCGGGGCAAAAAATCCAAGTCTCCATAAAAGGCTTTCCGCTTTGGCTCCAAAACGAGCGGCAGCATCGGCTCCCCCGCATTTTTCGACCCCATTATACCACACCTTTCCCCGCCTGGGAACCGCCCCGGCACCGAATTTACTTTCCGGTAACAATTCCCTGCCCCTCGGCACATTTCAGCATCAACCGGGCCACGGGCCGCAGGCGCCCCGGCTTCGCCGGGGCCGACGGGCTTCGCCCGCCGGGGCCGTCCTGCCGGACGGCCCTGCCTGCGGCCCGCCCTCGCCTCCTCGGCCCCCCCTGCAAGCCACAAGCCCCGGCCCGCAGGGAGCCGCCCTCCGGGCGGCTGCGGCGGCCTGCGGCCGCCCCCGCAGCCTCATCCCTCTGCCGCCATCCCCCGCTCCCAACGGACAGTCAGCAGCAGGCACAGCAGCACCATCGCCCCGCTGCCCCACAGCATCCGCCCCACGGAAAAAGCCGGCACAGCTGCCCCGGTCATGGCCGGGAGCACCGCCCTTTTCAGCCACGGTACCGCCAAAAGCGCCGTGAAAAGCCCATGCAGCAGCCGCCCCCACAGCAGCTTACCCCAGGGCAGCGGCTCCTCCCCAAAGCAGGCCGAAACCTGACAGCAAACCGAAAGTCCCCCAAAGGAAAGCAGAAACGGCAGGATCTTGCCGGCCTCGGTAGGGGGCAGCTCCGCCGCCAGCGCCGAACCCGCGCAGATCTCCAAAAGGCCGGTAAAAAAGCAGTGTGCCGTCTCCCCGGCCACTCCCCCGCGCGTTAAAAAGGCCAGTCCCCTCTCCAGCAGGGGGAACAGCCCGCAGGCGGAAAATACCGCCGCAAAGGCCGAAAGCAGCACCACAAAGGCGCAGATATTCACCGCCGAGGAAGCCGCCGAACCCACCGACCGTACCAGCAGCACCGCGGCCGGCTCCGTTTTGGGAGAAGACCGCAAGCGGCTCCCTTTGGGCGGCAGCGGCCGGCCCCAGGCAAACAGCCGCCCCAGCAGCAGACCCGCCGCCAGCTGGCACAGGAACAAAAAAATCCCCACCACCGTGGAGCCGAAATTGCGGCCGCCCACCACCCCGGCCATATAGGCCGGCCCGCTGTAAATCAGCACCGGGGCCGCTTCCTCCGTTTCCCGCGCGGTAAGGGCCCCCTGCCGCCGCAGCTCTGCCAGCGTTTTGGCTCCGGCAGGATACCCCCCGATCCAACTCATCAGCAGGGCCGGCGCCGCAGCCGCGGGCAGCCGGAAGCAGTATCGCATCACCCCGGAAAGGAGGGCCGCCAGTCCCGCGCCCCCGGGCGCCCCCGCCAGGAATACCGAAACCGCCAAAAACGGGAACACCGCCGGCAGAATGACCCGCCCGCAGGCGGAAAGTCCCCGCATCGCTCCCTCCGCGGCAGCGGGGGCATAGCCGATCAGCAAAGCAGCGCCCAACAGCCCGCCAAGCGCCGGCAGGGTATTCTTCGGGGCAAAACGAGCCATCACCGCACACTCCTTTCCGTTCCCTATTCTCACCGCCCCGCAGGCTCCCCTGTGTAAGGGGTAACGAAGTGGCGGCGCGGTAGTGAATGATATGCCGGTGGCATATCAGAGCCGCGCCGTGACCGAGCCGCAGCGAGAGGCTGTCAGCCGCAAGACTGACTGAGGGGTTGCTGGCAAAAGGTAATAATTTTATCTCGCCTTCGGCGTCGCAGAGTCACCGCAGGGTGACAGACTGTACGCCTGCCCGGCGAGGGGTTACTTTTCTGTGAAGAAAAGTAACCAAAAGTCACTCGGGGAGGACCCCGAGACCCCCGACGCGTCGGTACACCCCGCCCGGAAACACTTCGTATTCCCGGAGCGGGATTAGACGACGCTTATAAGGTGTTTATTTTAATTCGGTTCCTGCAAGGTCCAAAATAAAATGCGCCGCAGGCACCTTGAGAGCGTATCTGCGGCGCTGTACGGATTGGACTTTTCAGCTACCGCTGAAAAGTCCAATCCGTATCCAGCCGCAGCTTAGCGTTAGGGGGGTCTTGGGGCACAGCCCCAAGCGTGTTTTGCCTACTTTTGCACGAACAAAAGTAGGGCCCCGCCGGCGAGGCGTACAGGCTGTCACCCTCCGGTGACTTCGCCCCGCCGTTAGGCGACTACAATCTTGACCTAAAAATTTTTTTACTACTTTTCTTTACAGAAAAGGAACGCCCCCGCCGGGTAGGCGTGCTCCCAAAGCCTTGCACAAGGCCACACCCGCCGCCAGGCGACCACAAACCCGCCCTTAATTCGCACAACAAATCCCAGTTTCTGTTTCCCAATAAAGCCCACTATTTATGCAATTCTCACCCATCAATCCCCAATCCTGTAAACTTTTCATTAAAAAAAGTGAAATATTAACCTTTCACATGCAAAAAAGGGGCGATTTGCAGGGATTAGTGAAAGGACTTTTTCTCGCCGGCAAAAATCTTTTCGTGTCGGCCTCTCTCCCCGAACAATAAATCGAGAGCCTTTTCGCCCCACCGGTCAAACAGGGGCGCCGGCCCAAAATTTCTCAGCAGACCTCATCGGGCAATTTGGGGGTCTGCCTTAAGCGGGAACCTGCCTCCCACCTGCACCTTGAAAACTGAATAAAATACCAACCACAGCTTTACCGGGCTTTTCCCTCCGGTATGGGGGCTTTCTGCCGTTCCTCCGACTGCACCGGGGCCTCCACCGCTATCTGCTTCTCCAGCAGGTACTCCACCGCCAGGGTGTAGCCCTCCGGGCTCTCGGTTCCCACCGCCTCCCGGCTGATGATTTTGGCCTCCGCCCAGTCCTGCTCCCGCAGTGCCAGCGCCTTTTCGGCCTGCCGCATCGCTTCCTGCGGCGTCACGGTCTTTTTCACCTCTCTCATCAGCAGATAGCAGTCCTCCCGCAGCGTCACCGGCAGCAGCGACCACAGTCCCTGCGGCTCCTTTGCCGTATGCTCCACCCGGTACGGCCCATCCGGTATGCCCTTTATCTGCAATGGCACCTCCACCCCAAAAATCCTCAGGTATCGCCGCCGGGCGATCCCCCGCAGCACATAGTCGCTCTGCTCGTATGGTGTAAATATTTCCAGCTTCGCGCGCACCTGTGCATACACCTGCCCGCGCGCGTGCGCGGTACGGCTTTCTCCCACCTTGTTGTCCATTATGCCGCTCACCAGCAGATCCCCGGCCTGCACGCTGTCGCCCGGTTTTACCACGGGGTTGCCATTTTGCACCTCCACTTTGGTGATAAACCCGGTTTCCGCCGCGATGAGATTGGTCGGAATACCATCCTCCACCACAGCCGGGGGCGGCACCGTCTCCTCTATGATGGCCGTGACCCGGCTGCCCTCCACATTCACAGTGATCCAGGCAATTTCCTCAAAGCGGATCTGCATTTGCCGCTCCACCGTCCTGGCATCTATCCCGCTGGCCAAAGCCCCGGAACGCACCCCATATTCCGCCAGGGCCGCTGTAATGACCTCCGGTTCCAGCCGCTCGGTGCCCTGCACCTCCACCCGCCACACAAAGCGGCTCATGACCAGCAGCCCCACCACCAGCAGTCCCGCCCCGATCCATAAACCGGTGCGCCGCCGGTAGCGGCGGGCTGTATTTTTCATGCCGCTGCACCGCTGTATTTCCAGGGCACAGCTGCTTTTTTTGGCGTAATACTCCAATCGGGGCCGGTGGCACTGGGCACAGCAGGCGGTTATTCCGTTTTCTACCCGGCGGGACGCCCACAGTCCCACGCCCCCCTGGCTGCACAGGTTCAAAAATCGCTCCGGGTACGGCCCCACTACGGTAAACTGCACCGTCCCCCGGCAGTACCGGATCAGCTTTTTCATCAGCATTTTTCCGCCCCCTTTTGGCAGATCGGTTTTCCTCGGCACATTTCAGCAGAGACCGGGCCGCGGGCCGCAGGCCGCCCCGGCGCAGCCGGGGCCAGCGGGCTTCGCCCGCTGAAACCGTCCTCCGGACGGTTTGGCCTGCGGCCCGCCCTACGCACCCGGCCCCTGCCTTTTGCCATCCTACCCAAAGTCCACCGATTTGATCTTTCCCTCTACCACCGCGCCCAGACTGCCAAAGTTCCGCATCGTCAGCCCCTCCCCGGTAAAGCGCACCGTCAGCGGCCCGGTACACAGCCGGATACAGCATTCGTTGTACTCCAGAATACCCCGGCAGCCATCCACCACGGCCTCCCGGTCGGAAAGCAGCTCCACCCGCATCGGCGGCAGCAGGTCGGCCGCCGCCTCTCGCAGCGTTTCACCGGCCTTTTTCAGCGATTTTTGCAGTGGCATCGCGCTTTCCCCCTTTCGCCATACCCTCCACTATATGCCGTCCGGTCTGTCCCTTAGTCGTCTTGCTTATTTGTATATTTTGTAAATCATATTGGGGCCGAATTTGTGGTCGCCTGGCGGCGAAAGCCTCCCTTGTGTAAAGGGAGGTGGCGAATGAAATAAGCCGGAGGGATTGATGACACAAATTATGCCAAAGTTTCATCTCGCCTTCGGCGGGGCGGGGCCTTTTGCAAAGGCATAGCCGGTACGGCTCGCCGCCGGGGCGTTTGATAACATGGTTTTATCTCGCCTAACGGCGGCGCATTGATTTTGCAGGGTACAAAACCTGTACGGCTCGCCGCCGGGGCCCTACTTTTCTATGAAGAAAAGTAGGCAAAAGTCACTCGGGGAGTGCCCCGAGACCCCCGACGCGTCGGTACACCCCGTAAAATTGGGGCCCCCGCAAGGTCGTAAGACCTTGTGGGGAAAGGAGGATGCACCGCAGCGGGAGGGCTGCCCGGAGCAAAGCGTAGGGTCAGTCCGACTTAAGCGAAGGTTGCGTCCGACGCGACGACGCTTATAAGGTACCGCAGGCGCATTTTTATGTAGAGATTGCTGATAGAGCCCCCCTTCCCCGCATCGGGGAAGGGGGTAGGGGGTGCGGAGCCGAGCGCCGCCAGTGGCGGATGCAGCGAGGCGGAGCACCCGTAGCGGTCGAAAAAATCGAGCAAGCGAGCAGCGCGAAGATTTTTTCGGGCACCGCAAGGCGGTAGGGGCAGATGCTGCCGCAGGCTACCTTTGGAGCGCATCTGTGCGCAGTACGGATTTGGATTTTTCGTTCGAGAAAAATCTAAATTCGTAGCCAGCACAGCTAAGCGTCAAGGGGGTTTGTCAAGGGGGAAGCTCGGTCCCCCTTGACCGTGTTTTGCTTCCTTTTGCAGGAGCAAAAGGAAGGCCCCCGCGGCGAGCGGTGCTAACTACGCCTTTGCAAAAGGCTCCGCGACGCCGACAGGCGAGAAGAACTATGTCATAGTTCGCACTATCAACCCCTCCGTCAGCCGGTCGGCTGACACCTCCCCTTACACAGGGGAGCCTTTAGGGCGGTGCGACGCCGAAGGCGAGATGAAACTGGCATAGCTTGTATCGGCAATCCCTCCGTCACGGCTGCGCCGTGCCACCTCCCTTTACACAAGGGAGGCTATGGGTCGCGGGTCGCCAGTTAGCCTAGTAGGGGCCCCGGCGGCAGCCGGTAATAAGGAGATTTGCTTTCCTTCGCAATGCTAAAAAATGATACAAATTTATAGCTAAAATTCTATGAATATTTCATAGAATTTTGACGGGAGATGTGATACAATAAGCTAATGTAGAAAACAGGTGCGAAGGAGGACGGCTATGACCGAACAAATCGTCAACTTTGAACGAATGGAATACGCGCTGACCCTCTTTGGCAACTCCGATGAAAATATACGAATGCTGGAGCAGGGCTACGGCGTCTCGGTGGTGTTCCGCGGCACCGATATCAAGGTGAGCGGCGACGCCGAAAAGGTGATGACCTGCACCCGGTGCATCGAAGGGCTGCTGAAGATGGTGGAATCCGGCGAGGAGCTTTCGGCGCAGAATATACGCTACATGATGAGCCTGGTGGAGGAAGGACGCGAGCAGGAAGCGGAAGCCCTGGGCAAGGATGTTATCTGCATTACCGCCAAGGGCAAGCCCCTGAAGCCCAAGACGCTGGGCCAGCAGAAATATGTCGAGGCCATCCGCAAAAACACCATTGCCATGGGGATAGGGCCGGCTGGTACCGGCAAGACCTATCTCGCCGTGGCCATGGCGGTAAAGGCCTTCCGGGCGCAGGAGGTAAACCGCATCGTGCTGACACGGCCCGCCGTGGAGGCCGGGGAAAAGCTGGGCTTTTTGCCCGGCGACCTGCAGAACAAGGTGGACCCCTATCTGCGGCCGCTTTATGACGCCCTTTTCGATATGCTGGGGGCGGAAAACTTCCAGAAATACCAGGAGCGGGGCAACATAGAGGTGGCGCCGCTGGCCTATATGAGAGGCCGCACACTGGATGACAGCTTTATCATCCTGGATGAGGCGCAGAACACCACCCCGGAGCAGATGAAGATGTTCCTGACCCGTCTGGGGTTCAATTCCAAGGCCATTATTACCGGCGATGTGACCCAGATAGACCTGCCGGACGCGAAGCGTTCCGGGCTGGTGGAGGCGAGCAAGATCCTGCGGGATATTCCCGATATCGCCATCTGCCGCTTTAGCGAGAAGGATGTGGTGCGGCATAAGCTGGTGCAGGATATCATAAGGGCCTACGAGAAATATTACAGCAAGCAGGACGCGAAGCAAGATACAGCAAGGAGAGGCAAATAACATGGACAAGCTGAAAGTCATTATCACCAACGACCAGAAGGCCGTAAAAATACCCGCCGGGCTGCGGCTGATGCTGCGGCGCTGCTGCACTGCCGTGCTGCGGATGGAGCACTTCCAGGGGGACGCCGAGGTGAATATCACCTTTACCGATGACGAGAAGATACGGGAGATGAACAACCATTTCCGGCATATAGATGCCGCCACCGATGTGCTCTCCTTCCCTTTGGGCGAAAACGGCGAGTACGATATCAACCCCGATACCGGCTGCAAGCAGCTGGGAGATATCGTGATCTCGGTGGAGCACGCCGTGGCGCAGGCCAATGAGTTTGGCCATACCTTCGAGCGGGAGATGGGCTATCTGACGGTGCACTCCATGCTGCACCTGCTGGGCTACGACCATGTGAACGGCGGCCTGGAAAAGGCCATTATGCGGGAAAAGGAAGAGGAGGCGCTGGGCCGGCTGGGGCTGACCCGCGACAACACCTATGTGGAGTGAGGAGAAGCGCATGAGAGAAGTACAGAAATCGGCATTTATAGCGATAGTGGGGCGGCCCAATGTGGGCAAAAGCAGCCTGCTGAACGCCCTGCTGGGCGAGAAAGTGGCCATTGTATCCCCCCGGCCGCAGACCACCCGCACCCGCATCACCGGCGTGCTGACCGAGGGCGCGACCCAGCTGGTATTCATTGATACCCCCGGTCTGCACCGGGCGCGCAACTCCCTGGGAGAATACATGGTGCGGCAGGTGGGGTCCTCGGTTTCCGATGTGGACCTGGCGGTGCTGGTGACGGACGCTTCCGAGCCGTGGGAAAAGCTGACCCGCGCGGAGATGGATCTCATCGAGCAGTTTAAGAAGCTGGACCTGCCCGCTGTGGCGGTGCTCAATAAGATCGACCTGCTGAAGGACAAGGAGCAGCTCATCCCGATGATGGCGGTGCTGAACGAGGCGTATGACTTCCAGCAGATCGTCCCCCTAAGCGCCAAGACCGGCGATGGGGTAGCGCTCCTGCGGAAGCTGCTGCACGAGGCCGCCATTGAGGGGCCACACTACTTTGACGACGACATGCTGACCGACCAGCCGGAGCGGGTCATCGCCGCCGAGATGCTGCGGGAAAAGGCGCTGTGTTTCCTTTCCGAGGAGATCCCGCACGGCATTGCCGTGACGATAGAAACCATGAAGGAGCGGGAGGGCGCCAACGGGCCGGTCATTGATATTGACGCCGTGATCTACTGCGAGCGCAAGAGCCACAAGGGCATCATCATCGGCAAGGGCGGCGCGATGCTGAAAAAAATCGCCACCGCCGCGCGCGAGGAGCTGGAGGCTTTCCTGAACTGCAAGGTGAACCTGCAGTGCTGGGTAAAGGTGAAGGAGGACTGGCGCAACGAGGAGCGGATGCTGCGCAATTTCGGCTTTACCGAGGAGCGGTAAGTTAAACTGATATAATCGCGGGCGGCCGGCAGGGCGCCGCAGAGGGAGCAGCCCGCAAGGGGCGCTGAACCGGTTGCCTGCAAGGGCCGGCAAAGAAGCCCCCGGGGCCCCCGGCGGGACGCAAGGCCCGCTGGGGAGAGGAGGAGCGGCGGAGCGCCGGAGGGTTGTCTATCCCATAGGGATAGCGGCCCGACAGAGAGCGCAGCCCGCGACGACGAGCGGGCGGCCGAAGGCCGCTCCGGCGAAGCCGGAGCCAGCGGCTCCGCCGCTGAAACCGTCCGCAGGACGGTTTGGCCTTCGGCCGAATCTGCAAGCTTGCGGAAAATTTTTGTGGGGCAGGGGCAAAAATTCCCTAACATAACCCACGGCGCCGGGCGCACAATGAGAGTAGAAAATCTGCTGCGAGGGGGCGCCCGATGTGAACCGACCTGCCGAGGACCGAAACAATGACCTGACCGGCTGCTGGGAGCGTTTTTGGCACAGCGGCCGGGTGGAAGATTACCTAGCGTACCGGGCGGCGCAGGCTGCCGCCCCAAAGGAGCCGACCGATGCAGACAGTGACCGACGCCCTGGTACTGCGGGAACGCAAGCTGGATGAGCAGGACCGCCTGCTGACGCTGCTTTCCGCCGACCGGGGGATCATAACCGCTTACGCCAAGGGAGCGGGACGCATGAAGGGCTCGATGGCTGGTGCCACCGAGCTGCTTTGCTATTCTCACTTTGTGCTGTTCCAGAACCGTGAGCGGTGCTTTGCCGACAAGGCGGAGGCCAATACGCTGTTTTTCGGCATCCGGGGGGACCTGGAAAAGCTGACGCTGGCGACCTACTTCGCGCAGCTGTGCTGCGAGCTGATCCCCGAGAACGAGCCGGCGGTGGAGGAGCTGCGGCTGATGCTGAACACCCTTTACTGCCTGGAGCGGGACAAGCTGCCGCCGCTGCAGCTGAAGGCGATCCTGGAGCTGCGGCTGCTGACGCTGACCGGCTATATGCCGGATCTCATTGCCTGCCGGGCGTGCGGCGGGCTGCCGGAGGATGGGGTGGTGCTTTTTGATCCCTCGGGCGGGAGCATTTGCTGCCCGGGGTGCGCGCCGAGCGGAGCGGTGGGGCTGCTGCCGCTGCCGCCGGGGGTATTTGCCGCCATGCGGCACATCATCTACTGCGACTTTGAGAAGCTGTTCCAGTTTAAGCTGGGGGAGGAGAACCTGCCGGTGCTGGCCCACGCGGTGGAGCAATATCTGCTGTGCCAGGTGGAGCGGATCCTGCCGGCCCTGAATTTTTACAAGACGATCTGCATTTGAAGCAAAGCTAAAAATCTGCTTTCGCGGAAAGTGAGAACAGGGGAATGTTTTTTTGCAAGACGATCTGCATTTGGGGCAAGGCCAAAACCTGTTTTCGCAGAAAATGAGGATTGACGGATGGGTTTTCGCGAGACGATCCGCGTTTGAGGCAAGGCCAAAAGCCCGGTTTTGGGCGGGAAGCGAAAGCTGTGAATCGCAGAGCAGAGAAATGTTTTCACAAAGCGGTCTGTGGCGAGCAAAGCCAAGACCTGCTGTCGCGTTTAAGCGATAACAAAAACGGACTGAACGAAAGGACGGGTTCATCATGACGGAGAAACAACAAAAAGCAATAGAGCTGCACGGGAAGGGCTACAACTGCTTCCAATCGGTGGCGTGTGTATTTGCGCCGGAGCTGGATGTGGATGAGGTAACGGCCTTCCGGATGGGCGAGGGCTTTGGACTGGGCATGGGTGACATGAGCCAGACTTGCGGCGCCATCACCGGTGCAGTGGCCTGTATGGGGCTGCTGAACAGCGCCGGGGACCTGGACGCCCCCAATACCACCAAGCGGGCCACCATGGGGCTGGCCTCCACCCTGACCGCACGCTTTTTGGCGGAGCACGGCAGCTGCATCTGCCAGGTACTGAAGGGCAGGACCGGCTGCCCGGTCGTCCCCTGCGATACCTGCATTGCCGACTGCGTGGGCTATGTGGAGGAGGAGCTGAAAAACCGCGTATGACCTACTACGACCAGAATGCCCTAAAGCTGTGCCATGCCTTTTGGCGGGAGCGGCTGCGCCCCGGCATGGTGTGCGTGGACGCGACGGCTGGTCGGGGGCGGGACGCCGAGCTGCTGTGCCGTCTGATCGGAGAAACGGGGCACCTGTACGCCTTTGATATCCAGGCGGACGCGATAGAAAGCACCCGGCAGCGGCTGACCGAAGCCGGGCTAATGGGTCGGGCGACGCTGATCCACGCAAGCCACCGCAGAATGGCGGAGTATGTACCGGCAGCGGATGCGGTGGTTTTTAACCTCGGGTATCTGCCCCACGGCGACCATGCCATCGGCACCACGGCGGCGGAGAGCATCCCTGCGGTGGAGGCGGCGCTTCACCTGATTGCGGAGGATGGGTTTGTGACCATCTGCCTGTACTACGGCGGGGACAGCGGCTATGCCGAGCATGACGCGCTGCTTTCCTATCTGCGGCAGCTGGATGCCCGGCAGTACACCGTCATGGTGCAGCAGTTTTTTAACCGCCCCAATTGCCCGCCTATTTTCATCGTGATCGAAAAGAACCGGTGAGTGGGCGGCCGAAGGCCGCCGCAGGGCCGTAGACCGGGCAAAGAGCGGGGCCCGCAGGGCGGCCCGGCCGGAGGCCGGGCCGGGCGGCGGAGCCGCCGCGAGCGAAGCGAGGCCCTGCGGGCCGAATCTGCGGCCTGCAGAGATGGGAAAGGATAAACTATGACGGAATACTGGGACCTGCTGGACGAAAACCGAGAACCGCTGGGCATGCTGCACCGGCGGGGAGACGCGCTGCCGGCGGGGGCGCGACATCTCTGCGTGGAGATTATTACGGTGTGGGAGGGCAGGATATTGACCACACTGCGGCACCCGCAGAAGCATAACGGTGGCTATTGGGAGGTCACGACCGGCAGCGCCCTGGCCGGGGAGGACAGCCGCACCGCTGCGGTGCGGGAGCTGTATGAGGAAACCGGGATCAAGGTCGAAAAGGAGGAGCTGATCCTCTTTGACCATGTGATAACGCCCCGGATCTTTAGCGATACCTACCTGCTGCGGCTGGCGGAGGAGCCGAAAATAGCCCTGCAAAGCACCGAGACCGTAGACTATGCCTGGCTGACGCCGGTCGAGATGCTGGAGCGGTGCCGAGCTGGAATGGTAATAGGGCATCTGGCGGAGCGCTTTGCGCGGTATGCCGTGATGCTGGAGGATGTACTCCAGAAGGAGGGAGAAAAATGAACAAACACCACCGGACGCTGGAGCTGGACCGGGTGCTGGAAATGCTGGCGGAGCAGGCGACCTGCGCGGCCAGCAAGGAACTGGCGCTGCGGCTGGAGCCCTGTGATAACTACCGGGACGCCTGCGATGCCCTGCGGCGGACCGCCGATATCAATACACTAACCGCCCGGTACGGGACACCGGGGCTGGGCGGCATACAGGACTGCACCGGCGCCCTGCAGCGGGCCAAGCTGGGTTCCCGGCTTTCCGCTGGGGAAATACTGCAGGTGGCACGGGTGCTGCGCACCGTCCGCACCATTAAGAAGTGGCGGGGACAGGGCGAGACCCCTACCGCCGCCGATGATTTGTTCCATGTGCTGGCGCCCGTGGAGGGGCTGGAAAAGGATATCTTCGATGCCATTCTCTCGGAGGAGGAGATCGCCGATACGGCCTCCCCTGCCCTGAATGATCTGCGCCGGCGCATCCGCCGGGCCCAGCTGAAGGTGCGGGAACAGCTGGATGGTATCATCCGCTCGCCGCAATACGCCAAGGCGCTGCAAGAGCCGATCATCACCATGCGCGACGGGCGCTTTGTGGTGCCGGTCAAAATAGAATGCAAAAATGAGGTCAAGGGCCTGGTGCATGACACCTCCTCCAGCGGCGCGACGGTCTTTATAGAGCCGATGGCCGTGGTGGATGCCAACAACGAGATAAGGATGCTGCAAAATGAGGAGCAGCTGGAGATCGACCGTATTTTGCAGGAATTCAGCGAGCGCATAGGGCAGGTGGCGGATGCCACTAAGGATAGCTTTGCGGCGCTATTGCAACTGGACCTGCTTTTTGCCAAGAGCCGGCTGGCCGACAAGATGAAGGCGACGGTGCCGGACCTCAACGAGGACGGCATCATTGAGTTCCGCAAGGCACGGCACCCGCTCATCAACAAGGAAAAGGTGGTGCCGGTGGATATCCGGCTGGGGGATGGCTTTGATACGCTGGTCATCACCGGGCCCAATACCGGCGGTAAGACTGTGGCGCTGAAAACGCTGGGCCTGCTGACGCTGATGGCGGCCTGCGGCATGATGCTGCCGGTGGCGACCGGAAGCCGCGCGGCGGTCTTTACCCATGTGCTGGCGGATATTGGCGACGAGCAGAGCATAGAGCAGAGCCTTTCCACCTTCTCCTCCCACATTGTCAAGATCATAGAGATCCTGAAAATTGCCGACGACAACAGCCTGGTGCTGACTGATGAGCTGGGGGCCGGCACCGACCCCACCGAGGGCGCGGCGCTGGCGGTTTCCATCATTACGGCGCTGCGGCAGCGGGGTGCGCGGCTGGCGGCGACCACCCACTACGCCGAGGTGAAGATGTATGCCCTGCAGACCGACGGGGTGGAAAACGGCTGCTGCGAATTTGATGTGGCGACCCTCTCCCCCACCTACCGGCTGCTCATCGGTGTACCGGGGCGCAGCAATGCCTTTGCCATCAGCCGGCGGCTGGGCCTGCCGGAGGAAATTATTGAAGAGGCGAAGAGCATGGTCTCCAGTGAGAATACCCGCTTTGAGGATGTGGTAAGCGAGCTGGAAAGCACCCGGCAGCAGCTGGAAAACGAAGTGACGGCCGCTGAGACCGCCCGCGGGGAGGCCGACCGGCTGCGGGCTGAAATGAAAAAGCAGACTGAGGCGCACGAGGCGGCGCTGGAGAAGCTGGAGGCCGAGGCAAGGGACAACGCACGCGCCCTGGTGGAGCGTACCCGCAGCCGCACCGATCTGCTGCTGAACGAGCTGGAGGAGCTGAAGAAGCAGAAGGACAAGGCGGATTTCAGTGAGAAGGTGGCGGCGATGCGGCAGGGCTACAACCGGCGCATTGAGGAGCTGCGGGACACCGCTGACCCCGTGAAGGAGCGCAAGACGGAGGAGTATCATCTGCCGCGGGCGCTGCGGGAGGGCGAAACGGTGACGGTGGCGGCCATCAACCGGCAGGGGACGGTGATCTCCGGGCCGGATAAAAACGGGGCTTATCAGATCCAGCTGGGGAACATGAAGATGAAGTGCGAGCCCGGCGAGCTGCGGCTGCCGGAGGACGCCCCCAAGCCCCCCAAGAAGAAGCATATCCCCACCGGCGGCACCCGCACCAGCCGTCCCGGTAACACCGAGCGGGAGGCCCGCACCGAGTTGGACATCCGCGGGATGGCAAGCGACGAAGGCCTGATGGAGGTGGATCGCTTCCTGGACCGGTGCATGATGATGGGCATTAAGAACGCGACCATTATTCACGGCAAGGGGACCGGCGTACTGCGGGCCGCGGTGCAGCAGCACCTGCGGCGGCTGAGCTTTGTAAAGAGCCAGCGCCCCGGCATGTACGGCGAAGGCGAGATGGGCGTGACGGTAGTAGAGCTGAAATGAGGCGGCGAGGAAAAATGGAGAGGCGGCCAGGAACCCCGCAGGCAGGCTCTTGCCCGGCGGAGCGAAGCGGAGGGCGGGCTGATGCCTGTCAAGGGGTGACACAGCCGGAATCCATTTTTACCGCCGCCGAAGGACGGTCACGGCAGAAAACAGAATAAAATGGCCCCTTGATGGAACCATAGTGGTATATGGAACCATTAGGGGGATTTTTTATGGGGAAAAAAATATTGGACCGGGCGCTGGTATTTGGGACGGGGGCGAGCTTTTACAGCCTGCTGGAGACAATATGGCGAGGACACACCCACTGGAGCATGAGCCTGACCGGCGGGCTGGTGCTGCTGACCGTTTACACAGCGGAGCGGCGGACCCACCATACCCTATGGTGGCGATGCCTGCGTTCCGCGGGGATCATCACAGCCTATGAATTTGTAGTGGGGTGCCTGGTGAATCTGCGGCTGGGGTGGCAGGTGTGGGATTACTCCTCGCAGCCGGGGAATGTGCTGGGGCAGGTGTGCCCGCTTTTTTGCTTTCTGTGGCTGATGCTCTCACTGCCTGTGCTGCTGCTGTGCGGCTGGCTGCGGCACCACATGGAGCCGCAGCTGCCCCGCTGCGGCGGGCTGTGCTGGCGATAGGCGAAATGCGCCTTTCCTTTTGCGGGGAGATGTGATAAAATGAAAGCAGAATCATTCCACCACGAAAGGAGAAGCAAGTATGATATCCAACGAAATGAGAGATCGGCTGATCGCAATGGCGCGGGAAGCCTCCCAAAATGCCTATGTGCCTTATTCCCATTTTAAGGTGGGGGCGGCCATCCTGGGAGAAAAGGGCGGCATTTACACCGGCTGCAATGTGGAAAACGCGAGCCTTGGCCTGACCATCTGCGCGGAGCGCAACGCCTGCACCACCATGATAGCGCAGGGCGAGCGGCGGATTGCGGCAGTGGCCATATACGGCGGCGAAAAGGGCGGTGAAGCGGCACCCTGCGGGGCATGCCGGCAGTTTATGCTGGAATTTGCCGATGAAGCGCTGGAGGCTCCGCTGTACTTTGTGGGGCGGGATGGCAGCTTTGTCATTTCCAGCTTTCAGGAGATCTGCCCGTTCCCCTTCCGCAGCTTTGTAGGGAACGATTAAACGCAAACGCACAAAAACAACCGGCTGGGGAATCGGATTCCCTCAGCCGGTTTTTGTTCAAGGAAGGAAATAGCAGAACAGTGTGCCCGCTGCGGCGAGCAGAATCCCGACGGCAGCGCCTGCCAGTACCTTGATGATATTCTGGTAGGGGCGTTTGCCGCTTTCTCGCAGCTGCTGGATCTCATCGAGAGTCTTGCCCTCCAGAAAGGCGGCAACCTCCCGGTAGGTTTGGACATCATACTGCTTTTTGATCTTTTCGATGCGCAGGGCGAAGAACAGAGCCGCGCCAAACAGCAGGCAGAACGGGACGAGCGCCCACCAGCCCAGCCACTCCGCCAGGGGGACAGCGGAAAGGGCGGCAAGAACCATAAATACCGTCATCCAGACAGCACTGCGGTGGACGGCGTGGATATCCTGCTGATTGATGGCTTTTTGCATGATTTCGATATCTCCTTTGACCAATTGATCGAGGGAGAGGCCGAACAGGCTGCCGAGAAGCAGCAGGCTTTGCAGATCGGGGTAGCTTTTATTATTTTCCCAGTTGGAGATGGTTTGGCGGGAGACATACGCCTTTTCCGCCAGATCGTCCTGGCTCCAGCCGTGGGCGGTACGGTGCTGTTTGATACGGTTGCCGAGTTCCATACGGTGACCTCCCTTCGTCCCCATCAGCATAGCAAAAGGAGTGGTTTTCCGTCCATCAAAAGTCTTTTACATGGCACCCAAAATGGCCTGTATTTCCGCGAGATCGGCGGCAAAGTGGATGTTTTCCAGCTTTTCCTGGATGCAGAGACCCATTTTGACCATATGGGTGAGCTGCGCGCGCAGGCCCTCGTAGTAGCCATCAAGATTATAGAGGATACAGGGGGCGACGAGCTTATGGAGGGCGACACGGGACATCACCTCGCTGATCTCCTCCAAGGTGCCAAGGCCGCCGGGAAAGGCGATGAAGGCATCGCCCAGCTCGATCATTTTGGTGCGGCGCTGTGGAAGATCGCGGGCGACATAAAAGTGGGTCAGCCCCTCGTACTGGAGGTCTTGCTCCACGAAGAAGGAGACCTCCACGCCGGTGACTTCCCCGCCGGCCTGCAAGGTGCTTTCCGCCAAAGCGCCCATCAGGCCGGTCCGGGAGCCGCCGTAGACGAGGGCATGGCCACTTTCACCGATCCAGCGGCCAAGGGCGCGGACGACGGTATTCAGCTTTGGATCATTACCGGGGGAGGAGCCGAGATAAACGGTGATATTCATGGAGTCGATCCTTTCGTAGGATTTTATTTTTCGAAGGGGGAGGGGCCAAACAAATTGCGGATCTTGGCGGCCAATTGACGGCGACGGGCGCGTTCCGCTTCTTCGGCGCGCTGCCAACCGGCGGGGGTGCGGTGCAGCAGAGCGCCCTCTCCTATTCCCTGCGGCAGCTCACTGAGAGGGATGCGGCAGGTTTCGCCGGTGACGGTATTCTCACAGAGGGCGAAATCGCCCTCGATGCGGTCGATGCTCCACATGGTAAGGTCTCCTTTGGGAAAATTGGGGGGCGAGGGAAAATCGAGAGGCGGCAAGGAGCGCCCCGAAGGCAGGCTTGCGCCCGACGAAGGCGGGCTGACGCCTGACGAGGGGGCGACACAGCCGGAATCGATTTTCACCGCCCCCATATAGAGGACTGACGGCCTGTAAAAATGCGGGCCGCTTTTATTTTGCGGTGGTGATGGTGAGATTTTCGCCATCACTGGTGACGGTAACGGTGCCTTGCAGGTCGGTGCGATAGAGAGCGGCACCCTGTTCTTTGAGGCGGGTGAGGACGCCGGTATTGGGCAGGTTGTAGCTGTTATCCTCCCCCACCGAGAGGATGGCATAGCGTGGGGCAACGGCTTTGAGGAAATTTTCCGAGCTGGAAGTGGCGCTGCCATGGTGCCCCACCACCAGCACATCGGCAGCCAGTTCGGTCTTTGCCGCCAATAGGGTTTCTTCCACTTCTGCTTCGGCATCCCCCATGAGGAGGAAGGCGGCATTGCCGTAGGTGACACGCAGCACCAATGAATAGTTATTGAGGTTTTCCCAGGTGGTGCCCCGAGCGGGGCTGAGGACGGTGACGGTAGCATCACCAAGGGGGATGGTATCCCCCGCAAAAAGATAGGCGGCGGGAATAGCCTGCTCCGAGAGGGTACTTAGCAGCTTTTCGTAGGACTGGGCGGTGGGGAGCTGGCTTTCCGGGACGGCGGCGGTATAAAAGGCGGCGGCCGGCAGCTTTTCCAGCACGGTGCGCATCCCGCCGTAGTGGTCGCCGTGGGGGTGGGTAACGATGGTGGCGGAAAGCGATTTTACCCCGGCGCGGGAAAGGGCGGCCAGCACCCTGCCGCCTGCGGCATACTCTCCGGCATCGACCAGGATGGCGTCCTCGCCGCAGGTCAGCAGTAGGCTTTGCGCCTGACCCACATCAATGACCCGGAGGGTCAGCCCTGCGGCGGGCGGGTTGGGGGCAGGGGCTTTCTCCCACGGGGAAAGCTCCTGCCAAAGGAGGAAGGCGGCCAGGGCCAGCAGCAGGAAAAAGGCGCACCAGAGCCGTTTGCGCTCTCGGCGGGTGGTGTACTGACGAGGCATGGGTGGTTCCTCCTTTCGGGATTTTGCGGGGTTTAGGGGTAAGCGGTAGGGCCGCAGGCCAAACCGCCCGAAGGGCGGTTTCAGCGGCGGAGCCGCTGCGGCGGGCGAAGCCCGCCGGGCCTGCGGCCCCCAGCCTGCGTCTTTCGTAAACTCAGCGTTTTTTACGGTGGGTGGATTTCGGGCGGCGGGCGCCGGGGCGGGGCTTGGCGGTCAGCTTGGGATCAGGGCCGCCCTGCCCGGCTGCGCGGCGGGAAATGAGGTACTCCCGGTCTGGCTGCACCAGGCAATCCGACCCGTGGCCGATAAGATCCTCCCGGCCGGCACGCACCAGCGCTTCGATGACAAGGCGGCGGTTTTCCGGCTTCCAGTATTGCAGCAGGGTGCGCTGCAGCTTTTTCTCGTAGGGATCGGTGGGGACAAAAACCGGCTGCATCGTCCAGGGGTCAATGCCGGTATAGAACATACAGGTGGAGGCCGTGCCCGGCGTGGGGTAAAAATCCTGCACCTGCTGGGGGCGGAGGCGGTGTTTTTTGAGGAACAGGGCCAGCTCCACGGCATCCCGCATGGTGCTGCCCGGATGGCTGCTCATCAGGTAAGGGATGAGATAAAGCTCCTTGCCTTCCTTTTGACAGATGCGCTGGAAGCGGCGCAGGAACGCCTCGTAGACATTGATATGGGGCTTGCCCATTTCATCCAGCACACGGGCGCTGCAATGCTCCGGCGCTACTTTAAGCTGCCCGCTGATGTGGTAGCGCACCAGTTCGGTGAGGAAGGTATCGTCCTCCTCGCCCATCATGTAATCGTAGCGCAGGCCGCTGCGGACAAATACCTTTTTGACGCCGGGGATGGCCCGCAGTTCCCGCAAAAGCTGAACATAATCGGTGTGGTCCACCTGGACGGCCGGGCAGCGGGTGGGGGCCAGGCATTTTTTATCCCTGCACAGCCCCTGCGTTTTCTGCTTTTGGCAGGCGGGCGCCCTGAAATCGGCGGTGGGGCCGCCCACATCGTGGATATACCCCTTAAAATGGGGGTTCTTGGTAAAGCCCTCTGCCTCCCGGATGAGCGAAGCATGGCTGCGGGTGGTGATATACCGCCCCTGGTGGAAGGCGATGGAGCAGAAATTGCAGGCGCCGAAGCACCCCCGGTTATGGGTAAGGGAAAACTCCACCTCTTTTATGGCAGGCACGCCGCCCTCCTTTTCGTAGCAGGGGTGATACCACCGTTCATAGGGCAGCTCCGCCACGGCGTCCAGCTCCGCCGTTTCCAGCGGCAGCGCCGGCGGGTTCTGCACCAGGTACCGCTCCCCGTGCTTCTGCACCACGGCCCGGCCGGTCACATGGTCCTGCTCCTCCAGCTGAAGGCGGCAAGCACGGGCGTAGGTCTTTTTATCCTGCGATACCTTATCGAAGGAGGCGCAGGAGACGGCATTTTCCGGCAGGGGGTCGGAAAGGGGGCAAAGATAGCAGGTTCCGCGGATATCCCGCATAGCGGCCGGGTGTTCCCCTCCCGCCATGCGGGCGGCAATTTCGGTCATCTGGTGCTCGCCCATGCCGTAGATGAGAAGGTCCGCGCCGGAATCCGCCAAAATAGAGGGACGCACAGCGTCATCCCAGTAATCGTAGTGGGCAAAGCGGCGCAGAGAGGCTTCCAACCCGCCGATAACGATGGGGATATCGCCGTAGGCCTCGCGGATCAGCCGGCAATAGACAATGGTGGCGCGGTCGGGGCGCAGCCCTGCCCGGCAGCCGGGGGAGTAGAAATCCTCGCTGCGCAGGCGGCGGGCGGCGGTATAGTGGGCGACCATTGAATCGATGTTGCCGCCGGAGACCAGAAAGCCCAGCCGGGGACGACCGAAGCGGGTCATCTCCTCCGGAGTATCAAAGCGGGGCTGGGCCAGTACCGCCACACGGTAGCCCTGGCTTTCCAGCAGGCGGGTGATGATGGCCGGGCCAAAGCTGGGGTGATCCACATAGGCATCGCCGGTGACATAGACAAAGTCCGCGGCCTCCCAGCCGCGGGCCGTCATTTCTTCTTTTGTGATGGGCAGAAAGCTCATAGCTGCTCCCTTCATTTCTTGGGCTCGGTTTGCTGGTCCTCACTGATGCGGGGCAGGCTCCAGCGGTAGTGGGTGGCCAGCATGCGGATGGAAAATACCAGAATGACGCCGGTGAGGGCCGCGGTGCTTTCCTGCAGGGGAGTGCGCAGCAGAAAATAGGCTGCCCCGCCGATGATGCTGGCGATGGCATAGACCCGACGGCACAGCACCATGGGGATCTCCCGGCTCATCATATCCCGCAGGACGCCGCCGCCCACTCCGGTGAGCAGCCCCAGGAACACGCACAGGAAGGCATTTTCGCCATAGCCGGCGGCCACGCCTGCCCGTACGCCGATGACGGTAAACACACCAAGACCCAGGGCATCAAAGATGTTATTGACACGGTCGATGAGGACCATATGGCCAAAAAAGCCGATGCGCCAGTACCACGCCAGCAGGAACACGATAAGCGAGGTAGCAATGGCCACAATGGCATAAAGCGGCTGACTGAACATGACCGGCGGGGTGCGGCCCAGCAAAAGATCCCGGATGCAGCCGCCGCCCAGAGCGGTGGTCAGCCCCAGAAGCATAACGCCAAAGACATCCAATCTTCTTTGCAGGGCCACGGTAGCGCCGGAAACGGCAAAGGCCACGGTGCCCACCGCCTCCAGCACGGTGAAAAGTGTTTCGGTAAGGGTATTCATGGGATTCCTCTTATGTGGGTAGGATCAATCGGCGGACATGGTCTTGCGCTCGTAGTATTGGTCCTTGGTCATCAGCACCTTGCGGGGCTTGCTACCCTCAAAGGGGCCTACAATGCCCTTTTCCTCCATCTCGTCCACCAGTCGGGCGGCACGGGCATAGCCCACCTTCAGCCGCCGCTGGAGAAGTGAGGTGGAGGCAAGACCGGCTTCCACCACCACAGCAATGGCCTGCTCCAGCAGCTCATCGCCATCGGCGCCATCGGCCTCGCCGCCCGCGGCGGAAGCGGCACCGGAGGAGCCGCCCTTGCCCTTGACCTGGGCGGCGGACTGCTCGATCTCGGTCATGATGGTATCATCGTATTCGCCCTTTTCGCCCTGCTTGATGAAGGTGACGACACGCTCCACCTCGCTATCGGTGACAAAGCAGCCCTGCACGCGGGTGGGCTTGCTGCTGCCGACGGGATAGTACAGCATATCGCCGCGGCCTAAGAGCTTCTCGGCACCGCCCATATCCAGGATGGTTCGGCTGTCGATCTGGGACGAAACGGCAAAGGAGATGCGGCTGGGGATATTGGCCTTGATCAGGCCGGTGATGACATCGACGGAGGGACGCTGGGTGGCAATGACCAGGTGCATGCCGGCGGCTCTTGCCATCTGCGCCAGGCGGCAGATGTAATCCTCGACATCCTTGGGGGCGGCCATCATCAGGTCGGCCAGCTCATCGATGATAATAACGATCTGCGGCATGGGGTGCAGCTCCTCCCGCTCGGCGGCCAGGCGGTTATAGCCCTCCAGGTCACGGGTGCCGGTGGCGGCAAACAGCTTATAGCGGTTCAGCATCTCCCCCACCGCCCAGCACAGGGCGCCGGCGGCCTTTTTGGGGTCGGTAACGACCGGCACCAGCAGGTGCGGGATGCCGTTATAGCCGCCCAGCTCCACCACCTTGGGGTCGATCATCAAAAGCTTGACCTCCTCCGGGGAGGATTTATACAGAAGGCTGATGATGATGGAATTGATACAGACCGATTTGCCGCTGCCGGTAGCACCGGCGATAAGCAGATGCGGCATTTTTGCCAGATCGGCCAGGCAGATGCGGCCGGAAATATCCTTGCCGAGCGCGACTGAAAGACGGCTCTTGGCACCGGTGAACTCGGTGCTGTCGATGATCTCCCGGATGGGGACGGCGGCGATATCCTTATTGGGCACCTCGATGCCGATGGCAGCCTTATTGGGGATGGGCGCCTCGATGCGCACGCCGCCGGCGGCAAGGTTCAGGGCGATATCATCGGCCAGATTGGTGATGCGGCTGATCTTGACGCCGGCAGAGGGCTGCAATTCATACCGGGTAACGGCAGGCCCGCGGGAAATATCCACGATGCGGGTCTCGACCCCGAAGCTGCGCAGCGTATCCACCAGCAGGTCGGCATTGGCACGCAGCTCCTTTTGGGTATTGCCGCCGCAGGCGGCCTTCGGCTCTTCCAGCAGGTTGACCGGCGGGAAGGTGTAGGTTTTTTCCTCCGGCACCGGCTCCAGCAGCACCTCCTGGGCGGCCTGCGCCGCCTTTTCCTCCGGCGTTTCGCCAAAGTGCAGTTTGCCGTCCTTGGCTTCAATCACTGGCTCCCCTACCACGGCGCTGCCGCTGACCGCACGGGTGATGAGATCCTCAATAGAGGTCTCGGCGGGGGCGGGGGCGGCATTGGTGACGGGCGGCGTGACCGGCTGGAAATCCGGCTGGGGTTCCGGCGCAGGCGCAGGCTCTACGGGCTTGTCCGGCTCACTATCGAAATCGTAGGCACGGCCGGTATTAGTGCTGACCTTCATGGCGTCGGTCAGGCGCTCCACCTTGCGGCGGGAGGCCTCGCCCTCCTTGGTGAGGGCTTCTTTCCGGGCTGCGGCAGGGGATTTTTCCTCCCCCTCCAGCGCCACATCAATATTGAAGTTCCTGCGGTTTTTCTTTTGGGCGGCTTCAGCCGCCTCGGCAGCCGCCTGGCGGTTCTCTACCGCGGCGGTGTAGGCCTCCTCCAGCTTCTTGACGGGCTTTGCGGCACCCCTAAACAGACCAATGAGGGTGGTGCCGGTGGAGATCATAAAGAACACAAAGAACAGGAGGATATCCACGATGAGGGCCCCGGTGCGGCCCAGCCAGCGCAGCGGGTACACACCAAACAGAATGGCGCATGCGCCGCCCCCGGTAAGGGCGGTGCCGCCGCGGTACAGAGCCTTGATGCTCTCGGCAAAGGTGCCCTCCGCGGCGCTGCCGCCGATGATATGGGTGATGCCGCACAGCAGCAGGACCATCAGCACCACGCTGGCGCTTTTGAGCCCCGGAGTGATGGCGGTGCGGTCCATGGTCAGCAGCACGGCCACAATCATCATAAGCGGGCCCATAAGATAGCAGCACCAGCCCATCAGGCCGCGCAGCACATTATGTACGGTATTCCAGGCGTTATCGCCGGGGATGGCCGCCAGCAGAAGCAGCAGCACCCCCAGCGCAAAGAGGATGATCGCATTGAGCTCCCGCTTGGCCTGCAGCTGCGCCTTGGTGGGCTTTTTGGCTGCCGGTTTGCGTTTTTTTGCCGTTGATTTTTTGGTAGTAGCCATAGTAGGGGTGGTTCTCCTTTCCCTTGGTTCCCTGCACCAAAAAGCAGGGCGGCGGCTCACCCCCTGTCCGGAAACCGGACAAGGGAAAAGCCGCTTTCATATGTACTCTCTTTATTTGGATTTTTTCTTTTGGAGGCGGTTTTCGTACCGGTCCCCCAGCTGGAAGGTAAGCATCTCCCGGAAATCCGCCAGGTCCTCGGCGGAGAGGCAACGCTTGGGGATGAGCAGTGCGCTCTGCTTGCCCAGGAACATGAAGAAATACTCAGCGGTCTCGTACATATTCATGATGTTGTTCCAGGCGTGCAGCGCGGTGGTACCGGCCTGTTCATCCAGCACATTGATGCCGTTATCATTGAATACATAGCGCATGGTGTGGCCGATGAAGGTCTTATCATTCTTGATAAAGCGGCGGGCAGAAAGCTCCGGCAGGAGGAAAGCGCCCAGCACGGCGATGACCGCCACAATGGTGATAATGGTGGGTTTTTGGTTTACCTTAAAATCGGCATAGACGCCGACGATGGCGATCAGCAGCAGCAGAATGTTCATCATTATGCTGTTTTTATTTTTTCCGCCTGTCATAAAGCGGGTAAGGGCCAGGTAGTCTCTGCCCTCCATAACGGCTTCGGCTCTGATTTCAATATCCATGGTTTTTATTTGTCCTTTCGCAAGATGTAATAGCTGCAAAGTTGCGGTATATTTTAATGGATGAGGCCGGTAATGAACGCCCGAACGGCGTTACCGGTTATCTTTTCCACAATGCCCAGGATGACAACGACAGAACCCAGCACCAGCGTGTAAATGGCGAAGATGCGGAACTTATCGCTCTTGATAAGATAATTGACTAGGCGGATGGCCAAAAGGCCGAAGATGAGCGCTGCTGCCATGCCGATAAGGGCGGTGCCCCACTCGATGCCGATGCCGGCCGTGGCCGCGTCGTGCAGATCCAGGATGCCGGCCGCCAGCACTGCAGGCAGGCCCAGAATGAAGGAATAGGATACAGCGTAGCTGCGCTCCAGCCCGCACAGCTGCCCCACCGAAATGGTGGAACCGGAGCGGGAGATGCCGGGCAGGGTGGCAAAGAGCTGCGCCACACCGATGGCCAGGGCGTGCTTGCCCTTCATGGTGGAGGCGTCCCGGTGACCACGGGGGGCGCGGTCCGCCAGGAAGAGCAGCGCCGAGGTGATGAGGAAACAGATCCCCTCCACCAGAATGTCGTTATCGGCGCTGACCGAGGTGATAAGATCCTGCAGCGGCAGCACCAGCAAAAGCGGCACGCAGGAAAGGATGAGAAGATACAGCATGCGGCGGTAAGGGGTGGCAGGCTGCTTAAAGAGCCGGCCGCGGAACAGATCGGCAAACAGCAGGAAGAATTCCTTAAGGAGCTGCCACACGGTAGGCCAAAAGGCAATGATGACCGCCAGCAGCGTGCCCAGGTGCAGCATGACCGAAAAAGTAACGCTGCTTTCGGAGTTGATGCCGGTGAAGTACTGATACAGTGAAAGATGGCCGGAGGATGAGACCGGCAGGAACTCGGTGAGGCCCTGCAGTACCCCCTGTAAAATGGCGCTGAGAATGCTCATGATGTTGGTTTTCTCCTCTTGATGTGGCTATGTAAATGCCCCAAAAGGGCATTATTTACGGTTGGTAGCTTTGGCCGGGCTGCAGCGACGGCTTGAGATAGGCAGCGGGATCGGTGGAACAAATACCCTGCACGGTACGAAGGCCATCCGCATCCGTCATCACCTGCACCCAGCCCTCCGGGCAGGGCAGCCACTCACTTTCGGACGGCTCCTGCAGGGGCAGCAGCGCTTCCGGCGGCAATATGGTGTGGATCACTTTGCGGCCCCCTTTGCAGGCGGCTCCTTGTCGGGTTTTGCCTTGGGCGGGCGGCCGCGGCGGGGCTTTTTCCTGCCGTCCTCCTCATCAATGAGATCATAGAGCTTGCCCAGGGCATCCTGCAAACCGCCCAGTTCATCGATGAGACCCACCTGCACCGCGCCCTCGCCATCCAGCACCGTGCCGATATCCATGACCAGCTCGCCGTTATTCATCATCAGCTCCCGGAATTTTTCGGGCCGGATGCGGCTATTGGCGGTGACGAAGCCTGTGATGCGCTCCTGCATTTTATCGAAGTAGGAAAGGGTCTGCGGAACGCCCAGCATCACGCCGTTCATCCGCACGGGGTGGACGGTCATGGTGGCGGTGGGGGCGATGAAGCTGTACCGGGTGGAGACGGCCAACGGCACGCCGATGGAATGTCCGCCGCCCAGCACCAGCGAGACGGTGGGGGTCTTCATGCCACTCAGCAGCTCGGCAATGGCCAGTCCTGCCTCCACATCGCCGCCGACGGTATTCAAGATGACCAGCAGCCCCCGGATGCTCTGGTCCTCCTCGATGGCGACCAGCTGCGGGATGACATGCTCGTACTTGGTGGTCTTGTTCTGCGGGGGCAGGATATAGTGCCCCTCGATCTGGCCAATAATGGTCAAGCAATGGATCTTATGCCGGCCGCCCTCGGTGGTCACGCTGCCGGAGTGATAGATCTCCTCGCTGCGGCGCTCCTCCTCATTTGCTTCCGGCTGGTTCTGCTCCTCATTTTTGGGGGCAGTGGATGCTTTTTTCTGCGGCATGGTTTTGGCTCCTCCCTATGGGTTTTACCCATAGTGTGAACCATTCCCGGCCGCTTTATGCCGGTTTAGTAGCCCTTGATCCCCTCGATGGAATCATCGTGGGCGACCCACTCCTCATCCACCTCAAAGGTACGGTAGGTATCCCGGGTATCCCGCACAATGACCCGCTCGATGCCGGCATTGATGATCATACGCTTGCAAAGGGAGCAGGGCGCCGCGGCCTCCACATAGCCGCCGGTGCGGTTTTCCAGCCCCACTAGGTACAGGGTGGCACCCAGCATCTCGCTGCGGCTGGCATTGATGATGGCGTTCTGCTCGGCATGGACGCTGCGGCAGAGCTCATAGCGCTCGCCGCGCGGCACCTGCAGCTTTTCACGGGTACAGTAATGCAGCTCATTGCAGTTGGCACGGCCGCGGGGGGCGCCAACATAGCCGGTGGAGATGATGGTATCATTCTTGACGATGACCGCGCCGAAATTACGGCGCAGGCAGGTGCCCCGCCCGGTAACAGCTTCTGCGATATCCAAATAGTAATTGATCTTATCCCGGCGCTCCATGGGGCCTCCTTTTGCCTAACACAGTACGATATGAAACGATTTGTATCATTATACACCATTCTGTTGATTTTGTCCATCAAGAGATGGGGAATTAAATGTAACTTAATGGAGACCGCCGAGAGCTGGTTCGGCCGCAGGCCCCGATGCAAAGCATCGGACACGCCCCATAGGGGCGCGTGCCCGGGCGAAGCCCGGGCGGCCTGCGGCCGATGCTCTCCCCCTGCATTTATCAAAGCCATTTCCGCACCATTCCGCCCTGCTCGGCATAAGATGGCCACTGGGTTTTATTTTTCGCTTACTTGGCCCGCCCCTTGCATCAAGGGCCGAATTATGGTATTTTTTTATAGAGTGAACGCTTCATCTTCCACATGGGAGGTCTTTTTATGTGCAAACGCATTCGGGAGGACATTGCGGCGGTGCGCCAACGCGACCCCGCTGCCCGTTCCGGCTTTGAAATACTGCTGATGTACGCCGGCGTACACGCGCTGTTTTGGCACCGACCGGCGCACTGGCTGTACCGGCACCACTGCTTTTTCCTGGCGCGTCTTGTCAGCCAGCTCACCCGTTTTTTTACCGGTATCGAGATCCACCCCGGCGCCGTCATCGGGCACAATGTTTTTATTGATCATGGCTCCGGCATCGTCATCGGCGAAACGGCAGAGGTAGGCGATGGCTGCACGCTGTATCAGGGCGTTACCCTGGGCGGCACCGGCAAGGATACCGGCAAGCGCCATCCCACACTGGGGCGCAATGTCATGGTAGGCTGCGGCGCCAAGGTGCTGGGCCCCGTGCGGGTGGGCGATAACTGCAAGATCGCCGCCAACGCCGTACTGCTGCACTCCATTGATGCCGACAGCACCGCTGTGGGTGTACCGGCCCGCGTGGTACGGGTAAGCAATGTAAAGCTGGAAAACGAACGGCTGGACCATGTGCATATTCCGGATCCCATTCAGCAGGAGCTGAACCGGGCCCACCGGCAGATCGCCGCGCTGGAAAAACGGCTGACAGTGCTGGAGGCCGAGCTGGAAAAGGAAAAGGAAGAATAGCCGATGTTTTATATCATTTTTGATTTTTGCATGGCGGCAATTATGCTTTTATTCGGCATATGGTTTTATAAATCCGGCGGAAAAGCAGCCGATTACTTGTCCGGTTACAATATGAGATCCGCGGATGAGCGCCGAAAATATGACGAAGACGCCATGTGTAAAGCATATGGAAAAAGAATGATGTACATGTCGATCCCTTTTTTCATTGGGATTTCCATAGATTGCCGGTATCCGGGAATTGGCTGTCTCATCGCATGGGGGATGTGGCTTGTTCTGTTTATTCTGCTGCTTATTGAACGGCACAAAAGAGAACAATAAACTTCACTTTCCTGCACTGTCCTACAGCGCTGCCACCAGCCGACGCAGGGCGCTGAGCCAATCGGACTTTCGCTCATCCTCGGCCGCCAGCAGAAATCGTTCCCCGAAGAACACTGCTGTGGCTGTCTGTCCGGCAAATTTGGCCTCTACACGACCCATTGGGCAGCCATCCATCGGGTGTAGGGTGCCCATCTGCGCACCACCCGCTTTCATGGTTTCTTCCAGAGTGCCCGCGCCCTCCCGGATTATCGCGCCATGGGCGATGGGGCGGCCCTCCGTAGTAAATTCCAGTCCTGTAATGGTAATGATCTGTTCGGTCATGGTGGTTCCTCCTTGCGATCTTTTTTGTTCTGTTCTTATCATAGCAGGCCGTCAGTCCCATAATCCGTACTTTGATGGACAGGCCGGGGCAGATGTGCTATATTTATGAGGAAATTGCGGCCAATAGACCTGTGGGAGGAACCAAAATGGAGCAAAATAAAGCCCTGCTGGAGCGCATCCGGCTGTTTGTGCTGGATCTAGATGGCACCATATACCTGGGCGACCGGCTGCTGCCCGGCGCCGCCGAGTTTATCACCACGGCAAAAGAAAAGGGCCGGCAGGTGCTGTTTTTCACCAATAACACCAGCCGCAGCCCCATGGAATATGTGGAGCGCCTTTCCCGCATGGGGATTCCTGTCACCCGGAAGGATATTCTCACGGCCGGGGATGTGACCATTCACTACCTGCAGACGCACTGCGCGGGACAAAGCGTCTATCTGCTGGGGGTACCTGCCCTGCGGCAAAGCTTTGCGGAAGCCGGGATTTCCCTTACCGAAGAACAGCCTGATCTTGTTGTGGTGGGCTTCGACAAGACACTGACCTACGAACGGCTGGAAAAGGCCTGCATCTACCTGCGCCGGGGCGCCCATTTCCTCGCCACCCACCCCGATATCAACTGCCCCACTGAGGCGGAGCCGATCCCCGATTGCGGCGCTATCTGCCAGGCCATCACCGCCAGCACCGGGTTTGCGCCCCATTCCCTGGGCAAGCCCGCCGCCGAAACAGTGGAGCTGGTGGAAGCGGTGAGCGGCCTGCCGCGGGAGGCCATCGCCTTTGTGGGGGACCGCCTGTACACCGATGTGGCCTGCGGCACCCAAAACGGCGCCTGCGGCATCCTGGTAATGACCGGCGAAACCACCCCCGAAATGCTGGCAGAAAGCAGCTTTTTCCCCGATGCGGTGTTCCCCTCTCTCGGGGCCATGGCACCGCTGCTTTAATTCTGCAATAAAATTTCGCCCCCTGTACCAATTGGTGCAGAGGGCGGTTTTTGTTGTTCCGATTTATTTCCAGTGTTTTAGCTGCAAAAGATGGGCGTCATACTGTGCCCGGCGCTCCGCTTCGCCGATATTTTCAGGGTTCGGCATATGCGCCAGCAAAAAATCCAGCAGCGCATCCTTGCTTTGGTAAGCGAAGGCCCCCTCCGCGTAGCACCACTTGCAGTAATCCTCATTATAGCTGCCATCTGGCTCCCGGCTGGTGATGCCGTCCTCCAGCGGCATGCCGCAGCACTGGCAGATGAGCTGCCGCGGCGTACCCAGCAGCGTATTGATGGATACATCGAACAGTGCCGAAAGCAGCTTCAAGGTTTCGGTATTCGGCACCGTTTCACCGGTTTCCCAGCGGGAGACCGCCTGCCGGGTCACAAAAACCTTTTCCGCCAGTTCTTCCTGCGAAAGACCCTTGCCGGTTCTCAGTTCATAGATCACATCTTTTGTTTCCATGCGCTTTCTCCTCCCTTTGGGAATAGTATAACGCCATACCACCTCTATGAAAAGCAACCCGCTGTTGCTTTTGCTGCTGCGTCACTCGGTCAGGCCAAAGAACCACACCGTTTCGGATTCATAGGTTTCGCCCTGCCGCAGCAGGATGGAGGGAAACTGCAGGTGATGGGGGCTATCGGGGCAATGCTGTGTTTCCAGGCAGATTCCGCTGTGCTTCTGGTAGGCAATGCCGCCTTTGCCCCGCTCTCAACACAGAAAATTACCGGAATAGAGCTGCAAGGCCGGTTCTGTGGTGAAGACGGTGAGCCGCCGTCCTCTTACGGGGTCACTGAGTTCCGCCGCCGGGTGCAGCGGATTTAGGCTCTCGGCATCATAGTCCAACAGGAAATTGTGGTCGTACCCGCCGGCATTTTTTAGCTGCGGGCAGTCCGCCCCGATGCGTTCCCCGATGGTATGCGGCGTGGTAAAATCCAGCGGCGTCCCCGCCACCGGCAGCATCTCCCCGGTGGGGATCAGCTCTTCATTGATGGGCGTATAGCGGCTGGCCGCCAGCTCCAGCCGGTGGCCAAGGATATCCCCCTTGCCCTGCCCCGCCAGATTAAAATAGGTGTGGTTGGTCAGATTCAGCAGGGTGTCCCCCTCCTCTGCTGTGGCGGTATAGTGGATAATGAGGGCATCCTCCTGGGTCAGGCAGTAGCGCACCTCCACATGCAGTTTGCCGGGATAACCCTCCTCACCTGCTTCTGCCGTACGGGAGAACACCACCACATTATCAATGTCCTCGGTGCTCCATTGCCACAGGCAGCGGTCAAAGCCTCGCTTGCCGCCGTGCAGGTGGTTGCCGCCGTCATTGGCCGCCAGCTGATACTCCTTGCCGTTCAGGGTGAATTTTGCCCCGGCAATACGGTTGGCCACCCGGCCTATTGTTCCGCCAAAGTGCGGGGCCTCAATGTAATCTGCAATGGTATCACACCCCAGGGTGATATCCTCCACCATGCCCTCTTTATCCGGCACACAGATGCTATGCACAGCCGCCCCGTAATTGAGAAGGTTTACCTCCATGGTGTTGTGGTTAAACAGGGTAAAGCGTGTTACCGCCTGCCCTTCCGGCGTCCTGCCAAAAAAGTGCTTATAGACCATTGGTTGCTCCTCACTTTTCGTTTGTTTCTGCCTATTATTGTACCGCATCAACGGCCAACTGCCAAGGGGGAAGTTTTCACTCTCGCCAGGCCGTCTGGGCGAATTTCTGCTGAGGGATGGCACCGGGCCGCAGGCTGTTTCGGCACAGCCGAAACCGACGGGCACAGCCCGTCGAGACCGTCCAAAGGACGGTTTAGCCTGCGGCCCGCCCTGCCCCCTGCATAAATTCCACACATGGGAAAAGGGACGCCCCCGTTAGAGGACGCCCCTTTCCCAAGAGAGAAAACATTAGAAGATGGCGAGTTTAGACTGGACGGTGGTGGAAGCCACTACGCGTCCGCGCTTGATGACATAGCGACGCTCCGGAGTCAGACGAATGGCGTCGCGTGCATCACGGCAAGCGGTGATGACGATATCGGCATTGCAGCCGACCTTCAAGCCGTAATCCTTCAGACGGAGGATCTTGGCGGCGTCATCGGTGATCATATCGAAGGTCTTTTCAATCTCATCGGGCAGGCTCAGCTGGGCAGCGTGGCCGGTAATCAGGGCCACCTGCAGCATATCGCCGGCGCCGTAGGGATAGAAGGTATCATTGACGCAGTCCTGGCCAAAGCTCATGGTCACACCGGCAGCCAGCAGTTCCTTTACGCGAGTAATACCGCGGCGGATGGGCTGTTTATCCAAGCGGCCCTGGAGCATCAGGTTGGTAACAGGGTTGGTGATGACATTGATTCCGGCCTTCTTTACCTTTTCAATAACATAGGCCGCATAGTGGTCATCATAGGCCGCCATGGCGCAGGTGTGGCCGGCGGTTACACGGCCCTGCCAGCCGCGGGCGATGGTCTCATCGGCCACCATCTCCAGCGTGCGGTAGAAGGGGTCGTCGCTTTCGTCCACATGCATATCCACATCGGCATCATACTTCTCAGCAATATCAAAGCACAGCTTGACATGTGCACGGCTGTCGTCAGGGCAGTTTTCGTTAGCGGGCATACCGCCTACTACATCGCAGCCCATCTCCATGGCCTGCCACATCAGCTTATCGGCGCCGGGATCCTTCATAATGCCTTCCTGCGGGAAAGCAACGGTCTGCATATCCACTACGCCCTTATACTTATCTTTCAGGGCCAGTACGCCCTCGGTGGCCTTCAGGCCGGTGATGGTATCCACATCAATGTGGGTACGAATATTCAGTACACCGTTCTTGATCTCACGCTCCACCACATCGCCGCCGCGGGCCAGAATGTCCTCATTGACATAGTTGCGCTTTTTATCCCACAGCATCTCAATGGCTTCCTTCAGGGTGCCGCTCTGGTTCTTGGGCAGAACATCCAGTACATTGACCTTATCCAGGTGGATATGGGGATCGATGTAGGAAGCGGTGGTCAGGTTGCCCTCGGCGTCAATAACGGTCTCGGCCTCGGCGGTCAGTCCCACGCCGATATCAACGATCTTGCCGCCATCGATGAGGATATTGACCAGCTCTTCCCGGTCACGGAGCTTCGCGTTCTTAATGAGCATCTGCATACTTTAATTCCCTCCAAAAAATTTTTGTTAAAATAATCCGGCAGGGCGCTATTTCTCATTCAAACCGAATTTCTTTACTTCCCAACCCTTTTGAAAAGCGCCCTGCTCCCGGATGGGAGCAGGGCGCGAAACAACTTAGGGTGAAAGCCTCTCCATAGTCTGCCAATATCCGGAGGACTCCTATTCGCTTCACCTACATTTTAGCATACAATCTGCCCAAAGGCAATTCATCATTATTTAGAAAGTTCCAATACATTTTTGTTGGAATCCACCAAATACATCGCATACATCTCCGGCGAAAGCCCGCTCTCCGCCACTATCTTCCGGGCCGGCTCATAGTCCTCGGCCGCCAGCCGCAAGGAGATCCCACAGCTTTGAGTCACGGTGCGCAGGGTGGGCATCGTCGCCACCTTAAAGTGCTGCTCCAGCAGCCGCTCAGTCTGTATGGCGGAATGGGTATTCTCAAAGGAAATCATCAGATAATCTTCGTTCATCGTTTTCACCTCGCCCCTATTTTACTCCATGGTCCCAGCGGAATCAAGTGTGCTTTCCCGATTGGCCTGTGCAGCAGGCTGGCCATGCGGCGCAGCTGCCGGCAAGCTCTCCCTCCCCCTACAAAAACCGCCCCGGCTAAAAAGCCGGAGCGGTCGGATATTCGTTTTGCTTTATTAGGCAGCGGTGGTCGCCAGCAGCACATAGCTGAGGATGAACAGAACGGAGAGAATGTACATCAATACAGGAACCTCTTTCGCCTTGCCGCGGGCCAGCTTGATGAGGGTGTAGGAGATGATACCAAAGCCGATACCATCTGCAATGGAGTAGGCAAAGGGCATCATGGCGATGGTGAGGAAGCAGGGGATGGCAGTCTCCATATCGGACCAGTCGATCTTGAGCACGCCCTTCATCATGAATACGCCCACGATGATAAGGGCGGGAGCGGTGGCAGCGGAGGGAACAATGCCCGCCACAGGAGCCAGGATAACCGCCAGCAGGAACAGGATACCGGTAGTCATGGAGGTCAGGCCGGTACGGCCGCCGTCCTCGATGCCGGTGGAGGACTCAACAAAGGTGGTAACGGTGGAGGTACCGATCAAAGCGCCGGTGCAGGTGGCAATGGCGTCAGCAATCAGAGCGCGGTCGCCGCCGGGGAAGTTGCCGTTCTCATCCAGCATGCCGGCGTTGCCTGCGGTACCCAGCAGGGTGCCAACGGTATCAAAGCAGTCGCAGATGGCAAAGGTGATGATAGCGGTGAGGAAAGGAACCACGCCGCCGGCGGAAAGAGCACCGGAGAAGTCCAGCTTGAAGGCGACCTCGCCAAACGCCTCGCCGATACCGGCTACGGTAAAGCTCTCGGGAATGGTGGTCTGACCCATAAGGAAGCCAATAAGAGTAGTAGCGATGATGCCGATAAAGATAGCACCCTTTACGCGGTAGGCAACCAGAATAGCGGTAATTGCCAAACCGATGAGGGCCAGCAGAGCCGCTCCCTTGGTGATGGAGCCCATATCGGTGTAGGCACCGGCAATACCAGTACCAAAGGCAGTAACGATATTGACATTGAACATGCCGATGAGAGCAATGAAGAAGCCGATACCGGCGGAAATGGCAGCCTTCAAGGAAGCGGGGATTGCTTCAATGATCTTCTTGCGCAGGGGGCTGACGGTCACGACGAGGAAGAGCACGCCGGAAATAAATACGATTGCCAAAGCCTGCTCCCAGGTGTAGCCCATGCCAAAGCATACGGTAAAGGTGAAGAAGGTATTGAGGCCCATGCCGGGTGCCTGGCAGAAAGGCACATTGGCCAGGAACGCGGTAAGCAGGCAGCCAATAGCGGCAGAAATGCAGGTCGCTACCATGACACCGGTCTTGTTCATACCGGTCATGGAAAGATAGTTGGAGTTGACGAAAATGATGTATGCCATTGCAAAGAAGGTGGTAATGCCTGCACGGATCTCGGTTTTCACATCGGTGCCGTGCGCTTTCAGCTTAAACAGCTTTTCCATAGTGTTGCTCCTTTTACAAAAAAATTTGGAAGCGGACAAAACAAAACGCCGACCGGTCTCATTTAATAATGAGTGTCCCAGCCAGCCGTCAATAAAAACGCAAAGCCAACCCCTCCCGCCATAGCGGAACGGATCGGAACACCCATAGTGCCAGCCTTTCCGGGGCCGGCGTAGAAACGCCCGAACCATATTATCGGGCATATATGAGCTTTGGTCATATTTTGTTTACATTTGCAGTTTATCACTTATTTGGGTCGCCTGCAAGGGGTTCTTAGCGGATTTTTAATTTTCGTAGGCTTGCCACATCTTTCACAAACCTTCCGGCCGGTATTGGTGCATAATGACAAATTTTCCGTCTTTCTCGCATAGCCGTCTTTTCTCGACAGGACTTCTGCCCGGAACAGGCATCGGCCCGCAGGGCAAACCGTCCGAAGGACGGTTTTAGGGGCGGCCGGAGGCCGCCCCTTACGGCGCCGTTTCGGCGCCGGCCCTGCGGGCCGCTGTTCTCTCCGCAAGTCACTGCCAATTTCGTGGCCGCCATTCTCTCAGCGTCCCTTCGCGTCTTCCGTTCCTTCCTCAAAGAACGACACCTGCTCCACCTGCGGCCCGGCCACACCGGATGGGATCACCAGCGGCCGGGTCCGATCCTCTATCTTGTAGTCAATACCCGCTTTTCGGGCCTGGGCGGTCTGCTCCCGCCGGGGGATGCGGAACACCCGTCCGTCCTTCACAAAATTCGCCCCAGTCTGGTGGAACTGGAATGGGATCCCCTTTTCCATACACTGCTCCCGCAGCGAAAGGATCCACTCATAATGACAGGGCCTCGCCTCCCGCCCGGATTCCCCGCTGGCAGTCAGCTCCTCTATCTTCTCCGGGTCCAGATACTCCCGCAGATCGAGGGCGGTCAGCAGCGGCGCCGCTATAACGGTCCGGTGCCGGATGGGCAGCTTCAAAAACAGGGGCAGCCGGGCATCGGCGCGGTCCTGGTTTTCCACCGTGCAGCCGATGATAACATTTTCATATCCCTCGCCCCAGTCCGGGGGCAGGCACTCCGCCAGCCGGTCTATGCGCTTGGTAAAAAAGTAGAACCAGCAGTCCCGCCGCCTGCGCATCATCTCCCAGCAGTCCGGCCGCCATGCGTCCGCGTCCTTCAGCAAAAAGTCGGAGGTAAAACAGGTAAAAACCACCGTCCCGGCCGGGATCTTCCAGCCCCCATCCCGCCTTTTGCGGATGGGCAGGTCAAAGGCTGCGTTCCTCCGGCATAATGACGCTCCCACGCCGGTCCCGTACATTTCATCCTGCCGGTAAACATAGCAGTACCGACACCCGGCGCTTATCTTGGTGCAGCCATGCCAGGGGTTCCACCCGGCATAGCCTGTGTTTTCGCTCATTGTCCGTTCTCCCCGCGTTTTACGCTAAAAATGCCACATACAGCATCAGGAGACCGCTCAGCACTATCATCGCGATCATCCCGCTGTTGCCCAGGAATAGCCCACGCTTCTCCTCCTCCGGGATGGGACTCGTCCCTTCCCGCAGATGGATCCTTTTGCGGTGCCGCCACAGGATCACACACCCGGCTATCGTAATCGCCAGGATCAGATAGCCATAGATGGCGGAGAGCACCAGACTATCCTCCACCGCCTGCGCCACCGTCATACCCAGCAGATTCACCAGGAAGTGCAGCGCCACCGTATAGCGGATGCCCCCGGTGCGCAGCGCCACATAGGCAAAGACCGCCCCCACCGCGAAGGCATAGAAAAACTGCCCAAAGTTGCCGTGGAACAACCCGAACAGGAACGCCGAGCCGAAGATCGCCACCGGCTCTCCCCAGGGGGAAAGCCGCCGCAGGATCAGCTTGCGGAAGATCCATTCCTCCACCACCGGCGCCAGCAGTACCCCAAAAAGGAATATGATCCATGGGTTGGTGCCCGTCACCATATCCTGCAGGGGCTCGCCCGCCTGCTGTCCCCGCAGCGCGCTGATGGCCGCGTTGATCCCCAAGCCGATAAGGTTGGTGAGATATACCACCGCGTAGCTTATCAGCGCCAGCGCCCCAAATTGCTTCGCCGTTACCCGGCGGCGGGGCGGGGCGGGCGGCAGGGGCATCGGCCGCAGAATAAGCAGCAGCACCGGCAGGCCCAGTCCATAGTTCGCCGCGTCGGTAATGACCCACTGGAACCACTCGCTCTGGATAAAGGCGATCATAAAGCGGCTGCCCCGCATGGCCAGGAGCTGACACCCCAGCATCAGCAGCGCGGCGCCGCCCTGCATCACCAGCATCATGGCAAAGCACGCCCACCCGATGCGGCTAAAGCTCCGGCGCGCATCCTCTCTGTATTCCTCCAACTGGCTTTCCCGTGGGGCAAAAGGGTAAAATTCCGACATGGCAGCTCCTTTCCCGACAAGAAAACTTGCCGGCAACATGATAGCTGATTATATCCCAGCCGATGCCCCTTTGTCAATTCTCGCCCCAAAGGAAAAGCCGATGACCTTTCGGCTGTCGGCTCTTACAATTATCCTTGCGCAAAGGGGATTATGCTTCCGGTGATAACCTGCATCACAAAAATCACCAGAATAGCGGCCGTTCCCACCGCACCCAGCGCAAATGCCGTTTTCCGGTCCTTTTCCACCTTTTCCTTATCCGCTTCGGGGGCAACGGGTTCCGGCACTAGGAAATCAAACCACAGCCCCACCAGGCCAAACGCCCACAGCGTCAGGCTCAGCATAATATTGATGGTTTTATCCTGCGGCAGTTCATTCAGCCGCTGCATCAGCGTGTAGGCACCCGCCTGCACCAGCCAAGTGATTCGCAGCGTCTCGCGGATGATCTGCCGTCCGGTTCTCTCTTTTTTCGTCATACATTTTCCCCTTTCGTTTTCCTTTCGTTTTCTCCGTATTTCCATTGGCTTTCTCTTGCAGGGTGTCCCCGCCTTTCGACTATCAGAACAGCCGCCACAGGAACATCTCGCCTGTCACGAGCTGCGCAATAAAAATCGCCGTGGCCAAAACCGTCAGCACGATCTCCGTTATGGCAACGATCTTCCGGTTCCGCCGGTTGATCTCCGGTCCGTAGTCCGGTTCCTCCACCGGCAGCAGCTCCCCCGCCCATGCAAAGAGCATAAGAATCAACCACCACATCAGCTCCAAAGCAAAGTCGACCTCTTTCAATACACCGATCCGGTCAAGATCATGAGCCAGCCATACGATCAGCGTAGCAATAAAAGACAACGAATAGTACAGGATATCGCTGCCGTATTTTCTCAGCTTTTCTCTCATTTTTTGTCTCCTTTCTGCTTTCCTTTCTTTTTTTAGCATACCATATCCGCGCAGATATCTCCATCGGCGTTTTCCCTCAAGATAACCCCCTCTTTTTGGCGCAAACGACAGATTGCGTCCGTCTGGCATCTAACCGTTTTTCCTCGGCAGTCTCTTACACCTCTTATAACGGCTCACACAGCAAAATTGCAACAAGCTTTTTTCATTTTCCCACACGCCGTGCCAGTCAGCACAGCAAAAAAGCGCCCTTTCGGGCGCTTTCTCTCCAATGCTGTTATTTCCGGTTCCTTATCAGCTTTATTCCCGCCAGCACCGCGGCATACAGCACACCGGCCACCGCCCAAATGATCCAGCTGTATCGGGGCTGGCCGTTGCCTTTGGGGCCAAAGGTATAGATCATAAAAATTGCCGTCGCCACCAGCCAGTAGATCACGCTCACCGGCCCGGTAATGTTCTTCTGGGATTTCTCCCTGCGGGTATAGTCGCCCTCCTCCAGCAGCTTCTCCATCGAGCTGTAAATGGTCCCGCCGTACACAAAGAAGTACACACCGATCCCCACTACCGCCAGCAGCAGGCATACTGCCATCGTCATAAAAAAGCCATCCTGTATCACCGCTATGACAGCGAACAGCGGCACAAACGAAAGAACACACAGCACCGTGCCAATGGTGTTCATGCGGTCATAGGTCGGCTTAAAGGCTTTCTGCCGTTCCTTTACCATGCCGGTCACACCGTATTCCGTCTCAAACGGCTCTTTCTCCAAAAAATCATATTCCTTCGCCTTGTTCCCACAGCTCAGGAACAGCGTCACCGCGATGGCGGCCAGGATCATTAACACACACAAACCGATGCCGGCTGCCGTCTCCTCCCGCAGGGGAAATGCTGAAGCCGAAAGCTCGCTCACCGCTGCCAGTCCGATCAGCGCAATGGGCGAAAAAATGCACAGCATCGTTGCCAGTGCCATCTTGGGGGCGGCGGTGCGCCGCAGTGCCAGATAATCGGAAGCCTCGCCGATCGTTACACGGCGCAGCGGCGGCTGACGGTCGTCTGCGTTTACCGTCGGCTCCGCCATCTCTATCTCGTCCTTCAGCAGGTAGTCGGTCGTCACCCCAAACAGACGGCTCATCTGCACCACCTTATCCATATCGGGAATGGACTGTGCCCCCTCCCACTTGGAAACCGACTGCCGCGTGACCGCCAGCTTTTCCGCCAGCTCCTCCTGCGACCAGCCCGCTTTCTTTCTCAAATCAATAATTTTATCCGCCAGTATCATTCTTCGTACCCTCCTTTATTCCGGACGGCATCTTCTATCCGTCCCTGTGCCATTATCCTACCATTCGGCGCAGTTGCGCACCACCAATTCAACCATTAAATCTGTCAACCGCCGGTTGCGAACCTTCGGTTTTCTCGTCCCATTCACACATTTTGCGGAGCCTAATCCCTGCCCTGCTTATTCATCTGCTAAAAAACCAAGCCCTGTCCTGGGCAGGTTCCTCCAAACTCCATTTTCGTCCTATCACCCCTTCGCTAAAAATCCGGACCCCTCCTTGGAAAATTTCTGCAAACCACAGGCTTCGGGCCGCAGGCGTTCCGGCCAAGGCCGGAACCAGCGGGCTGCGCCCGCTGCGGCGGCTCCGCCGCCGGGCCTGCGGCCCGCCCCGCTCTCCCCCAGCCTCTGCCCTCCATAAAAAGACGCAGAGCGTCCCTTTTCGGTCAGCCCTGCGTCTTTGCGTCTTGGGTTATTTACTTGTTCATCGCCTGATAGGCTGCCACAGCGCAGGCTACGGTCGCGCCCACCATGGGGTTGTTGCCCATACCGATAAGTCCCATCATCTCCACATGCGCAGGGACGGAGGAGGAGCCGGCAAACTGGGCGTCGCCGTGCATACGGCCCATGGTGTCGGTCAGGCCATAGGAGGCCGGACCCGCCGCCATGTTATCGGGGTGCAGGGTACGGCCGGTGCCGCCGCCGCTGGCCACGGAGAAGTACTTCACGCCGTTCTCCCAGCACCACTTCTTGTAGGTGCCGGCCACGGGGTGCTGGAAGCGGGTAGGATTGGTAGAGTTGCCGGTGATGGAAACATCCACCTTCTCCATCTTCATAATGGCTACGCCCTCCAGTACATCGTTGCAGCCGTAGCACTTGATCTTGGCGCGCTCGCCCTCGCCAAAGACGACCTCGCGCACCACCTTTACTTCGCCGGTAGCAAAGTCAAAGTCAGTTTCTACATAGGTAAAGCCGTTCACCCGGCTGATGATATAGGCAGCGTCCTTGCCCAAACCGTTCAGGATGACCCGCAGCGGTTCCTTGCGGGCCTTGTTGGCGTTGCGGGCAATGCCGATGGCGCCTTCCGCCGCCGCAAAGGACTCATGTCCCGCCAGGAAGCAGAAGCATTTGGTCTCATCGCGCAGCAGCATTGCGCCCAGGTTGCCGTGGCCCAGGCCCACCTGACGCTGCTCGGCAACGGAACCGGGCACGCAGAAGGCCTGCAGTCCCACACCGATCATCTCGCTGGCTTCCGCCGCGCTCTTAGCGCCCTTCTTCAAGGCCAGGGCGGTACCCAGGGTGTAGGCCCACACCGCGTTATCAAAGGCAATGGGCTGTACGCCCTTCACGATCTCTTCCACATTGATGCCATGCTCCAAAGTGAGGTCACGGGCATCTTCCAGGGTATTCATACCGTATTCTTTCAGGCAGGCGTTGATGCCGGGCATCCGTCTTTCCTGTCCTTCAAATTTAGCCATTATCGTGTCCTCCTTCTCTTATTCTTCTCTGGGGTCAATGTACTTGGGCGCATCGGCAAAGCGGCCATATGTACCGGTGTTCTTCTTCAGGGCCTCCTCGGCGTTTACACCGTGGCGGATATCCTCCATCATCTTGCCCAGGCGCACAAACTGATAGCCGATAGCCTCGCCGTTCTTATCCAGCGCTACCTTGGTGATGTAGCCCTCGGCCAGCTCCAGGTAACGCACGCCCTTGGCGCCGGTGGAAAAGATGGTACCGGTCTGGCTGCGCAGGCCCTTGCCCAGGTCCTCCAGGGAGGCCCCGATGGGTAGGCCGTCCTCACTAAAGGCGGTCTGGGTGCGGCCGTAGGCCAGCTGCTTAAAGATCTCTCTCATCGCTACATTGATCGCGTCGCAGACGAGGTCGGTGTTCAGGGCCTCCAGCAGCGTCTTGCCGGGCAGGATCTCGCCCGCCATGGCCGCGGAATGGGTCATGCCGCTGCAGCCGATGGTCTCTACCAGCGCCTCCTCAATGATGCCATTCTTGACATTCAGGGTCAGCTTGCAGGCGCCCTGCTGCGGCGCGCACCAGCCAATGCCGTGGGAAAGGCCGGAGATATCGCTGATCTGGTATGCCTTTACCCAGCGTCCCTCCTCCGGGATAGGCGCGGGGCCGTGGTGTGGACCCTTGGTGACGGGGCACATACATTCTACTTCGTGGGAATAGTTCATTGCACATTCTCCTTCCGAACAGACTTTGTGTTAAAAATAACATTGTGATTAAAATAACAATACCACCAATATTATAGTGAACCGCCACAGCATTTGCAAGGGGTTTCCTGCAAGTTTTTGTTGGAAAACCCGTTTTTGCCCCCACTCGCGCAAAAATTTACAGTTTAGCCACAGCCTTGCCCCCTCTTTTATTTGACACCGCCCCCGGGGTGCAGTAAAATAGTATGGTTAAAAGGCATACCTTGCCGTACTGTGCTTTCCGGGGCTCGCCGGGCCACCGGCAAAGCGGCGCCGGCAGTGCCGTCCCTTGACAGGCAACAGTCCGTTTTCAACGGACATCAGCCTGCCCGCGGGCCGTCCCCGCCCTCATCCGCTTTTCCGCCGCCCCCGCTCGCCCCTGCCCGTTTCCTTCGGGCAGATCACTACTCACCAAAGGAGAACACCAAACTATGGGACTCGTCGATAAACTGTTCGGCTCCTACAGCGCCAAGGAGCTCAAGCGCATCCGCCCCCAGGTGGATGCCGTCCTGGCCCTGGAGGGCCACTACCGTCAGATGGATCATAAAACCCTGCAGGGAGAAACCGCCCGCTTCAAGGAGCTCTTGGCGAACGGCAAAACCCTGGATGACATCCTGCCGGAGGCCTTTGCCGCCTGCCGGGAGGCCGCCGACCGCGTGCTGGGCATGCGTCACTTCCCCGTCCAGGTCATGGGCGGCATCATCCTGCACCAGGGCCGCATCGCGGAAATGAAAACCGGTGAGGGCAAAACCCTCGTTGCCACCCTGCCCGCCTACCTCAATGCCCTCTCCGGCAAGGGCGTGCTTGTCGTCACCGTCAATGAATACCTCGCCCGCCGTGACAGCGAATGGATGGGCAATCTCTACCGCTGGATGGGCCTCACCGTGGGCCTCGCCATCAGCGGCATGAGCCCCGATGAAAAGCGGGCAGCCTACGCCGCCGATATCACCTACGGCACCAATAACGAATTTGGCTTCGATTACCTGCGCGATAACATGGTGGTCTATAAGCGCAACTGCGTCCAGCGCGGCTGGAATTACGCCATCGTCGATGAGGTGGACTCCATTCTGATCGATGAAGCCCGTACCCCCCTCATCATCAGCGGCGCCGGTGAAAAATCCACCGACCTCTATGAGAAGGCCGACCGCTTCGCCGCCACTCTCACCCCCCTGCGGGTCAAGGAGATGGACGCCAAGGACGACCAAGAGGATATCCAGGCCGATTACATCGTGGATGAAAAGGCCCGCACCGCCACCATCACCCCCCAGGGTGCCCGCAAGGCGGAGCAGTATTTCGGCATCGAAAGCCTCAATGACCCCGAAAACCTCACCCTGGCCCACCACATCAATCAGGCCATCGCCGCCCGCGGCGTCATGCAGCGGGATATCGACTATGTCGTGAAGGACGGCGAGGTCATCATCGTCGATGAGTTCACCGGCCGCCTCATGATCGGCCGCCGCTATTCCAATGGCCTGCACCAGGCCATCGAGGCCAAAGAGGGCGTCACCGTCGCGCGGGAGAACCGCACTCTGGCCACCATCACCTTCCAGAACTACTTCCGCATGTACGATAAGCTGGCCGGTATGACCGGTACCGCCATGACCGAGGAGCAGGAGTTCCGGGATATCTACCGGCTGGATGTCGTGGAGCTGCCCACCAATAAGCCTCTCGCCCGTGTCGATCTCCCCGATGCCGTCTACAAGACCCAAAAGGGCAAGTACGCCGCCATCCTGGATATCATCGCCGAGTGCTACAGCCGCCGCCAGCCCATCCTGGTCGGCACCACCTCCATCGAAAAATCCGAGATGATCAGCAAGCTGCTCAAGGCCCGCGGCATTCCCCACGAGGTCCTCAACGCCAAGTTCCACGAAAAGGAAGCCGAGATCGTCGCCCAGGCCGGTAAGCCCGGCGCCGTCACCATCTCCACCAATATGGCCGGCCGCGGTACCGATATCATGCTGGGCGGCAACGCCGAATATCTCGCCAAGGATGCCCTCCGCCGGGAGGGCATGGAGGAGGACCTCATCTACGAGGCCACCGCCTACGGCGAAACGCAGGATGAGGAGATCCTTGCCGCCCGCCGCCACTTCCAGGAGCTGCTGCAAAAGTACAAGGCCGAAATCGCCCCCGAAGCCGAAAAGGTCCGTTCCGTCGGCGGCCTGTATATCCTGGGCACCGAGCGGCACGAAAGCCGCCGCATCGATAACCAGCTGCGCGGCCGTGCCGGCCGTCAGGGCGACCCCGGTACCACCAAGTTCGTCATCTCGCTGGAGGATGACCTCATGCGTCTGTTCGGCGGCGAGCGCCTGCAGGCACTGATGAACAGCATGGGCGTCGATGAAAATATGCCCATCGAGGCCAAGCTCCTCTCCAATTCCATTCAGTCGGCGCAGGCCCGCATCGAGGGGATGCACTTCGAGATGCGTAAGAATGTCCTCAAGTACGATGATGTCATGAACCGCCAGCGGGAGATCATCTACTCCCAGCGCCGCCGCGTGCTGGATGGCGAATCGGTCTCCGACAGCATCCGCAAGATGATGCAGGAATACATCACCGCCAGCGTGCAGCAGTACCTGGTGGATGAAAAGAACCACGAGGAATGGAATCTCGATGGCCTGCGGGATCGCTTCATGGGCTGGATCACCGATGAGAACGACCTGCGCTACTCGCTGGAGGAGCTCCGCGGCATGAGCCGTGACGATATCGCCCAGACCCTGCTGGAGAAAGCGGAAGCCCGCTATGAGGCCCAGCGCCAACTCTTCGGCGAATCCTTCGAGGAGATCGAGCGGGTGGTGCTGCTGCGCAATGTCGATACCCTGTGGATGGATCACATCGATGCCATGGAGGAGCTCAAGCGCGGCATCGGCCTGCGCGGCTACGCCCAGCAGGATCCCGTCGTGGCCTACCGTCTGGAGGGCTTTGAGATGTTCGATCAGATGATCGAGGGCATCAAAGAAAATACCGTCAAGATGCTGCTCACCATCCGTCCCCGTCCCCAGGTGGAGATCAAGCGGGAGCAGACCCTCAAGCCCCTGGCCACCGGCGAAGACGGCACCGTCAAGAAAATCCCCATGAAGGCCGATAAAAAGAAGCCCGGCCGCAATGACCCCTGCCCCTGCGGCAGCGGCCTGAAGTACAAAAAGTGCTGCGGCAAATAACCCGCCCAACATCCCAAAAGGCACCCCCACGGGGGTGTCTTTTTTGCCCCGCCCCACAGGCTCCCCTGTGTAAGGGGAGCTGGCAGCCGCATGGCTGACTGAGGGGTTGCCGGCAAAAGGCAATAATTTCATCTCGCCTTCGGCGGCGCAGAGTCACCGGAGGGTGACAGCCTGCAAAATCAACGCCCCGCCGCCAGGCGCCCTCAAACCCAGCCCCCGCGGCAGCGGTGCTAACTATGCCTTTGCAAAATCCTCGCCCCGCCGAAGGCGAGATGAAACTTTGGCATAATTTGTGCCATCAATCCCTCCGTCACGGCTGCGCCGTGCCACCTCCCTTTACACAAGGGAGGCTTTCGCCGCTAGGCACCCACAAATTCAGCCCCAAAATTCTTTTGCCTCCCTTTTCCCACGGAAAAGCAGACCCCCAACCGCGCCCTTTGTCCATTGTATTTCCCGGCGCGCTATGGTAAAATGGTGGCGTAAAATTCACCGGGAGGAGGGATCCCATGGCCCGCGCCGCCAATCAAAAGCTCAAGTGCCTGTACCTGTGGCAGTTCCTGTTGCAGAATACCGATGAGGAGCACCCCGCCACCATCCCCCAAATGATCGAATACCTGGCCCGGCACGATATCCCCGCCGAGCGCAAAAGTCTCTACGATGACATCGAAGCCCTGCGTCAGTGCGGCCTGGATGTGGAGTACCGCAAGGCCCAGGGCGGCGGCTACTATGTGGCCAGCCGGGAGTTCCAGCTGCCGGAATTAAAGCTGCTGGTGGATGCCGTGCAGAGCAGCAAATTCCTCTCCCTGCGCAAAAGCAATGCGCTCATCACCAAGCTGGAAAAGCTGTCCAGCCGCTACGAGGCCCAGGCCCTGCGCCGCCAGGTCTATGTCACCCACCGGGTCAAGAATATGAACGAGAGCATCTACTACAATGTGGATGCCCTGCACAGCGCCATCGCCGCCGGCAGCCGTATCACCTTCCGCTATTTCGATTGGGACATCACCGGTAAAAAGAAATACCGGCACGAAGGTAAGCGCTACCAGATCAGTCCCTGGGCACTCCTGTGGGATGACGAAAATTACTACCTCGTCGGCTACGATGCCGAGCACGGGGAACGCCGCCACTACCGGGTGGATAAGATGGAAGCCATCACCCAAACCGGCGAGGAACGCCTGGGAAAAGAGCTCTTCTCCCGCTTTGACCCCGCGGAATACTCCCGCAAGGTCTTTGGCATGTACGGCGGCGAGCCTCAGCAGATCACCCTGCAATTTGCTGCGAATATGGCCAATATTGTCTTTGACCGCTTTGGCCGGGATAGGATCCTCACCCCCACCCCGGCAGGCTTCACCATCACCGTGGAGGTGGTGCCCAGTCCGCAGTTCTTCGCCTGGCTCACCGGCCTCGGCACCTCGGTACAGGTTCTCTCCCCTCAGCCGATCGTCCAGCAGTTCCAGGCCCACCTGCGGTCGGTCCTCGCGCTGTACGGCTGACCCCCTCACCGGCTTTATCCTCACTCGCTAAAAATCCGGGCTCTGTCCTCGGCAAATCCCCGCAAGCCGCAGGATCGGGCCGCAGGCCGTTTCGGCTGCGCCGAAACACACGAGCTCCGCTCGTGTCGGCGGCTCCGCCGAAACACACGAGCTCCGCTCGTGTCGGCGGCTCCGCCGCCGGGCCTGCGGCCTTCGCCCCCGCTCGTCCATCCCATTTGATGCTAAGGAGAAAACACCCCATGAAAAAGCTTCTGTTTATCATCAATCCCATGGCCGGCCGCCAGCAGGCCCAAACCGACCTCTACAAAATGGTCAAGATCTTCGCCGACCACGATTACGAAGTCACCGTTTACCCCACCCGCGCCCGGCTGGATTGCACCCGGAAGGTGCTGGAGGACGCCGGCCGGTTCGATCTGGTCGTCTGCTGCGGCGGCGATGGCACCCTCAATGAAATGGTCAGCGGCATGATGCAGCGGCAGGACCGCCGCCCCATGGGCTATATTCCGCTCGGCTCCACCAATGACCTGGCCGTCAGCCTGCGGCTGCCCACCCGGGTGGAGGAAGCCGCCCTGCGGGCCGTCACCGGCAATGAGTTCCATATGGATGTCGGCACCCTCAATGACCGCTATTTCAATTACATCGCCGCCTTCGGCGCCTTTACCGAAACCAGCTACGCCACCCCCCAGGAGATCAAAAATGCTCTCGGCCACCTGGCCTATATTCTGGAGGGCGTCAAGAGCCTGGGCAAGATCCTGCCCATCCATGTCAAAATCACCGCCGATGACGAGCAGTTTGAGGAGGATTACCTCTTCGGCGCCGTCACCAATACCATCTCCCTGGGCGGCGTCTTAAAGCTCGATCCCGAAAAGGTTCTGCTGGATGACGGCATGTACGAGCTGCTTTTGGTCAAGAATCCCACCAATGCCCTCGAAGCGCAGGCCATGCTCACCGCCATAATGACCCAAAATTTTGATGGCCCGCTGGTCAAAATGTTCCACGCCTCGGATATCACCTTCGAATCCAGCCACGAGATCAGCTGGACCATCGATGGCGAGTACGGCGGCACCTTCAGCCATACCCACATTCTCAATAACAAAAACGCCGTGACTCTCATCGTATAATTTCGGAATTTTTGCCGGGACCCGGCATCGGGCGGCATCCCAGCCGGCCCTCCGGGCCGGCTACGGCCCCCTGCGGGGGCCTCACGGCGGCTCCGCCGCCGGGGCTGCCGCCCCCAAACCTCTGCCCCCTGCTCCTACTCAGGCAATCAGCATCGCCAGGTCCTCCTCAGCCTCCCGCTCATTATCGGCGGAAAATACAAACCGCCCGTCCTTATCGTAGACCTCCACATGGCCCCGCACAAATCTCATTTCATAGCGCATATCCGGCACCCCTTTCGCTTTACTGCCTCCAGTATAGCAGGCGTGCTGTCCCATAATCCGGACTTATATTTGTTCAGTCCGTCCCGCTTTTGGCTATATGCACCCGCTCTTGATACTACCGCCGCCTATAAGCATCTCTGCTTTTTCCAAAGCTTGCGGCCTTGCCCCGCAAATGTACTCCACCTGCACCGCTCCCTATCAAGCAGCCACTACTATACCCCCTCTGTTGCGCAACCAAGCATGACGGACTTCCATTTGGGGCTGCCTTGCTTTTGGCTGTGCGCACTTGTATTCGTAAATACAGCCGCCCGAAAATATCCCCGCCTTTTCAAGGGCTTGCGGCCTTACACAGCTGCAAACGCACCCCATCTGCGTCGCCCCCATCGGGCAGCCATTTCCCCAGCCCCCATTGCACAGCGACCTCCCCCGCTTTGGGCGGCATCCGCTCAAAAGGTCCTTACGCACTTTCCTGCGTTCTGTCTTCTTGCGCCTGCTTTTTGGCGCCCTACCAATCTCACCCCCGAAAGGAAGCAATCTCTCCATGAAAGCACCCATCCTCCGCAAGGAAACCCTGGCCCCCGGCATCAGCCGCATGGTCCTCTCGGCCCCGGAAGTGGCCGCCCATGCCGCCGCCGGCCAGTTCATCATCCTCCGCCCCACCGAAAACGGCGAGCGCATCCCCCTCACCATCTCGGATTTTGATCCCAAGGCCGGAACCGTCACCATCGTCTACCAGGTGGTGGGCGGCACCACCCTGCTGCTGGATTCCCTCCAGCCCGGTGATTCCCTGCCCACCTTCGCCGGCCCTTTGGGCCGCCCCAGCCACATCGCAGGCTTCCAGAATGCCGCTGTCATCGGCGGCGGATTGGGCTGCGCCATCGCCCTGCCCACTGCCGCTGCCCTGCACCGCGGGGGCTGCCGGGTCACCGCCATCGCCGGGTTCCGCAGTGCCCAGCAGGTCATCCTGGCGCAGGAAATGGCCGCCTCCAGCGACCGTTTTCTCCTCTGCAGCGATGACGGCACCGCTGGGGAGCAGGGTTTTGTCACCGGGGCGCTGGAACGCCTTTTGCAGCAGGGCGAGCGCTTCGACATGGTTTTCGCCATCGGCCCCCTGCCCATGATGAAAGCCGTAAGTGACCTGACCGCCCGCTGGGATACCCCCTGCACCGTCAGCATGAATCCCATCATGATCGATGGCACCGGGATGTGCGGCTGCTGCCGTCTCACTGTGGGCAGGCAGGTGCGCTTTGCCTGCGTGGATGGGCCTGAATTTGACGGACACCAGGTGGATTTTGCTGAGGCCATCCGCCGCAGCCGCATTTACCGCGCACAGGAGCAGCAAAGCCGTGAAGCCACCTGCCGTCTGCTGGGCCTGGAGCCGAAGTAACCCTGTATTTTCGCTGAATTTCCGCGCGGCCGGGGCGCCCGAAGGGCAGGCCGTCCGCAGGACGGCCTCGGCGGCAAAGCCGCCGGCTTCGGCGGAGCCGAAGCGCCCTTCGGGCGCCCCACCCCCTGCAGGAGACCCATCCCCAGCAAACTGCAAGCTCGCCATTTTGCTTTGCTTTTCCTCGGTGCAGCAGGTCGGCCCCGTTTTGCCTGCCCCCTGCATCGACCTTCCCCAGCCCCTTGCCGGGCAGGGAACCCGGCCGACTCCCTTGACCAAAATTTGCGCAGAAGGCTGGAACCGGCCCGCAGGGCGGTTCGGCCTCCGGCCGAACCCGGCGGTCTGCGACCGTCGAAGCCGCCCCTTGGGGGCGGCTTGCCCTGCGGGCCGCCTGCCGCTTTCCATCCCATTTTCCCATAAAATCCCTACCCGAAAAGAGGAATCCCCGTGAACCAAAATCTCAATCTTTCCCCCACCGCCGCCCCCATGCCGGTACAGTCCCCGGCCGTCCGCCGCCGCAATTTTGAGGAGGTCGCCCTGGGTTACGATGAAATAACCGCCATGGAGGAAGCCCGCCGCTGCCTCGGCTGCCCCGGCGCACCCTGCCGCGGCGGCTGCCCGGTGGGCGTCCATATCCCGCAGTTTATCGCCAAGGTCGCCGAAGGTGATTTTGCCGCCGCCTGGGAAATCCTCTCGGCGGATAATCCCCTGCCCGCCGTCTGCGGCCGGGTCTGCCCCCAGGAAAACCAGTGCCAGGCCGTCTGTGTCCGGGGCAAGAAGGGCGAAAGTGTCGCCATCGGCCGGCTGGAACGCTTTGTGGCCGATTGGCACCGGGCCCAGCAGGAGCCGAAGGCTCCATCCTGCGCCGAAGAAAAGGGCAAAAAGGTCGCCGTGGTCGGCTCCGGGCCGGCCGGCCTGGCCTGCGCGGGGGAGCTGGCCCGGATGGGCTATTCCGTCACCATTTTTGAGGCGCTGCACACCCCCGGCGGGGTGCTGGCCTATGGCATCCCGGCCTTCCGCCTGCCAAAGGACATCCTGCATGAGGAGATCGCCGGGCTGGAAAAGCTGGGCGTCACCATCCAGACCGACACCGTCATAGGCCGGACGATACCGGTGGAGGAGCTGCTGAAGGACGGTTTTTCGGCCGTATTCCTGGGCAGCGGGGCCGGCCTGCCCAACTTCATGGGCATCCCGGGAGAAACGCTGTGCGGTGTTTTTTCCGCCAATGAATGGCTGACCCGTATCAACCTGATGCACGCCGCCGAACCGGGGGCTGCCACCCCCCTTATGCCCGCCAAACAGGTGGTGGTCGTGGGCGGCGGCAATGTGGCCATGGATGCCGCCCGATGCGCCCTGCGCTGCGGCGCCGAGGTGACCATCGTGTACCGGCGGGGCCGGGAGGAGCTGCCTGCCCGGGCCGAGGAAGTGGAGCACGCCGAGGAGGAGGGCATCACCTTCCGGCTGCTGACCAACCCAGTGGAGATCCTGGGGGATGAGAACGGCTTTGTGACCGGGATACGGTGCGACACCATGGCCCTGGGAGAGCCGGATGAAAGCGGCCGCCGCCGCCCCGAAGTGGTGCCGGGGGCACAATTTACCATGGACTGCGACGCGGTCATCATGGCCATCGGGACGACGCCGAACCCCCTGCTGCACCGGACGACGGCCGGTTTGGCGGCTGACCGGCGCGGGCGGCTGACCACCGAGGAGGGCAGCTGCCGCACCTCCCTGCCGGGCGTTTTTGCCGGGGGGGATGCGGTGACCGGAGCGGCCACCGTCATTTTGGCAATGGGGGCCGGCCGAAGGGCGGCGCAGGAAATTGACGAGTACCTGCGGAAAAACCCCTCCCACTAATAGTGCAAAAACGACCTTTTTTTGCAGCCCAAAGGTTAATAATTCACTTTTTTTCACGAAAAGTTTACGAATGAGGGAAAATATGGATGGAATTTGACTAAATGTTGGATTATATTCCCTGCGAAATGGCATAAAAAAAGCTCCCCAATGGGGAGCTTTTTTATGCGGTTTTAGGGATTATTTTTTGCGGAGGACGACAGCGGAACCGAGCAGGGCCATAACAGCGGCAGCGGCGGCCAGGCCGACAAAGTCATTGGCGCCGGTGGAGGGGTTCTTCTGGTCCTCGGTCTTGGGGGTCTCGGCGGGGGTGGTGTCGCCGGGAACGATGATGGTGATATTGGATGCGGGAACGGTGTAGCCAGCATCACCAGTCAGTTCAACATCTTTACCATTTACGGTGATTCTATCACCAGTTCTATTTTGAATAATGACACCAGCAGGAACATTGGTAAGAGTTGTACCATTGAGTACAAAAATCTCTTCGCCTTTGGACGCAGCAGCAATCACTTCATTGGCTGCATTGCCAACATAGTAATCGTTATTCTGAACAGTATTGTTTTTCTGAACCACAAGGCTGTTATCGGCAAAGTTATTGCCCTCACCTTCCGCTTTGTTGTCGGCCGGGTTAAAGTTCTTGAATGTACCGCCGGTTACATTGATGTGTGCTGTTCCGTTCGCGCGATTGGCATCATAGCAGTTCAGAACGAACTCATCACCCTTTGCCGGATCAGGATATTTTTGCTGAACAGAGTAGGTTCCGCCTTCGACATTAGCTGTTCCAGCAAAAACATATACAGCATGGATATTACCAATGAAGGTACCATTTTTGATAGTAACAGTTGCACTTTCCTGCACATCAACTGCATAGCAGTCGTTTTCTTTGGCTGCAAAGGTGCCGTTGCCGGTAATGGTCAGATTACCACTACCACGGACAGAAATCAAAGACCAATTATTATCAGTTGTCGGATTATCCCACAGGTCACTTGTGTTATACAGTTTCTTACCATTCATGTTTAGGGTAATGGTTTTATTGACTGTAATCGTTTGGGACAAATCAATATCAGCCAGCAGCTTGATAGTATCACCATCATTAGCAGTTGAAATAGCACTTTTCAGCTCCTCATAGGTCGATGCAGTCTTTTCCGCAGCCAAGGCGACGACGGGCAGCATGACGCAGACCATGAGCAGCGCCAGAGCAATACTTAGGAACTTTTTCATTGTGTAACCTCTCCTTTGCTTTACCCGCAGGGAGTTCGTGTTTGCCACGCAAACACGGCGACGCCCCCGGGGGCGATTTTATTTTGGTAAGTTAAGGTTATTCCTTTTCCAGGTGAATGTCAAGTGCCTAATGGGAAATTGCAGCGAATTTTTTAACATCGACATAAACTGACAGCAAAATGGTCGGTTTTACGCGACAGGCGGGGTAATGCGGGGGGCGGGGCGGTAGCGCTCGAAGATGACGGCATCGAAGCGGGCAAGGGCCATGGGCTCCTTACTTTCATCGCGGACCGTCCATGCGACGCAGGGGGCATGCCATACCTTACGGATGAGGGACAGCGTGCGGGTGCGGGGGGCGGTGAGGTAATTGTAGGCGATGAAATCCGGGGCGGTGAGCCAATTGAACAAAAGCTGCTGAGAGGCCCAGGTGGCGGGGGTGAGGCGGGTCATATTGCCCTCGCCCTCGGTATAGCGATCGGAGAGCAGGCCGCGGGCAACGGCGGGGGCGTGGTTTTTCATCCACAGGATAACCTGGGGGTGGAAGCTTTCGACACAATACAGGCCGGTGTAATCCCGGAGCTGAGACATCATTTTCTCGCAGAGGGCGGGGTAATTTTTCTGATACTTGACCTCGACGATCATGGGGATCTTCCCCACGACGATGTCAAGGACCTCCGAGAAGAGGGGGATGCGTTCTTCGGTGCCCAGCAGGCGGAGCTGCTGCAATTCGGCGTAGGATTTTTCATCCACCCGGCCGGTGACGCCGCAGACGCGATCTAGGGTGTCATCGTGGAAGACGACAAGCCGGCCATCGGTGGTGAGGTGGAGGTCGAGTTCGATGCCGTAGCCGGCTTCCACAGCGCGGCGGAAGGCGGGAAGGCTATTTTCCGGGATGCCATCCTGGGCGCAGTGCAGACCGCGGTGGGCGTAGCGCCGCCCCACAAAGGGGGCCATCTTCTTCCGGGCGGAGGGATCCGGGCGGAGGAGGAGCAGGAGCAGCAGGAACAATACAGCAAGGACAAGCAGGAGGATGAGGAGGGTTTTCATAGGGAGGGACCTCTTTTCGGGTGGATTTTGAGGGAGGGTTTGCGGGAGGGGCGGTGGGCCTGCCCCCTGTGCTGGTTCCATTATAGCGCCGTAAGGCGGCGGGTGCAATAAAAAAGGAGGCACCGCTATCCCCGTCGAAAGAGATAACGGTGCCCCGGGTGCCGACGGATGCGAGCTTATCCGTTGCGCTCGGCAAGAAAAAGAGCATAATCCTGGACCGCGCTGCGCTGTTCCTCCGTAAGCCCCTCGGGCAGGAGCAATACATCGGAAGAGGCGGCATAGCCTGGGTAGCGCTCATCACTGAGCCCCATCAGATAATCCACTGAAACGCCGAAAAATCTGGCCAGCCAAACCTTGGTCGCGTCGCTTGGGTCACTTTTCTCTTTTTCGTAGGCGGATATGGTGTGGTGCGAGACGGACAGCATATCCCCCAGCTCGGCTTGTGACAGTCCCGCTGCTTTCCTTAGCAGGTATAAGCGGTTTCCTATCATTCCCATTCCCCTCTCTCTTAAGACTGGGCGTTTTTATTGTACCATTCTTTATGCAAAAAAGGAAATACTTTTGACAAAATCTACCCATTTTACAAAAAGAGTTGTTCTGATTTGTTGGAATTGACAGGGTGCCATTTCCAGCAATATTTCCAGCAATCCGCAACTGGGCGCGGGGGGGCCGGGGACCTATAATGGAGATGTAAGCATAGTGCTGAGTGACGAAGGAGGTACATATGATGGAGGTTTTTTCTTTGCACCGGGAGATGACCGGTGAAGAGGGCGAGCAATGCCGGGTGCGCTATTCCCTGACGGAGGACAGCTGCGGCCCGGAGCGATGCTACGGCATCCTGTGCTGTGTGGAGGGAAGCCTGCGGCCCGGCCGGTGCTGCCGCCTGCCCGGCCTGCTGGAAAATCGCGGGGTGGGCGAGCTGCTGGTGGAATATCTGGCGCGGCGGGAGGTAACGCCCGTTCAGCTGGAGGATATCCTGGTGGAGCTGCTGCCGTGACGGCGGAGCTTGCCGAGAGGGAGCGGCCGCAGGCCGCCCGGGCGAAGCCCGGGCGGGGCGCCCCGAAGGGGCGTCCACGATGCGGAGCATCGTGGACTGCGGCCGCAGCCGGGGCCCTGCAGAAACCGGCGGAGGAGCGCCGCGCCCCGCGGAACTCTGCCGCAAGCAGTGTATAATAAATAGGTAGGGGGCCGCTTTTGCGATGCAAGGCGGGCCTTTTTTTGCACCGGGCGGGCGGGTGCGGAATAGGATGGGGCAGCGGGAAAATCCCCGCCAAGCTAGCGAGCAACTTTATTGACATAGATAGCAGGTGACGACTGATGAAACGGACTGTGACGATCCTGGGCGGCGATGAACGCATGGCGTGGCTGGCGGAAAGCCTGCGGCGGGAGGGGTATATCATCCGGCTGGCGGCGCTGCTGCCCCCTGCCCCCCTGAAAAATCGGCTGCCGCAACCGGAGGCCCCAGATAGGCTGCTGCCGGAAAGCGAGACAGTGATCCTGGCGGTGCCGACGGTAGGCCCGGATGGGATGCTGCGCACCCCGACGGTCCCGGAGCGCTACCCCCTGGCGGAATGCCTGCGGCGGCTGCCGGAGGGGGCCATGGTACTAGGCGGCACCCTGCCGCCGGACTGCCGAAAAATCGCGGAGGAACGGCATTTGGCCTACACCGACCTGCTGGCGCTGCCGGAGCTGCAGGAGCTGAACGCCATAGCGACGGCGGAAGGGGCGGTAGCGCTGGCCATGCGGGAGCAGAACACGACCCTATTTGATACGAGGTGCGTGGTGCTGGGCTATGGACGCTGCGGCAGCGCGCTGTGCCGCAGACTGGCGGCACTGGGCGCCAAGGTAACGGCTGCGGCCCGCCGCCGGGAACAGCTGGCGCGCATCTATGCCGATGGGCATACCCCCTGTGATATCAATAAGCTTTCCCCTGCTCTGGACGGCTGCGAAGTCGTTTTTAATACAGTGCCGGCCCCGGTACTGCCGGAGGAGCTGCTGCGCAGGCTGCCGCCGGAAGCTCTGGTGGTGGAGCTGGCCAGCGCGCCGGGCGGCTGTGACGCCGCCGTGGCGGAAGCGATGGGGCTGCGCTACCGGAACGCGCCGGGCCTGCCGGGCAAGGCAGCGCCCCGCACCGCCGGAGAATACTTGGGGCAGGTGATACGAGGCCTGCCGCACTGGGAGGAATGAATAGTGAACGACAAGAAATTGGGCTTTGCCCTCTGCGGCTCCTTTTGCACGCTGGAACGCACCCTGCAAATGATGGCGGATTTGGTTTCGGCCGGGTGGGAGATCCAGCCGATCATGTCTCCCATTACTTACGGGACGGATACCCGCTTTGGCACGGCGGAGCACTGGCGCGACCAGGTGGAGGCCCTATGCGGCCGGCCCATTTGGCACACGGTGGCACAGGTGGAGCCCATTGGGCCCCGGAAGCTCTTAGACATCCTGCTGGTGGCGCCCTGTACCGGCAATACCCTGGGCAAGCTGGCGGGTGGCATCACCGATACACCGGTAACGATGGCGGTGAAGGCTCATCTGCGCAATGACCGCCCGGTGGTGCTGGCGGTTTCCACCAATGACGGACTGAGCGCGAGCGCGGCGAATATTGGGGCGCTGCTGTGCCGCAAAAACTACTACTTTGTGCCCTTTGGGCAGGATGACCCCCTAAAAAAGCCGACCAGTCTGGCGGCGGAGCTTTCCCTAACCGGGGCGGCGCTGGCAGCGGCGCTGGAGGGCAGGCAGTTGCAGCCGATGCTGCGGGAGATGCCGGTGGGATAAGTTTGTGCCGGAAGCGGGCCCGCAGGGCCGGCGCCGCTGCGCGGCGCCGCAGGCGGCCACCGGCCGCCAAAGCCGTCCGCAGAACGGCTGCCCTGCGGGCTAAAGCCTGCGGTTTGCAGGGGCCTGCCGAGGCAGGAAACGGGAGCTTTGGCGGGCCTGCGGGGAGGGAAGGGCGCAGCCCCAGCACAAACTCTGCATGGAGAACCACAAAATGCAAGAACGGTGCTTCTCCTGCAAAAGTGTGGTCTGCCATTCAATTTTAGGGGGATTTTCCCATTGCATTGCCTAAAACAGCCGCGAAAACGCAAGAAAGAATTTTCTTTCCTGCGTTTTTTGTTGTAAAACTCTTGATTTTATCTCTGTCATTCGGTATGATAAGGGGGAATACTTTACAGAAAGAGGGGTTAAGTATGACGCAGGATCTGCTTCAGCTGATCAGTAATGAGATGAAGGGCTTTTCCAAGGGGCAGAAGCGCATTGGCGCTTTTATCCTGGAGCATTACGATAAAGCGGCCTTCATGACCGCCGCCAAGCTGGGCGAAACGGTAGGAGTCAGTGAATCCACCGTGGTGCGCTTTGCCGCCGAACTGGGCTTTGAGGGCTATCCCCAGCTGCAAAAATCCCTGCAGGATATCATCCGCAACCGGCTGACCACCGTACAGCGCATGGAGATCATTGATGAGCAGCTTTCCGGCGGCGTGGATGTCCTGCACCGGGTCATGTCCTCCGATGCCGATAAGATCCGCCGCACGCAGGAGGAGATAGACCCCAAAGACTTCGATACCGTCATTGATTCCATCATCGGCGCCCACCGCATTTATATTCTGGGTCTGCGCTCCTCCGGGGTGCTGGCCGGGTTCCTTTCCTTCTACTTCAATCACATCTTTGAGGATGTGGTGAATGTGGGCGCTGCCCAGGGGGAGACCTTTGAGCAGATGCTGCGCATCGGGCCCAATGATGTGCTCATCGCCATCAGCTTCCCGCGCTATTCCCAGCGGACGCTGAAGGCGGTGCACTATGCCAAAAAGCAGGGCGCCTGCATCATCGGCATTACCGATTCCACCAGCGCGCCGCTGGCCGCCATGGCCAACCATGTGCTGCTGGCCCGCAGCGAGATGGCTTCCTTTGTCGATTCGCTGGTGGCGCCCATGAGCCTGCTGAACGCCATCATCGTAGCAGTGGGTCTGCGCAAAAAGCATGAGACCAGCAACACCTATGCCATGCTGGAGCGCATCTGGAGCGAATACGATGTGTACGAGAAAAATGAGGAGATCCATTCCGCGCCATGAGATACGAATTTGACCGAATCGTCATTGGCGGCGGGGCCGCAGGCTTATTCGCGGCGGGATGGGCCGCCAAAAGCGGCCTGCGGGTGCTGGTGCTGGAAAAGCGGGAGCGTCCCGCGCGCAAAATACTGGTGACCGGCAAGGGCCGCTGCAATGTGACCAATCACTGCTCTCCGCAGGAATTCATAGCGGCGGTGCGGCGCAACCCCCGCTTTTTGATGAGCGCCATCTATGCCATGACGCCGCATGACACCATGGTCTGCTTTGAGGAGCTGGGGGTGGCGCTGAAAACCGAGCGCGGCAACCGGGTGTTCCCGGTAAGCGACCGCGCCATGGATATTGCCGACGCGCTGGTGCGCTTTGCCCGGCAGGGCGGCGTGCAGATAAAACAGGCCACCGTCAGCGAGCTCATCCAAAGGGATGACGCCGTAGTGGGTGTTAAAACCGAAGCAGGCGAAGAATTCTTTGCCCCGCTGACTATTCTGGCGACCGGCGGCAAAAGCTACCCCGGCACCGGCAGCGATGGCAGCGGCTACGCCCTGGCGGCTGCCGTGGGACACACTATTATTCCGCCGCGGCCCTCGCTGGTGCCCATCATCTGCGAGAATACGGACAAGCAATTCACCACGCTGATGGGACTTTCGCTGCGCAATGTAACGCTGAACCTCATCCAAAAGAAAACCGGAAAGGTGATATACAGCGAGCTGGGCGAGATGCTGTTCACCCATTTTGGCATCAGCGGGCCGCTGGCCCTGACCGCCAGCAGCTATATGGATGTTCCCACCGACTACCGCATCACCATCGACTGCAAGCCGGGGCTGACCCCTGAGCAGCTGGATGCCCGGATGCTGCGGGACTTTGAGGGGAGCCCCAACCGGGCCTTTGGCAACGCGCTGGAGGCACTGCTGCCCCATTCCCTTATCCCTGTGGTGGTGGCCAAAAGCGGCATTCCGGCCGAGCGGCGGGTGAACCAGCTGACCCGTGAGGAGCGGCAAAAGCTGGGGGCGCTGATCAAGGCCTTCCCGCTGACCCCGCAGGCGCTGCGGCCCATTGAAGAGGCGGTCATTACCGCCGGGGGCGTAAGCGTAAAGGAGATAGACCCCCGCACCATGCGAAGCAAGCTGGTGAAGGGGCTGGCCTTTGCCGGCGAGGTAATGGATGTGGACGCCGTGACCGGCGGCTATAATCTGCAAATTGCCTGGTCTACCGGCTATTTGGCCGGGACGGCCGAACTATCATAAAACTCTGCGAAAGCCGGGGGCCCGCCGCCCCGCCCGCGCCTACGGCGCGGTAAGGGGCGCCCCCTGCGGGGGCGCCCCTCCGGCGGCAGCCCGCAGGGCTGCCGCCGCGGGGCGCCGGGCCCCGGCTTTTTGCACAGACTATTCCGAAAGGCAGGAAAAACGCCATGGTCTCCATCGCGATCGACGGGCCGGCAGGGGCCGGCAAAAGCAGCATCTGTACCAGGCTGGCCCAGGAGCTGCACTACCTGCATATTGATACCGGCGCGCTGTACCGTGCGGTGGGCCTTTTTGTGCTGCGGCAAAATAAAAACCCCGCCGACCCCACCGATGTCCTCCCCCTGCTGCCGCATATCCATATCGACCTGCGGTTTGAGGCGGGCGAGCAGCGCATCCTGTTAAACGGCGAGGATGTTTCCGCGGCCATCCGCCTGCCGGAGGCCTCCGCCGCCGCTTCCGCCGTTTCCGCCCTGCCGGAGGTACGGGCCTACCTGCTGGAGCAGCAGCGCAGTCTGGCCCGGCAGTACAATGTCATCATGGATGGGCGGGATATCGGCACAGTGGTGCTGCCCCAGGCCACCATTAAAATTTACCTGACCGCCGCCCCAGAGGCCCGCGCCCGCCGCCGCTGGCTGGAACAGCAGCAGAAGGGCATAAAAGAAAGCTACGAGGATGTGCTGGCCGCCGTCATTAAGCGGGACTACGATGACAGCCACCGGGCTGCCGCCCCGCTGCGCCAGGCGGAGGACGCGTGGCTGTGCGACAGCACCCATCTGGATTTTGAGGGAACGGTGCAGGCCATACTCGCCTACATCCGGCAGCGGATAGGGGAAGTGCCATGCAGGTGACCGTCGCCAAAACCGCCGGGTTCTGCTTTGGGGTGCGGCGGGCGCTGGAGCTGACCCAGAAAAGTGCTGCCCTCTCCCCCACCTGCACACTGGGGGAGCTCATCCATAACCGGCAGGTGGTGGAGGAGCTGGCCGGGCAGGGCGTTACGGTGATAGAGCGTCCCGAAGATGCCCCCGCCGGTACCGCCGTGGTGATCCGCTCCCACGGGGTAGGGCCGCAGGTCTATGATACCCTGCGGGCACAGGGCAGCTCTGTAATAGACGCCACCTGCCCTTTCGTCAAGCGCATCCACCGAATTGCCGCCGAGGTACCGGAGAATGGCCTGCTGCTGCTGGCCGGCCGCCGGGAGCATCCGGAGGTGCAGGGCATCCTGGGGTACTGCCGGGGGTCGGCTTTGGTTTTCTCTTCGGCGGAGGAAATGCAGGAACTGCTGGCATTCCTGCCATCGGATGGCAATATCCCCGTCATTTTGGCGGCTCAGACCACATTTTCTTTGCGCGAATGGGAGAAAATATTATTTTTCGCAAAAAAAGTGTGTACAAATCTAAAAGTATTTGATACAATATGTAGAGCGACCATTGAACGGCAGTCCGAGGCAAAACAGCTGGCCCAATCTGCCGATGCCATAGTGGTGGTAGGGGGACTGCACAGTGCCAATACCACGGCTCTGGCGGCGCTGTGCGGCAGCTATTGCCCCACAGTGCAGGTCGAAACGGCGGACCAGCTGGAACGCCACCGGGAGGCCCTGCGGGGCGCCCGCTTTATCGGTATTACTGCCGGCGCTTCAACCCCGGCTTGTATCATTAAGGAGGTTCAAAATTCCATGAGCGTATTGGAAAACAACACTGAAGAAATGAACTTTGGGGAGCTGCTCGATCAATACTCCAAAAGTATACATAATGGGGAGAAGGTAACGGCCGTTGTTACAGGCATTAAGCCGACGGAAATTTCTGTTGACGCCGGCACCAAGCATGCCTGTTATGTACCGCTGGATCAGTTGACCAGCGATCCCTCTGCCAAGCCCGAAGACATCGTCAAGATTGGCGATGAGCTGGAGCTGATGGTCGTCCGCGTCAATGATGTGGAAGGCACCGCTATGCTCTCCAAGACCCGTCTGGATGCCGTAGCCGGCTTCGAGAAGGTGATGAACGCCGGCGAGACCGGCGAAGTCCTCACCGGCGTAGTCACCGAGGTCATCAAGGGCGGCGTTTTGGTCCTCACCAACGGTGTCAAGGTATTCATCCCCGCCAGTCAGACCGGTGTTCCCCGCGATGGCGACCTGAACACCCTGCTGCGCAAGGAAGTCAGCTTTAAGATCCTGGAAACCAACCGTCAGCGCCGCCGTGCCGTCGGCTCCATCAGCGTAGTGGCCCGCGAGGCCCGCAAGGAGCTGGCCCAGAAGTTCTGGGACGAGGTAGAAGTAGGCAAGGTTTACACCGGCAAGGTGAAGAGCCTAACCAACTTCGGCGCCTTTGTGGATCTGGGCGGCGTGGATGGCCGTATCGGCCTGACCGACCTGACCTGGCTGCGCGTCAAGAGCCCTGCTGAGGTCGTTTCCATCGGCGATACCGTAGAGGTTACCGTAAAGGATATCGACCGTGAGAACAACCGCGTGTCCCTCATCTACAAGAAGACCGAGGACAATCCCTGGGAGAAGATTAAGACCATGTATCAGGTCGGCGATGTCGTTCCCGTCAAGATCATGTCTCTGACCACCTTCGGCGCCTTTGCGCAGATCATCCCCGGTATCGATGGCCTGATTCACATCTCTCAGATTGCCCGTGAGCGTGTAGAGAAGGTGGCGGATAAGCTTTCCGTTGGCCAGGTAGTGGATGCCAAGATCACTGAGCTGGACTATGACCGTCATCGCGCCAGCCTGTCCATCAAGGCCCTGCTGACCGAGGAAGCCCCCGAGGAAGAAGCCGCTGAGGAAGAGACTCCCGCCGAGGAATAATCTATAAGCAAAATTATCCGTCCCCTGGCCGCTGTGGCCGGGGGACTTTTTCTTGCCGGCTGCTTTGGCGGTGGGGGGCAGGCTTCGGGCCGCAGGCACCCCGGCTGCGCCGGGACCGGCGGGCTGCGCCCGTCGCGGCCGTCCGGAGGACGGCCGGCCTGCGGCCCGAAGCCTGCCCCCTACCGCAAAGGATATTTTTTTCGCAAACCGGGCTTCCGGCATTGACAAGCCGGCCATTTTCTGCTATCCTTAAACAAGTAATCGTTACTGTTTAAGGAGTGATCCCATTGAAATATTCCCGTCAAAGAGAGCTGATCCTGGAAACCGTTCAGCGCTCCGATGACCACCCCACCGCAGATACCATCTATACCCGGGTGCGGGCGCAGGACCCCAAAGTGAGCCTGGGCACCGTATACCGCAACCTGAACCTGCTGTGTGAGAACGGTCAGCTGCTCAAGGTTCCGATCCCCGGGGCCAGCGACCGCTTTGACCACACGCTGGGCGACCACGCCCACGCCTACTGCGAGGCGTGCGGCAGCGTGACCGATGTGCTGCCCCAGGCCCTGCCCATGCTGCAGGAGGCCCTGAAGGGCGGCTGCGGCTTCCAGGTGCATCAGATGAACCTGGTGCTGGAGGGTGTTTGCCCCGAATGCCAAAAGAAAATGCAGTAAATCCCCCTAGCAAAAAGTCCCCCCAACTGGGAGGACTTTTTCTTTTGCCTTGCGGCAGATCATTTTTCCGCGGTCTTGGCCCCCAGCGCCTTAACGGCAGCTGTAAAGTCAGATTTCTTTACATAGATGAAGTAAGCGGTCACCATCTCGGATTGCTTGCCAAAGCTGCCGTCCCGCGGCCGCTCCGAGGTGATAGCATGGGGCGCGGTGCGGTGAATCTCCCGTACCAGGTAGGCAATATTCTGCTCCGCCAGTACCCGGCAGATGTGGATCTTTTCCTCCAGCGCATAGGTGACAGCCAGCTGACGACGGTTAAAAATGGTAATCACAAGCTCACTCCTTTACAAGATATAATACAAATTGTAATATTATCCGACTTTATACTGCTTATTGTGCCGTTATTCGGCGGCCGCCACAATAGCGATCCCCGCGGAAGCGCCAATGCGATTGGCCCCGGCTTCAATCATCGCCATTGCGGTCTCATAGTCCCGGATGCCGCCGCTGGCCTTGACGCCCATCTCCGGCCCCACGGTTTTGCGCATCAGGGCAATATCGTGGGTGGTGGCCCCGCCGGTAGAAAAGCCGGTGCTGGTCTTGACAAAATGTGCCCCGGCAGCCTTGGCGGCCTCGCAGGCCTTCACCTTTTCCTCATCGGTCAGCAGGCAGGTCTCAATGATGACCTTGACGGTGTGCCCGGCCGCAGCCTTTACCACGCCCTCAATATCCCGCTGCACCAGCGCCCAATCGCCGGCTTTCGCGGCACCCACATGGATGACCATATCCAGCTCCTCGGCGCCCATGGCGGCACAACTGGCGGCTTCGGCGGCTTTCTGCTCCGGGGCAATGGCGCCCAGAGGGAACCCCACTACGCAGCAAACCTTTACACCGGTCCCTTTCAGCAGGCGGGCGGCCAGCGGAATATAAACCGGATTGACACACACACTGGCAAAGTGATACTCCGCCGCTTCGGCGCACAGCCTTTCCACCTGCGCTGGGGTCGCCTCCGGCTTCAGTAGGGTATGGTCGATCATCGACGCTATGGTTTTTTTATCCATGGATCAGTCCTCCTGTTATTCTGCCTTTGCCACCTCGCCGGTGGTCAGGTCGATTTTATAGATATCACCGCCAAAGGCGCCGTCGCTCACCAAAAAGAACCCGTACCCCGCCTCGCTGTACTGCTTGGGGGAGGGCAGCTGCAGGCTGCGGAACCCGGTAATAGAGGTCTTTTCCACCACCTCGATGCCGGTATCGAAATCCTGCAGCACCGCGCCGGTCTCATCCAGCACCGTCACCCGGTAGTGCGGCACCCCGCCGGCCGGGATATCATTCCAGTCCTTCGGCACCCGGGCCCAGTAGCAGGTCAGCCGGCCGGCTGTCTCATCATGCTGCACCGCAAAAATACCGGTGATATAGCCGTCCATCCTGCCCTCCGCCGCCTCGGCGATCCAGCTGTTCTTGAGGGCGCAGTTCTCGCTCACGCTCCACACCTCGTCAAAATCATAGAAATCGACGCTGTAATAGTTGGCAATCCAGATATCCCCATCGGCGGTAAAGCCGAAATCCACCTTATAGGTCAAAAGCTCATTGCTGCTGCCGATGCGCCAAAGCCACGGCACCACCCGGACGGTCCCGGTCGCCTCGTCCTTCAGGTAGTAGACGCTGGCGCCGCGGCCGGTGGAATTGATGTAAAAATAGCGAATGGTGTACTTCCCGTCGGGGGAGGTACGGATGGTCACCTCCTGGTCGCCCAGCCCGTCGCAGGTCAGCAGCCTTTCGGGGTCAAAGCGCACCGCCTTGGCGGTGGCCAGCATTTCATCGGTGTAGCCCATCGCCTTCGCCTGTGCAAGGAAAAAATCATCGCCATATGTTTTCATGATCGGGTCTTGCTGTTGCTGCTGGTCGGTCGGATCGTTTTCCGCCTTACCGCAGCCCGCCGCCAGCAGCAGCACCGCCGCCAGAAAAAGTGCCATCAACTTCTTACTCATGGGGGTTTCCTCCTTGTATAATAAATTTGCTACTTTCAGTATAACACAGCCGCCGCCCCCGGTGCAAGGTAATCCCACCGTTTTTTCCCATTCCTGCAAAAAAGAGGAGCCCCGCGGCTCCCCTTTTTATTATGGCTTATGCTTCGCCCTGGTAGGTCAAATTCCTCCACTCATAAAGCATCGCCGTGATCTTATTATCCTTGGGCTTACCGGTATCCAGCGCCAGTGCGTCGGTGGTGCCATCTGCCCGCCGGGTCGTGATGTAATATCCCGTTTTCCCGGTCTTATAGGCCTTCACCAGCTGCTGCGGCTCCATATCTGCCCACCGGCAGTAAAGAGCATCGCCCTCCCGGTAGATGGTCAGCATATAGCCCTCGTCGTATGATAGATCCCTCCATTGTCCGCCAAAGACCTCCTCGATCTCGGTCAGGGGCATCTCCTCGGCGGAATCCAGCACACTGGGCAGCCGCTGCCACTCCATGTTATCCAGCAGCGCATGGGGCACCAGGATGATCCAATCCGTCCCGTAGTTATCGTTCTCCATGTACTGGGTACCCCTCAGCACCATCCCCTGCTCGGTCATCTTATAGGCGTTACATGTCCAGCCTCTGCTCTGCTCTACGCCATCCAGCCATTCCGCCACCGGGATATCTAACTCAGCGCTCTCACCGCTTTCCGGGTCAAAGGCCCGCACGGTAAGATGCCCTGTTGCGGTATAGTTGGTTTCCGCTGTCCACAGGCGGCCGTCTTGCTCCGTGCCGTAATACAGCTTCGTCACCATGCGGGTGGGGGTACCATGGGGCAGCTCTTCCACAGGGAGGCTGTAAAACGCCATCTCCGATACGCTGCCGCTTTCATCATCGGTAAAAAATACTTCGCGTGCCGTCCAACACAGCTTGCCATCCAGCAGCCGGATGCCCGAAAGCCCATTCCCGTTCCCGTTCATTTTGCCCAGGTTCATCCAGGTCACTTCCCCGGTGGAAAGGGTAAAAATCCCGTAATCATTGCTGTACCGGTAGTAGTTGCTGCTGATGACCAGTCTATCGTTATCCAGCCACAGCTCCGGCCTGTAATACCTGTCATACTCCCAAATTTCCCGGTCCAGTCCGGTCTCTATCACCGTCACCCCGTCAATGGTCAGGCTGCCATTTCCGGTTGCATCCGCAATGTGCTGCCCATCCGGACTTTTCAGCATAGTATATCGGCTGCCCTCCGGCACATAGTCGCGGCTTTCCAACCGGCCGTCGCTCCACACCTCGGTTTCCACCACACGGGTCGGCTGATAGCAGCCAAATACCGTCCCAACATTTTGGGAATACTCGGTGCGGATAATAATGGATTCCCTCGTTGCCTCGGTCTCGGTACCTCTCCCTATTGTATTATCAAAGACATTTCTCATCCAGCCGCCGCAGGTCAGGGGCGTTTCCACCGCCGTGTAGCTGCCATCCAGCCGCAGCAGCACCACCGCGATGGTCTTTCCATCCTCATAGTCCCCCCGAATGACCGGGATCGCCATGGTGCCATCCGCCAGCAGCCGGGGACTCATAGTAGTACTAAAAACCTCATTGTAGCCGTCGCCCTCCGGCACTGGGCAGGTATACAGCGGCTGCCACCCGCTGCCGGAAAGCATTCCGTCGATACTCATCGCCTTCACACCGTTTTCCAGCTCCACCGGTAGGGTGCGGTTGCTTACATACCTCCAGCTGCCGTCCTCCGCTATCCTTACGGTCAGTTCCCTGTTGTAGTTGGGCTCTCTCCCATTAAAGGTAAATCCGTAACGGACCCGCAGCAGGTCGCCCTCCCGCACTGCTTCTTTGGCAAAGCATGACCAGCTAATGCCCGTCTCTGTTACCCACAGCATTGTCCCGTTCCCATCGGGGTCCAGCAGGCTCCGCAGCTTTTCCTCGCTGATGTCAAACCACTTCAGCAGCACCTCCTCGATTTTATCGATAGGCACCTCATGCCCCTCCGGGTAGTCCGTTTCGCCATCGGTCAAAAACCAGCACAATCTTGCCCACCACAATGGATCGGTGATCCCCTCCGGCGAGGTGAAATTCTGTCTGCACCCCTCCGCCAGCGGGTATAGGTAGGTCTTGGTCAGCTCATAGCGCTCATTGTAGTTCTCATAGGGATCCAGCGGCGAAAACACTCTATATGTATAGTCTATCCCCTCCGCAAAGGAGAGATACCCGCAGCTGTTCAGCTCTATCTCCCCCGCCTGCTGGTACAGCACGTTCTCCCAGTCCACGGTGCCGTCATAGCCGGTCAGCGACGCTTCTTGAAAAGCCGCCACCCCGTCCTTTACGGTCAGCCGCATGCCATCTATCCCCTGGCTGTCATTGCGGTCATAAAAGTTATAATACCGCAGCTCAGCGTCCTCCCCGGCCTGCATCTTTTCCACCGCGGCCCGCACCGGGGCGCTGTCGGTCAGCGGCACATAGTTGTAGGCAATAACGGTCGCCGTCTCCTCGGCCAGCGCCGCCTTGTACTGGGCACTTTGCAGCACCTCCTGCGGCACCCCCTCGGTGGAAAGGATCTTCTCACTTCCTCCGCACCCCACCGCCAGCAGCAGTACCGCCGCCAGCAACAAAATCCATCCTCGTTTCTTCATGCTGTTTCCTCCCGTTTAGTCCTCGGTCTGCATCACTTCGCCGGTGGTCAGGTCCAGTTGATAAAGCATCTCATTCCGCCCCAGCGGTTCCGTAATGGCAAATACCGCATAGCCTTCCTTCTGGCGGGAACTCAGCGCGATCACCCAGGAGAATCCATCCGGATACATCTCCAGGTGCAGCCCGGTATCCCAGTCCTTCTGCAAGGTACCGGTACCGTCCAGTATCGCCACATGCAGGGTCATTTCCTCCGGCAGCTGTGTCATTCTGTCCCAGTTCTCCGGCAGGGGGGTCCAGTAAACATGTGTCACTCCATCATTCCTTCTGCCTCTTACCCGCATCAACCTGGCATTTCCGCCGGTCATCTCTGTGGGGTCCCAGCTGTAAATGGGGCTGCGGTCCTCGGCCACCGCCATGATTGCCTCCGGGTCGTAGTAGAAGATCCCCCGGTCATCACTGATCCACAGCAGCCCCTCCGCAGTAAAGCCCAGGTCGACCATAGCAGAGTAAGAGTAAGGGTAATTGCCCATATCATTCCACACCTGGGGCACCACCCGCATACTGCCGCTGCTGTCCAGCAGCACCACCATTGACTTGTCGTACTCTTTGTTGAGGGTGCGGCTGTATGCCCGGTATTTGGCGCCCGGGGAATAGAAGTCCTCGCTGCCGCTTCCGGTTCCTGTTCCGCTCAGGATATCGGAAGCCGACACACGGGAAGCCTTCATGATCTCCAGCATTTCATCGGTATAGCCCATCGCCTTGGCCTTGGCAATAAACTTTTCATCGGCATAGGATACGGCGGTCGGGTCATTGGTGCTGGCCAGCTGGCTCTCCCCGGTCGTGAGGTTCAGGCACCAGCGCTCCCACAGCTGGGTGCCGTCCGGCAGGTAGCGGCTGCCGTTTTCATCATAGTAGTTGCTGTAATACATCAGCCCATCCCGCACGATGACCTGGCCCATATCCCGGTGGCCCCAGTAGTTGCGGTACACATACTGCGGCAGGGTCAGCACCCGCACCGGCTCGGTGATGTCATTCCGGTCCAGCACCGCCACCTTCCAGTGGCTGCTGCTCTTCTTGTATTCCCCGTTCCAGGCATCGGGCACCTCGCCGCTGTTATAGGGGAAATAGGTCAGCGCCAGGGTATCCCCGCCCCGATCGTCAGCGTAGAGGTACTCAATATTGATCGCGTCACAGCCATCCATCGGCAGATTGGTCTTATCATACACCATGGCCGGCGCCTCCGGCTTTGCCGCATCGTAAATATAGAGGCCATCCTGCCGTATGATACCGAACAGCGTGCCGTCCTCCTCATCCGAGATCTGCTGGAAGCTCTCATAGGGGGTATTCTCCAGCAGCGTGGTCAGATGATGGGTCTCACTGTCGTACAGGTAAAAATTATACTTGTTATAGCCGTCGGCATCATCCATGCCAAGGTAACTCACAAAAAGCCGGTAGCGGCTGCCCTCCGCAAAGACCCAGCTTGCCTCCTCATTCAGGGCAATCAGTCCGCTGCCGCTCTGCTCCACCAGGACCCCAGTCGAATCGACCGGCATAATGGCAATACTGCTGTTCCAGCTGGGGCTGTACAGTGAATATCCGTCATCGCCCTTCGGGTTCAGGTAGATGACCATATCCTCAAAGTTAAAGTTGGCGGCATCCTCCGGTGTGATAAGGCTCTCGGAAGTATATCCGTTCCACTGGGTCACCTCGGGGTTCTCCATGCCGGAAATACTCAGCGGTTCTGTCCGCCAGTACGAAAGATGATAACCGTCCTCAGCGCGGTAAACACTCACCTGCTGCTGTCCCCAGCCCAGCAGGCGGCAGCCTTCGGTGCTGCCCTCAATGAAAACATAGGTATCCGACGCGTAGTATTCGGCCTTGGTGGCAATCAGTTCCCAGCCGGCGGTTTCCGGGTCATCACTCGGCTCCACCTGCAGCTCGCCCTCCGGCTTTGGCATCACCACTGTCTCGCTGTCATAGTCCCGGCTGATGTATTTCCAGCCGCCATCCTCCTCCAGCCGTATGGTGATGGCATACCGGCCGCAGCTCTCGTGGGTCTGGGTATAGTCCGCCATGTGCTGCGCCAGGAAGCCCTCATCGCCGGGCTGGGCCTCATATAGACTGTACCGGATGGTCAGGGTATCCCCCTCGATCATGGCCTCCCGGGCATAGGCAAACAGGTTATCCCCCAGGTTCCACGGGCTCACCCAAAAGTAGTCGCTGCCATAGCTGTGGAGATCCTTCAGAGAGGCGTCCGCCATTTCGGGGCTCATATCAAAGTGCTTCTGGATCGCGGCCGCGACCTCCTCCTGCGGCAGGTAGAAGTTCTGCGCGTTGGGCAGCTTGCCGCTGGCATCGTAGTTGGTGTCCATCAACTTGGCCAGCTCCGCCCGCTTTTCGGCATCGGCTGTGCCATAGGCGGCGGCCAGGTCCAGCTTCTCCTCGCCGGTGTAGCCATACAGCTCATAGATGGCGTATTTCAGCAGCGGCCCGGATTTCAGCTCTTGGTAGCCGGACCAGTAGATATCACCCATGGCCGCCAGCGGCGCCAGGTATTCCCGGCTCAGGGCGTCCATATCGTTCAGGTCGATGTTGTAACGATTTTTCCCGCCATCGGGAGTGCAGGCCACCAGCGAACCGGCCACAGCCGCCGCCAGCAGCAGCGCCGCCAGCGCCAGTGTGCCCCGGTGCTTTTTCGTGGTATCAAAAATGGTGGCAAGGCGGTTTTTCAGCGTCTTTTTGCCGCTGTAAAAATTGGTGGTGAACAGGGTGCGGCGGCTCATGCCGGCCCGCACAACAGCCAGCAGGCACCGGCCGTATTCCTCCCGGTAGGCTTCATCCCGCCCGGCCACCACGGCCTCATCGCAGGAAAGCTCCAGGTCCCGGTCGGCGGCATACACCATCAGCCACACCATCGGGTTAAACCAGTGGATGGCATTGGCCAGCATCAGCAGCAGCTTATACCAGATATCCCGGCGGCGGTAATGGATCAGCTCATGCCGGAATACCAGCGAAAGCTGCTCCGCGGTCAGCTCCATTTCCGGCAGCAGCAGGGTCGGCTTAATGGCCCCAACGATCATGGGGCTGCCTACGGCGGCCGTATAAACCGGCAGCGGCTTCTGCCGTCCCGCCGCGGCGGATTCTTTTTCCAGCACAGCCAGGATGGCTTCATCGCCTAAGGGGCGGCGGCTGCGGGAGAGCTTTGCTCTCAGCGCCAGGTAGCTGCCCAGCTGCCACAGCAGGAACAGTGCGGTCCCCGCTGCCCAGCACCAGCCCACCGCTTCCATCACCGGGATAGAACGGGTACCAGCCGGGGTGGGGGTGATAGCCGGCTCCGCCGGTTTAGGCGTTTCGGCGCTCGGCCCGGTCGGGGCGGTCATCCCGGTCTCGATCTGCTGGTAGGGGTCGTTTTCCGCCGCTCCCGGCACCACCTGGATCGGGTCTCCGACCGGGGCGGGTTCAGTGGGGGCGGGCTCCTCCCGGCTCACCGGGTAGGTGAACTCTCCCTGGGGCTGCGGCAGGGTAACTACCGGCTGCGGCAGGGTGATGCCAACGGGCAGCAGCAGCCGCACCGCGATGAGCAGCCAGGCCCAGTACCGCCACTTGGCAGTAAAGCGGCGGCCAAGCAGCGGGCCTGCCGCCAGCAGCACGGCAATCACCACCGCCATCGGCAGGGTCAGCTCCAGCAGAGCGGTCATCAGTCGTTCCATCCTCGTCAGCTCCTCTCTTCTTCGCGGGCACGGCGCTGCCCGGCTATAAATTCCTCCAGCTCCGCCAGATCACGGTCGGTCAGGTCCCGGCTTTCCACCAGGGATGCCACCATGCGGCGAAGGGAGGACTGGTACATCTTCCCCAAAAAGCTGCGGTTGGCCCAGCGGCGGTAATCCGCCTCGCTGACTAGGGGACGGTACAGGTTGTGCCGGCCCTGCCGCTCCACCGAAAGATAGCCCTTTTCCACCAGCTTGGAAAGCAGGGTGAGGGTGGTGGTATCCGCCCAGTTGTGGCTTTTCAGCTGCTCCTCCAAATCGCTGCGCAGCACGGGCGGCCGGTTTTGCCAGATGGCCAGCATCACATCCAGCTCGGCATCGGATAATTTTTTCTCGGGCAGTTTCATGGTGGACTCCTTTCGGGTTCTGTCGGTTTATTTTACAGTTTCATTCTATCATCGTAGAATGCGATTGTCAATGGTCTTTCTGCAAGTGTAGAATTCATTTTCTATATCCGTAGAATATATGGTGGGCGGGTTTGCATGGTGTGCCTTGGCAGGGTTTTCTGCCGATCCCCCGGGTCCGGCCCCGCAGGCCGGCCAAAGGCCGGTGGGCGGGCGCGGCCCGCCCCGGCCGCGGCGCAGCCGCGGCCCCTGCGGGGCCGGACCCGGGGACGGCGAAAACCAGCCAAGGATACAAATCCCCCCTACCCTGTATAACGCCGCAGACCCCAAAAATGCAACACGATTTGGCCCAATTATTGCAGCTGGCGGCGCAAAATATCGCACAGCTGGCCTATTTCCCCGGCCTCCTCGGTAAAGCGGTACAGCCGCTGCCGGATGACCCTCAGGCTGCGGCTGACCGAGGAGGGCGCCAGGCCCATCTGCTCCGCGATGGCGGTTACCGTCAGGCCATCGGTATAGCGCAGCCGGGTAAGCTGCTGCTGAGCCGGGGTAAGGCAGCGGGTGCAGCCGTACTGCAGCAGCCGGCGCAGGGCCAGCCGTTCCTCGCTGGGGCCGTTCTCCTCCCGCGGGATGTAAAATTCCAGCGTGGCGGTACTGATGCAGCGCGCGACGCGTTTTAAGGGGCGGGGGGTGAATTTAGTTGTAGTAGTCATGCAGAATCCTCTCCGTTTCTCTGGTATCCACGAGCTCGAACCGCAGCAGCTCAATGCGCTGTTTCAGGTCGAAGTAATGCGGTCCTCGTGCTGTTTTGATCTCTTCCTTGAGCTGTGTCAGCCGGTCCTCCAGCAGTTCCACGCTGCGGTGGTACTCCCCGGCCAGTTCGGCAATTCCCATCATGTTTTCTCGGTTTCCTCTCTTTTTCTCGATGCGGCTTGGTAGCTTTCGGCGAAGGGACCCGTTTTTGTCAAGAACATTTGTTCTCTTGCTTCTTAGCGTACTCCGCTTTTGGCGTTCTGTCAACCGTTATTTTTGCAAAGTCCCATAAAACGGTCGCCAAAAAACTTCACTGATTTTTGGCAGATAAAATTTTGTCGAAAGGCTTGACATTCCCGAAAAAATCACTACGATAAGCTATCCCAGGGGTTGGGAAGATTTTTCCCGGCTCCAATCCGGGACCGAGAAGGAGAGAAAACGATGTATGGCATCAAACTGCGCCAGCAGCGGCGGCAGCTGGGCCTGACCCAGCGGCAGCTGGGGACACTGTGCGGGGTGGGCGGCACCACCATCAGCATGATAGAGCATGGCAAGCGGCTGCCCGGCCGGGAAACCCTGCGCCGGCTGCAGGCGGTACTGGGCGATTTGCCGCCCCGCCCGGCCAAGCCCCTGCCCACGGCGGAGCTGCTGACCCTGCTGCGGGGGTGAGTCCCTGCAAGGGGCAGGACGGGCCGCAGGCCAGCCCGTCCCCCGCAGGGGACGGGCTCAGCGGGCGAAGCCCGCTGCGGCGGCTGCGCCGCCGGGCCTGCGGCCCGAACCTCTCCCCTGCCGCCGACTCCGCCGGGGCGCAGAAAAGCCCCACCGGGGAAACCCGATGGAGCTTTGCCGAAAGCCAATATTTATCCCAGCCGGTCACCATTGGCGGCGGGCTGCTGCGGGGTGATGAGAATAACTCCGCCCGCGGAGTAGGTACCCAGCACCAGTACCTCGCTCATAAAATCCGCGATCTGCCGGGGCGGGAAGTTGACCACCCCCAGCACCTGTATGCCCGGCAGGTCCTCCGGGCGGTAGTGGTCGGTGATTTGCGCCGAGGACTTTTTTACCCCGATCTCCGGGCCGAAATCCACCGTGAGCTGGTAGGCCGGGCGGCGGGCCTTGGGAAAAGGCTGCGCCGTCAGGATGGTGCCCACCCGGATATCCAGCCGGGAAAAATCTTCGAATGTCGCCAGTTGTTTTTCCATCAGATGCTGATCTCCCTTGCGACCTTGTAGAACAGCTCATTGATATCCTTCTTCATGGCCAGGGCCTCATCAATGTCGATATCGTAGATACGGTTTTCCTTGACCCCGACGATGCGGCTGCCCACGCCCTCTTCCAGCAGCTCGATGGCACGGTAGCCCATGGCGCTGGCATAAACCCGTTCCATGGCCGTGGCGTCGCCGCCGCGCTGCACATGGCCCAGCACCGTCAGGCGGGTCTCCACGCCGGTGCGCTGCTGGATGTAGTAGCACATATCCTTGCTGTTGCCCACGCCCTCGGCCACCACCACGATGAAGTGATGCTTGCCGGTGGTCATGGTGGCCTTCATGCGGTCCACCACATCGCGGTCCAGGTTAAAGGGGCGTTCCGGGATGAGGGTGGCGATGGCGCCGGTGGCCAGACCCGCGTACAGGGCCAGATGGCCGGCATTGCGGCCCATGACCTCCACCACGGAGCAGCGGTCGTGGGATTGGGAGGTATCCCGCAGCTTATCGATGCTTTGCACAGCGGTATTCAGGGCGGTATCAAAGCCGATGGTATACTCGGTGGAGGCGATGTCGTTATCGATGGTGCCGGGGATGCCGATGGTGGGAATGCCCAGGGCCGAGAGCTTCTGGGCGCCGCGGAAGGAGCCATCGCCGCCGATGACCACCAGGCCGTCTATCCCGCGGGAGCGCAGAATGGCCGCCGCCTTTTTCTGGCCCTCTTCAGTCATAAATTCCTTACTGCGGGCGGTATACAGGATGGTGCCTCCCCGGTTGATGATATTGCTGACAGAACGCTCTTGAAGCTCGTCCATGTGGTCTTCCATTAGGCCCTCGTATCCATGGAAAATGCCATAAACGCTGTGGCCCTTGTGCAGGGCGGTGCGTACCACACTGCGGACCACGGCATTCATGCCGGGGGCATCGCCGCCGCTGGTGAGTACTGCAAAGGTTTTCTTCTTGGTTTCGCTCATGTTATTTCCTCCTTTTGGTTGGCTTACTGCAAAGCCGGTTCCGGCGGGGCCTTGGGAGCCTCCGGCGGCAGCAGGGCTACATTCTCCTGGCCCAGCACCCGTCTCAGCTCGCCCAGCAGCACCGGGTTGGCATCGGTATTATATTCCTCTCCCGCCTTCAGCAGGCGGCCGGTATCGGCGGCCCGCACCAGCAGGGGGGTCTCCCCTTCAAAAATGGAAAACAGCAGCTGAAGCTTTTCCCACTGTTCTCCCTCCATCTGCGGCACCCGGATGAGCAGCCTGCCGCCCTTTTGGGGGCGTTCGGCCGCGGGCTTGCCGCTGCCGCCCTTTTCCCGGCTCTGCGGCGGGCGGGGGGGCGGGGCGCTTTGGCGCTCCTCGATGGTAAAGACCCGCTCCAGCACCATTTTGGTGTCGTCCTCCTCCCGCAGGGAGACCCTGCCCCGGAAGAAAAGCGGTTCGCCCGGCACCAGCTTGGCACTGACCTGGGAGTAGACCCGGCCAAAGCACATGACCTCCATGCTGCCGGTCATATCCTCCACCGTCAGCAGGGCCAGGATATCCCCCCGCTTGGTGGTCCGCATCTTTTTATCGGCCAGGATGCCGAAAATATCGACCCAGGCATTATCGTAGGGGGCATTGGTCTCAGCGCTTTGCAGCCGGGCGATGCGCACCGCCTGGTAGCGGTCGTAAAGGGGCAGGTACTGGCTCATGGGGTGGCCGGAAAGGTACATGCCGGTGACTTCCTTTTCGTAGGCCAGCAGCTCGGCATGGGGGTATTCTTCCCGGGGGGAGAGCCGATAATCGGCGGTGGCGCCGCCTTCCCCAAAGAGGGACAGCTGCCCGCCGGAAAGGTAGCGGCTTTCTTCCGCAATGGCATCGGCCAGGGGGCCGTAGTTTTCCATCATCTCCCGGCGGTTGGCACCCAGGTGATCCAGGGCCCCGCACTTGATGAGGCTTTCCACCCCGCGGCGGTTGAGATCGCCGGCCGAGGTGCGGCGGCAGAACTCCACAAAATTGGTGAAGGGGCCATCCAGCTCCCGCTCTTTCAGAATATCTTCGATGACACTGCGGCCCATATTCTTGATGGCCAGAAGGCCGAACCGGATGCCCTGCGGCGTGACGGTAAAGACCATATCGCTCTGGTTGATATCGGGGGGCAGCACCGGGATCTCCAGCCGGGTGCATTCCTCGATGTATTCCATGAGCTTGGCGGTGGAATCCAGTACGCTGGTCATCAGGGCCGCCATGTATTCCCGGGGGTAGTGCCGTTTGAGATAGGCGGTTTGATAAGCCACCACGGCATAGCAGGCGGCGTGGGATTTATTGAAGGCGTAGGCCGCGAAGCTGCTCATCTCATCAAAGATGCTGTTGGCCACGGCCTCGGAGATGCCATTGGCGGCGCAGCCGGTGATGAAGTGCCCGCGCTCCTTTTCCATGACATCGGCTTTTTTCTTGCTCATGGCGCGGCGGACGAGATCGGCCTGGCCGTAGCTGTAACCGGCCAGCTCGCGGCAGATCTGCATGACCTGCTCCTGATAGACGATGCAGCCGTAGGTGACGCCCAGAATGGGCTCCAGCAGCGGGGTCTTGTACCGGACGGCGGTGGGATTCTGCTTATTGCGGACATACTGGGGGATGGAATCCATGGGGCCGGGACGGTACAGCGAAATGGCGGCGGTAAGGTCTTCGATGGACTGGGGGCGCAGCTGGGTGAGCATCTGGCGCATACCGCCCGATTCCAGCTGGAACACACCGGAGGAATCGCCGCGGGAGAGCATTTCGTAGACCGCGGGGTCATCATCGGGGAGCCTGTCCATTGAAAAATCCGGTTCCCGGCGGCGGATCATCCGCTCGGCATCGGCGATGACGGTGAGATTGCGCAGGCCCAAAAAGTCCATCTTGAGCAGGCCCAGCTCCTCCAAGGTGGTCATGGTGAACTGGGTAACGATGGATTCATCGTTTTTGGCCAGCGGCACATAGCTATCGACGGTATCCCGGGTGATGACCACGCCGGCAGCGTGGGTGGAGGCGTGCCGGGGAAAGCCCTCCACCTTTTTGGCGGTTTCGATGAGCTCCGCCACCTGGGGGTCGCTTTGGCACATGGCCCGCAGCTCGCTGTTGGCCTCCAGGGCCTTATCGATGGTCATGTGCAGCTCATTGGGGATGAGCTTGGCGACGGCATCCACCTGGGGATAGGCCAGGCCCATGGCCCGGCCGACATCCCGCACGGCGCCCCGGGCCAGCATGGTGCCGAAGGTAACGATCTGGGCCACATGGTCGGCGCCGTATTTGCGGACGACATAATCGATGACCTCCGGCCGGCGCTCGTAGCAGAAATCCACATCAAAATCCGGCATGGAAACACGCTCGGGATTGAGGAAGCGCTCGAACAGGAGATTGTACTTCATGGGGTCGATATTGGTGATGCCGATGCAGTAGGCGGCAATGCTGCCCGCACCGGAGCCGCGCCCCGGCCCGACCGGGATGCCGTGGCTTTTGGCGTAGTGGATGAAATCGTGGACGATGAGGTAGTATTCCACATAGCCCATGCGGCTGATGGTGGAAAGCTCATATTCCAGCCGGTCCCGGTATTCCTGGGGCGGGTTTTCGCCGTAGTGGCGCAGCAGACCCTCATGGCACATGCGGCGAAAGTAGCTTTCGTTATCCTCGCCATTGGGGGCATTGAACAGAGGCAGCCTGGTGTGGCCAAACTCAAACTCGACATTGCAGCGCTCGGCGATCTTGACGGTATTGGAGAGGGCTTCCGGCACATTGCGGAAGAGCTCGGCCATCTCATCGCCGCTTTTGACATAGAACTCCTGGGTGGGGAATTCCAGCGTCTGCTCATCATTTACGGTATGGCCGGTCTGGATGCAGGTGAGCAAAAACTGCATGCGGCTGTCCTCTTTTTCGAGGTAGTGGGCGTCATTGGTGGCCACCAGCCCCACGCCGAGCTCCCCGGCCAGGCGGATGAGATCCGGGAGGATCTGCCGCTGCTCCGGGATACCGTGGTCCTGCAGCTCGATGTAGTAATCTTCCGGGCCGAAGAGATCGCGGTACCAGGCGGCGGCCTCCCGGGCCTTTTGGTAATCGCCGGCCTCCAGTGCCCGGGGCACTTCGCCCGCCAGGCACGCCGAAAGGCAGATGAGGCCCTCGTGGTGGTCCTTTAAGAGGTCGCGGTCGATGCGGGGCTTATTGTAAAAGCCCTCGGTGAAGCCACGGGAGACCATGTAGATGAGGTTGCGGTAGCCCACCTCATTTTTGCACAGCAGGATGAGGTGGTAGGGGGAGGAATCCAGCCGGTAGACCTTATCGAAGCGGGAGCGGGGGGCCACATAGACCTCGCAGCCGATGATGGGGCGGATGCCCTCCTTTTTGCACTCCTTGTAGAAATCGATGACACCGTACATGACACCATGATCGGTGATGGCGACGGCGGACTGGCCCAGGGCCTTGGCGCGCTGGACCAGCCCCTTGATGCGGCAGGCGCCATCGAGGAGGCTGTATTCGCTGTGGATGTGCAGATGGACAAAATCGGTCATGGGATGCCTCCTTGGCAAGATTTGAGGGAAAGCCCGGGAACCGCGGCCCCGCCGCGCCGGCCGAAGGCCGGCAGGCGGGACGCCCCGGGAGGGGCGTCCCGTAAAACGGCGGTGAAGCGCCGTTTGGCGGGGCCGCGGGGGGGGGGCGGGTCAGTTCGTTTTGCGGTAAAAGGTCATGGCGGTGCCGGTATCCTGCACCAGGGTGTCACGGGGCGCGCGCAGGATGCGGCAGGTGCAGTAAAAATCCCCCGCCGCCCCGCTGATATTCACAAGCTGCCACAGCCACACCGCCGGGAACCATTCCTGCGGCAGGCAGGCGGCCAGCACGGCAAAAACAATCCCCCACACCACCACCGGCGCCAGTGCGATGACGACATAGGCCGGGCGGGTAAAGTAGGCATCGCTGCCGGCGTAGGCGTAGACCACCTTATAGCCGTAGCGCACCGAAGCGCCGCAGGCTTTCATCACGGCGCCGTGGGTCAGCTCGTGCAGCGCAATGTAGGCCAGCAGCCCCGCAACGACCCCGAGCCGGAGCAGCAGCGCAGAAAGCGAGCCCTCCCCGACAAACCCCCGCAGCGATCGGCCCCACAGAAAGGGCAAAATCAGCATGATCACACACAGGGCAGCGGAAAGCCCATTGACGATCCAGAACTGTTTTTTGTTGTGCACCAGATCGATGGAGGCGAAAGGGACATAGCCCTGCGGCAGGGTGGGATAGCTTTTCATGCGGTCAATCCTTTCGGGCGGGGCTATTATTAGCGGCGGTGCCGGGGGTTTGCAGGGGCATATCCTCCCGGCGGCTGCGTTTTCTCCCCGGGGAATGATTTGCATCGGGGCAGAAGCAGGGCGGCCGGGGGTCAATCCTTTCGGGCGGGTTTATTTCAACCGGCGGTGCCGGTGGTTTGCAGGTCAGTCCTTTCGGGCGGCAAGGTCGATGATCTTTTCCAGACGGTGGTTGACGCCGGAACGGGAAAGGGGCGGGGTCAGCTTTTGCCCCAGCTCCCGCAGGGAGTCAAAGGGATTTTGCAGGCGCAGCTCCGCCAGGGCCCGCAGCTCCTCCGGGAGGGAATCCAATCCCACGGCGTTGATGGCGGCGATCTGCCCGGCGGCCGCCCCGGCGACCTTATCCATATTGGCGGTATCGCAATTGCTGGCGCGGTTGGCGGCGTTGCGGCGCTCCTTGAGGATCTTGGCGTTCATGATCTCCATGGAGGTGAGCGGACAGCCCATGAAGGTGAGCAGGTCCTCGATCTGGGTGCTATCGTGCAGGTAGACGATGGCCTGGCCCCGGCGCTGGGTCAAAAGCGGGGAAAAGCCGACATCCTGCAGCAGAGCCACGAACATCATCAGCAGCTCCTCGCGTGGGATGGCGAATTCCAGATGGTACTTGGTTTCGGGATCGGAAAGGGTGCCGCAGGCCAAAAACACGCCGCCCACAAAAGCACCGGCTCCCTCATCGCCGCCCAGCAGCTCGAAGGTGACGCCCTCCGGGTAGAGCATGGCGAAGTGGTTATACAGGTCGATGCGGTCGGCCATGTCATCGACGGTAACGCGGTAGGCCAGCTGCCCGGTGGAGAGCTTTTCCTCCCGCAGGGTGACGGTTCCAGTCATGGGGCGGACACTCTGCACCAGCTGGGAATAGTACTGGGCAGCCCGGCGTTCGCGGGTCAGCATCTGCATTTTGGACACCGAGAACTCGCGGGAAAAGACCATCAGCCCAAAGGACTGCTGGTTGGGAAAGTGCTGGCGCACGGCTTTATTGGAAAGGATCTCATCCTTGGCGGCAGTGGTAAAGGAGGGCATGGTGTTATTCTCCGGTGATGGGGTGAATTTTGGGGGGAGGGCGAGGAAAAATGGGGGATGGCAAGGGACGGCCGCAGGCAGGCTCTTGTCCGACGCAAGGCGGACTGATGCCTGTCAAGGACGGGGCGCAGCCAGCGTTCATTTTTACCGCCGTCCCGCAGCGGGGTGGGACGATTGGTGCAGGGGGCCGTGGCGGGCGCAGCCCGCAGGGATGGGCAAAGGGGCAGCCGCCGCACCCGGCGCTGGCTCATTCGATATACTTAATCTCGCATTCGAGGGTATAGCCGGTCTTTTCCCGGACGATGCGCTGTACTTCGGCGATAAGCTGCCGTACATCAGCAGCAGTGGCACCGCCCCGGTTGATGATGAAGCCGGCATGCTTTTGGCTGACCTCGGCCCCGCCGACGGAAAGGCCCTTAAGCCCGCACTGATCCACCAGGGCGGAGGCATAGTTGCCTACCGGCCGCTTAAAGGTGGAGCCGGCGCTGCCGTATTCCAGGGGCTGCTTTTCCCGGCGGCGGGACATGTAGTCCTCCATGGCCGCGCGGATGGCGGTTTCCTCGCCGGGGGTGAGGGTCAGCACCGCTTCCACGATGACACAGCCCGGACGCTCCTCAAAGATGCTGTGGCGGTAGGAAAGTTCCAGCGCCGCGGCAGGCAGGGTGCGGTATTCCCCGGCTTCATCCAGGAAGGTGACCTCCGTGAGGACATCCCGGAGCTCGCCGCCGTAGGCACCGGCATTCATGTATACTCCCCCGCCCAAAGAGCCGGGGATGCCAAAGCCCCATTCCACGCCGGAAAGGCTGTTTTCTGCAGCGGCCCGGCAGGTAGCGATGAGAGAGGCCCCGGCCCCGCAGCGCAGGGTATTGCCCTGCCGGGAGATGGCGGTAAAGTCGCCATCCAGCTGGATGACAGGGCGGGCAATGCCGCTATCGCTGACCAGCAGATTGCTGCCCCGGCCCAAAATAAAGGGGTCGGTCCCCACCGCCCGGCAGAGGGAAACGGCGGTTTGCAGCTGGGTACGGGTGCGGGGGTGCAGCAGCAGCGCCGGCCCGCCGATGCCAAAGGTGGTACGGCGGCTCATGGGTTCATTTTCGGTATAGGGGATGCCCGCATTTTGCAGTTGTTCCAGTAGATTCATGGGGTTTGCTCCTTTCGGCGGTCAGGGCTGCACATCATCGGTAAGGCCCAGCTGTTCCATCAGCTCCTTGGCAGAATTATTGCCCATGGCGCGCTGACGGTAGTTCATGGTGGCCACCTCGATGATCACGGCGAGGTTTCGGCCGGTCTGGACCGGGATGGTGGCGGCGGGCACCTTCATGCCCAGAATATTGGTGGTTTCCTCCTCCAGCCCGATGCGGTCGTAGACCTTTTCGGGGTCGTAGGTTTCCAGCTGAATGACGAAATTGATATTGGCGGTATTTTTGACCGAGCCGACGCCAAACAGCCGGCTGACATTGATGATGCCGACCCCGCGGAGCTCCATATAGTGGCGGATGTTATCCGGGGCGGAGCCGACCAGGGTGGTATTGGAGACCCGGCGGACCTCCACGGCGTCATCGGCGATGAGGCGGTGGCCGCGCTTGAGGAGCTCCAGGGCGGTCTCGCTTTTGCCGACGCCGGAATCCCCGGTAAGCAGCACGCCCTCGCCGTAGATCTCCATCAAAACGCCGTGGACGGTGGTACGGGGCGCCAGCTCCAGACTCAGCTTGGCATTGAGCTGGGCGGCCATATGGGTGGTATTTTCCGGGGACTGCATCAGCGGCACGCAATACTTTTCCGCCAGCTCCAAAAAGAGGGGGCGGAAGGAGAAATCCTGAGTGATGATGACGGCCTTGGGGCTGCGGGAAAGGAAGCCCTCCAGGCTCTGCCGCAGCAGGTGAGGCGGCAAAGTTTCCAGATAGGCCAGCTCGGTACGGCCGATCATATTGATGCGGGCCGGGACAAAGCCCTGGAAGAACCCGGTGAAGGCCAAGCCCGGGCGCATCAGCTCGGCGTGGCTGACCAGGATCTCCTCCTCGGTTTTGGGATAATAGAGGATCTGCAGGTTCAGGTCCTTGATGAGCTTTTTAAGCGGGACGGTATACTGGTGCGGCATGGGTAAAACCCCTTTCTATGATGAAAGCTGGCGGCGAGGGAAAATGTCGGGATGGCAAGCGGACGGCCGCAGGCAGGCTCTTGCCTGACGCAGGCAGGCTGATGCCTGTCAAGGGCGGCCACGCAGCCAGCACCCATTTTCACCGCCGCCGGGCGACAACGCATAACTGCTATGCGGCAGCGACATGCAAAATAGCTATACACAGTTTATTATAATACATTTATCGGCGGGATACAAACAATATTACACGGTTTTTACGAAAAATCGTTATAAAAATAACAGAGATAACGAAAGGCCCCGCTTCCCGAAGGAAACGGAGCCTAAAGAAACGATATTTAGGCCAGGATATCCTGGATATCTCGCAGGCCGGTAAGGGTGGTGATAACAATGGCGGAATCGCCGGGCTGGAGGGAATCGCCGCCGGAGGGGATAATGACCTCGCCATTGGGGCGGGTGATGCAGCCCACCAGCACATTGGGGCGGGTGGCCATATCCTTAAACGGCACACCGATGAGCGGCGAGCCGGCGGTAATGTGGAATTCCAGGGCTTCTACCTGGTTTTCTACCATGCGGTGCAGGGCAATGACCCCACCGCCGGTGCTGTTTTCCATCGCGCGGACATACTGCAGGATGCGGCTGACGGTAACCACGCTGGTGGAAACGGTGCTTTCCACGATGGCGGTTTTATTGATGAGCTCGGTGAAGGAATTGCGGTTGACCTTGGCCACAGAACATTCGATATTGTGGCAGCGGGCATACATGGCCAGCATGATATTGAGTTCATCCAGGCCGGTGAGTGCCACAAAGGCATCGGAATCATCCAGGCCCTCCTCGGCCAGCAGATGCACATCGGTGGCATCCCCGTGGATAACCAAAGCGGTGGGGACTGCCTCGCTGAGATCAACACAGCGCTGTTCATCCCGGTCCACCACGCGCACACGCATCTTCATCTGGCTCAGCTGCTCCGCCAAAAAGCGGGTGATGCGCCCGGCCCCGACCACCATGACATTGCGGGCATGGTCCCGGAAAACGCCCAGCGCCCGGAAGAAGTTCTCCAGTTCCTGGGGCTTGGCGGTAACGCTGATGCAATCTCCCGCGCCCAGCACATAGTTACCATCGGGAATAACGACCTCTTCCCCGCGGCGGACGGCGCAGACCAACACCTTGACCTGCAGGGAGGCGGCGACATTTTTGAGGGCCATGCCATCCAGCAGGCTGCCCTGCGGAATGTGGTATTCCACCAGCTCCACCCGGCCCTTGGCGAAGGTTTCCACCTTGGCGACCGCCGGAAAGCGCAGGATACGGGCGATATCACGGGCAGTCTCCCGCTCCGGGTTGATAGAAAGAGAAAGCCCCATCTCCTGCTGCATGAATCGCAGCTGACTTTCGTATTCCACGCTGCGCACCCGGGCAATGGTATTCTTGGCGCCCAGCTTTTTGGCGGTCATGCAGGCGATCATATTGACCTCATCCTCGCTGGTAGCGGCAATGACGAGATCCGCCTGACTGGCCCGGGCCTGCTGCTGCACAGTATAAGCGGCGCCATTGCCCTCGATGCCCAAAACATCCAGTTCCTCCGCCAGGCGCTCCGCCATGCCGGGGCGGTTATCGATGACGGCGACATCGTGGCCCTCGCGGGAGAGATGCTCCGCCAGGGCCCGGCCGACCTTTCCGATTCCGACAATTACGATCCTCATAGTATTCTCCCTTGGTTTTGGTGGTGAGTGTATGGGTCTATTCTATCGCTTTTGGCGGGGATTTGCAAGGGGGCTGAGGGGATGCGCAGAGGGAGGGGCCCGCAGGGCAGGCCGCCGCAGGCGGCTTTGGGGCGGCCGAAGGCCGCCCACGAGGGGCAAAGCTCCTCGGCCCTGCGGGCCCCAGCCGGGATGCTGCAGAAACCGGACAAGGAAATGCCGCGCAATTTCTCGACAACGGAGGAGCTGCGTGATATAATGAGATATTATTCCAAGAGGGGGCAAGCGGAAATGCAGGAAAATTTCTACCGGGCGGTATATGCGGCGGTGCGCCGTATCCCGGCCGGGAAAGTGGCTACCTACGGACAGATTGCGATGCTGGCGGGCAGCCCCCGGGCTTCCCGCATTGTGGGCGGGGCACTGCACCGCAACCCCGAACCCGGCAAAACGCCCTGCCACCGGGTGGTATTCCGGGATGGCGGCCTGGCGCCGGGCTTTGCCTTTGGCGGGCCTGGGGCGCAGCGGGCGCTGCTGGAAGCGGAAGGAGTCGCTTTTCTGCCGGACGGGCGGGTGGATATGGCCCGGCACCAGTGGACCGGCGAAGATGAAACACTGTAATATAGGTTGAATATAGCAAGGAGAGAACCATGAGATTTTTTGCACTGACGACCGCTACGGCCGACCTGCCGGAGGTACCGGATATTCAGGAATCGCTGACCGCGATCCAGAAATTCATTAAAACCGCCTCGCCGGTGGTGCTGAACGCACTGTGGCATATTGCACTGGCACTGGTTATCTTTTTTGTGGGGCGCTGGCTCATCGAGAAATTCCTGAGCCGGGTGGCGCTGCTGGATAACAAAACAAAGATCGATCCCGGCGTGGCCAAATTTGTGCGCTCGCTGGTACGGGTAGCACTGTGGGCACTGCTGATTTATTTTATTGCGGACTTTTTGGGCGTGCCGACGGCGAGCTTTGTGGCGCTGCTGGGTTCCATCGGCGTGACGGTGGGCCTGGCATTGCAGGGCAGTCTTTCCAACTTTGCGGGCGGGCTCATTCTCATGTTCCTGCACCCCTTTAAGACTGGGGATTACATCAAAACTGTTTCGGATATCGAAGGGACGGTGGTGGAGATCGGGCTGTTCTTTACCACGCTGCGCATGGCCGATAACAAAATCATCACCATTCCCAACGGGAATCTCTCGGCCGGGAATATTATCAACTATAATGTACTGCCGGTGCGGCGGCTTTCCACCACGGTAGGCATTGCCTATGAGGCCGACACCGCCCGGGCCATTGAGCTGCTGACGGCGCTTATCAAGAGCCGCAAGCCGCTGGTGAACCCCGAAAAGGCGCTGGTATATGTAAAGGAGCTGGGGGACAGCAGCGTGGTGCTGGGCCTGCACTACTGGGTAAAGACCGACGACTACTGGGACGAGGCGTGGAGCATCAACCAGGCGATAAAGGATGTACTGGACCAGAACGGCATTGCCATCCCCTTTAACCAACTGGATGTCCATGTGATCCAGTAAGGCTCTCCCCTATTTTTGCGAACCGAAGGACGAATGAAATACCCATGAAAATTCTAAGGCAATCTGCCATTATCGCCGCAGTGTGCGCCGTGGCGGAACTCATCAAATATCTGCTGCCGCTGCCCATTCCCGCCAGCGTGTACGGTCTGATCCTAATGCTGCTGGCACTGCTGACCGGACTCATCAAGCCGGAGCAGATCAGTACCGTCGCGGATTTCTTTATCTCCATTATGCCGGTGCTGTTTATCGCTCCCACGGTAGCGCTTATCACCCAGCCGGAACACCTGGCGGTGATGGGCGGGCCGGTTGTGCTGCTGGGCATTCTGGGCACTACGCTGGTCATCGGCATCAGCGGCAAGGCCGCCCAGGCGGTGGGCCGGCAGGAAGCCAAACGGCGGGAGGGTAAAAAGCATGAATGATTACATTGCCTTTTCCGCCTACTTTGGGGCCGCGCTGACCCTAATCATCTATGTGGTGTCCTTCCGCATCAGCGACCGGATAGGGCACCCGCTGGCCAATCCGATCCTCATCTGCCTGGCGCTGCTTATTGGGGCGCTGCTTATTTTTGATATTGACTACGACGCCTACAACCAAAGCGCCCGGTATATCACCTACCTGTTGACCCCGGCCACCGCCTGCCTGGCGCTGCCGCTGTACCGGCAGATCCAAAAATTGCGGGAGTACCCTTTGGCCATTGTGGCCGGTATCCTGACCGGAGTGGCGGTGAACGCCCTGTGTGTGCTGGCCGTGGCGCTGGTGTTCCGGCTGGGGCACTACGACTTTGTAACGCTGATCCCCAAATCGGTAACGGGGGCGGTGGGCATGCCGCTGGCCGAGGAGCTGGGTGGTACCGGCGGCATTACCATGGCGGCCATCTCCATCACCGGTATCTTTGGGAACATCCTGGGGCCGCAGGTGCTACGGTGGTTCCATGTGACTGACCCGGTGGCACAGGGGGTGGCCATGGGCTGCGGCAGCCACGCCTTTGGCACGGTGCGGGCGCTGGAAATGGGCGAGGTGGAAGGCGCCATGGGCAGCCTTTCACTGGTGATCACTGCACTGTTGACGGTGGTGATCGCGCCGTTTTTGGGCAATCTGATTTGATGTTTTGCGCTGATTTTGGCCAAAATTACGCCAGTGTTTGTGAAAGTATCACAATATAGCATTGATGCACCTTTCGCATGGCGGAACTTGTTAATCCCTTGACAAAAAAGCAGCCGGAAAAGTACTGAAATCAACGCCATTTTGCCTTGTGCGAGATGGCGTTCTTTTTGAGCGAAAATCTCAAAAATTTGGTTAGTTTTTGGGCAAAGTGTCGGCCCCAACACCTTGACAAAGACCTTGTTTTTCGCTATTATTTGATAGACACTTTATCGTGAATTCACAAGGAGGCTAAAAACAAATGGAGAAAGTTCTCGTTCTCTTGACTTTCCTCGGCTCCGTCATCGCGCTGGTATTTGCTCTTGTCACCGCGAAGAAGGTCCTGAAGTTTGAGGAAGGCACCCCGCTGATGCAGAAGATCTCTGCATCCATCCGTGAAGGCGCTAACGCCTATCTGAAGCGCCAGTACACCATCGTGGCCATCTTCTTTGCCTGCATGTTCGTTGTGCTGTGCATCATGGCCGCTACCGGTCTGCTGACCTGGTTCGTTCCCTTTGCGTTCGTGACCGGCGGTTTCTTCTCCGGTCTGTCCGGCTTCATCGGCATGCGCATAGCCACCAAGGCCAACTGCCGCACCGCCAATGCCTGCCGCACCAGCCTGAACCGCGGTCTGCGCGTGGCGTTCTCCGCCGGTTCCGTTATGGGCTTTACCGTAGTCGGCCTGGGTCTTTTGGATATTTCCATCTGGTTCACCCTGCTGAAGTTCGTCTTTAAGCTGGATCCCTCTGCCATCACCAGCGCTATGCTGACCTTTGGTATGGGCGCTTCCTCCATGGCTCTGTTTGCCCGTGTCGGCGGCGGTATCTACACCAAGGCTGCCGATGTAGGCGCCGACCTGGTAGGTAAGGTCGAGGCCGGCATCCCCGAGGATGACCCCCGTAACCCCGCTGTTATTGCCGATAATGTAGGCGATAATGTAGGCGATGTAGCCGGTATGGGCGCTGACCTGTACGAAAGCTATGTTGGCTCCATCATTTCCGCTTCCGCGCTGGGCGTTGCCGCTTTCGGCGGTGAGCTGAAGGCCATGGCCCTGCCCATGATCATGGCGGCCCTGGGTATCCTGGCTTCCATCATTGGTACCTTCTTTGTACGCACCGGTGAATCCACCGATCAGCGCACCCTGCTTTCCGCTCTGCGTCGCGGCACCAACCTGAGTGCTCTTATCATCGCCGTCGCTGCCTTCTTCCTGGTTCGCGGCGTACTGGGCACCGAGTACACCGGTATCTACTTTGCCATCCTGGCCGGTCTGGTTGCCGGCGTTCTCATCGGTGCTTCCACCGAGTATTTCACTTCCGACACCTACAAGCCCACCCAAGGTCTGGCTGACACCGCCCTGACCGGCTCCGCCACCATCATGATCGGTGGTTTGGGCCTGGGCATGCTCTCCACCATCCTGCCCATCGTTATCGTTGCGGTGTGCATCCTGGTTGCCTACTATGTTTCCGGCGGCGCTGCTTCCACCTCCATGGGTCTGTATGGCATCGCGCTGGCTGCCGTAGGTATGCTGGCTACCCTGGGCATCACCCTGGCGACCGATGCCTATGGCCCCGTGGCCGATAACGCCGGCGGCATTGCCGAGATGGCCGGCCTGGAGCCCGAAGTTCGTGAGCGCACCGACGCGCTGGATTCCCTGGGCAACACCACTGCCGCTACCGGCAAGGGCTTTGCTATCGGCTCCGCCGCTCTGACCGCTCTGGCTCTGATCGCTTCTTACATCGAGAAGGTCCAGGAGGTTGGCGCTGCTGTTACCTTCAATGACTTCTCCGTTATGACCCCTGTTGTTCTGGTCGGTCTGTTTGTCGGCGCCTGCCTGCCCTTCGTGTTCGCGGCGCTCACCATGCAGTCTGTTGGCCGCGCGGCTCAGTCCGTTGTAGTAGAGGTTCGCCGTCAGTTCAAGGAGATCGTTGGCCTGATGGACGGCAATGCCGATGCCGACTACGCCCGCTGCGTTGACCTGTGCACCAAGGCTTCCCTGCACGAGATGATCCTGCCCACCGTAGTTGGTATCGTTACCCCCATCGTAGTCGGTATGATCCTGGGCTACAAGGGCGTGGTAGGTATGCTGGCCGGCGCTACCGTTTCCGGCTTCCTGCTCGCTATCTTCATGGCGAACTCCGGCGGCGCCTGGGATAACGCCAAGAAGTACATTGAGAGCGGCGTACACGGCGGCAAGGGCAGCGATGCCCACAAGGCTGCTGTCGTTGGCGATACCGTAGGCGATCCCTTCAAGGATACTTCCGGCCCCGCTATCAACATCCTCATCAAGCTGCTGTCGATGGTTTCCATCGTATTTGCCGCGCTGGTAGTCAATTTCTCTATCATTAAGTAAGAGAACACGATAAACTGAAAATTTCCCCGCAGGCTTTTGAGTCTGCGGGGATTTTTTTGCGAGGCTGCAATAAAACACGGGATTTATTACACTTTATTTACGAATAGATGTTGCATTTTGCGGCGCTCATTCGTTATATTTAGTGTAGGCCTTACACCATCGACAACATACAGGAGGGACAACATGAAAAAACTGACCCGAATTCTGGCACTGACCCTGTGCTGCCTGCTGGCGGCGGGACTGGCCGCCTGCGGCGAAACGCCTGCCCCCACGCCCGACCCCGACCCCGATCCCGGTTCGGCAATCGGCGGGAACACCCAGATCCCGAACCCGAGAGTCCCCTATGAAAATGATGAGTTCCCCGATTTTAAGCTGGCCGGCTACCCCGACCGGGACGGCATGAAACCGACTGGGTTTTATCTCATTGGCGGAACGCTGGCGGAGATCGACTATGAAAACGCCACGCTGCGCTGTGCCGCCAGAACAGAGGAAACCGGAGATATTTCGGGCATCTTCTACAATGACCCGAAGGAAAGCGAGCTTTCGGTGGGACACAGCTACTACAATGGGCTTATCTTCATCACCGTGAAGGAGTATGCCGAGGGCACCGTAGCGCTGTGGGTCAGCTGTGAGAGGGACTATACCTATTCGCTGTGGCTGCCGGGACAGACTGCCGAAGCGGCGAAGGAACTTATTGAGGAATTCGCGGCAGGGGTGTATGTGGTGCTGCCTGGTGGGGAGGAGCCGCTGACCGGGGATGTATTTGGCACCGAAAAGGCCCTGGCCCGCTGGCGGGAGGCTATCCATGCCGATAACATTGCCAAGGTGACCGCCAAGGATAACAGCAGACTTGAGCCGGTGGAGCTGCCCGCTGAAACTGCCGAGCGAATGATAAAGGCACTGGCGGACAGCGAAAGTGCGCTGAAACTCTTTGAAAAGCCGGAAAACCCCGCTACGGGCGGCGCACTGAACCTGACCGCCTATGACGCGGAGGGAAATGTGCTGTTTACCGCTACATACACCTGCAACAGGCTGAGGGTGACCTTTGGGCAGGAAACGGCCAATTACATCTTTGATGCCAGCGACTGCGATCTGGATACCTTGTATACATTCCTTCCCGTCGAATAACCTGCACCATACAAAAATGCCCCTATCCGGAAACCCGGATGGGGGCTTTTTTTCATTTAGGGTCTATTCGGCGGCTTCGGCGGCTTTCACCCTTTGGCGAATATATTCCCGCACTTCATCCTTGGGGATCTCCAACGCAACGGAAAGCTCACCATGCAGCAGCTCCTCCGCCAGCTTCATATAGCGGTCATCCATCTGGCTGACGCGGCGGCCGGCGGCTTCGGCTTCCCGCTTTTTGCTGTAAACCGATTTGATGATCTCCACGAGGTCGGTGGTGCTGTGGGTGCCGATGATGCTGCGGTAATGCTCCGAAAGCTCCTGCAGACGGCCGGTATGGAACGGCTCCACGCTGATGGTAGGAATGAGGGCAACCAGCTCCTCGGCCTCCTCGCGGCTCATTACCGGGCGCATAAAGACCTTTGGCTGCTCCACGGGGCAGTAGATCGTGCCGCTTTGGAACAGGGGGCGCAGGACATAGTACTTGGTCCCGCGCGGCATGCCGGGCAAATCGGGGGTGGCGTAATCCATGACCTCGCAGACGCCGGTATTGCCATACATGATCTTTGTTCCTTTTGCAAACACTGTGGTGCCCTCCCTTACTGTTTCTGCTTATATTATAGCACATTTTTCGGCAGGATGTAAGGGGAAATTTAAGCGAGGGGCGGGCCTGGGCCGCAGGCCCGGCCGCGAAGCGGCCGACGCAGGCAAAGCCTGCGTGTTTCGGCGGAGCCGAAACGGCCTGCGGCCCATGCCTGCCCCCTGCTTAAATTTTCTCCTATGCGGCAACCCGCCCCCTGGAAAAGCAGGAGGCGGGCCTTATCAGCAAACCATTAAAAATAAGATATCACTCGGTGGTGTAGTTATCGAAGTAGCCCTGGATGTAGATGATGGGGGTGCCCTTATCGCCGCTGCCGCTGGTCAGGTCGCACAGGGAGCCAATGAGATCGGTAAGGTTACGGGGGGTCGTACCCTCGGAGACCATATTGCCCACCAGGCTGGTGGAGTCCTTCTCCTTGATACGCTGGGTAATGGCTTCCTGCAGAGCGGTACCGGAAAGATCGCCGAAATCGTGGTCAGCCAGGTACTTCAGCTTCAGCTCATTGGGGGTACCGATAAGGCCCTTGGTATAACCGGGGGCCACAACCGGGTCGGCCAGCTCCCAAATCTTGCCCGCGGGATCCTTAAAGGCGCCGTCGCCGTAAACCATCGCCTCGATATGGTGTCCGGTGGCTTCGCTCATCAGCTGGCCAATTTTTTCGGCTACCAGCATAGCATCACGGGGGAACAGCTTCACACGGTTTTCATCCGCCTTATTGGAACCCAGCAGACCATACTGGGCATTGTAGCCGCTGCCCGCCACAGGAGCGGTCATTAGGTCATCCAGCCCCAGAACCACACGGGCACCAGCCGCCTGCAGCAATCGCTTACTGCGGGCACGGGTATGAATATCACAGGTGATGACGGTATCGGTGTAGTCCAGAATGGTCTGCACGCGGTTGGCAAAAATCACTTCTACCTCGGCGCCGGCTTCCCGGATAAGGCTGGAATAGTACTCCACATAGTCCACGCCAGTAAAAGGATGGATCACAGAGCCGAACTCGGCACGGAAGCGCTCCAGGGAAAGAACATCGGTCCAGGGATCAATGCCCTTTTCATCCAGGCGGTCCATGCTGATGAGATGGTTGCCCACTTCATCGGAAGGATAGCTGAGCATAAGGACGACCTTCTCGCAGCCAGCGGCAATGCCGGAAAGCAGCACGGAGAAACGGTTGCGGCTGAGAATGGGGAAGGTAACGCCAACGGTCTTGCCGCCGGTGCGGGCCTTTACATCGGCTGCGATCTGTTCCACTGTGGCATAGTTGCCCTGGGTACGGGCCACTACCGATTCAGTAATGGCGACAACATCTTTATCGTGTGGCTCCACACTGTTTTCTTTCAGGGCCTTCAGGACGGTATCCACAGTGCCCTTTACTACATCATCGCCTTCCCGGAAGATGGGGGCGCGTACCCCGCGAACGACAGTACCAAACATTCTGCTCATGGCTTTTTCTCCTTTTATCACCTGTGAATTGATGAAAACGAAAACAAAAATAGGGGTTGCTTTTCACAACCACTTTAGTATAATAGATGCGTATTCATAAGTAAAGTATATATTACTAATGATAAGCATAAGCAAAACAGATAGAAAGGAAGCCCGCAAACATGGCCGTTAAACTGGAGCTTTACCGTATTTTCCGCACCGTTGCCGAGGAGGAAAGCATTTCCGCCGCCGCCAAAACACTGTTTATCTCACAGTCGGCGGTCAGTCAGTCCATCCATCAGCTGGAGGAACAGCTGCAGGTACGGCTGTTTTCCCGCCAACCCCGCGGCGTCACCCTGACCGGCGAGGGCCGGGTGCTGTACGATTATGTGCGCAGCGCCATCAGCCTCATCGAAACCGGAGAGGAAAAGGTACAGCAGACCCGGGAGCTGATGATGGGTGAGTTGGTCATCGGGGCCAGCGATACCGTGACCCGCAGCCTGCTGCTGCCCTATCTGCAAAGGTTCCACGAGCGGTACCCGGCCATCCGGCTGAAGGTGCTGAACGGCACCAGTTATGAGGCCCTGCAGATGCTGCGGGCGGGACAGGTAGACCTGGCCTTTGCCAGCACCCCGCAGGAGAGCGGCAACCTGCAGATGCGGCGCTGCATGGCCCTGCACAATGTTTTTGTGGCGGGGCGGGACTACCCCTGCGAGACCGACCGGGCCTATACCCTGGCGGAGCTCTCCCGCTTCCCGCTGATGCTGTTGGAGCGCAAATCCAGCGCAAGACGGTACCTGGAACGCTTTTTTACCCGCAATGGCATTACGCTTAAGCCGGAGATAGAACTGTGCAGTCACGAGCTTCTCGTCGATCTGGCGGCCATTGGGCTGGGGGTGGCGTGCGTCACCCGAGAATATGCCCTGCCCGCTTTGGAGGCGGGGACGATCCGTGAACTGCGCACCATCCCGGAGATTCCGGAGCGGAGCCTTTCGGTGTGCACCTTGCAGGATGTATCGCCCAGCCCCGCGGCGGAAGAATTTTTGCGGTTCTGGGCGTAAGGCGAAATGAACGGAGACTACATTAAAAAGCACCCCCACGGGATCTGCCGCGGGGGTTGTGTTATATTTTTACGGGAGGGAATACAGAATAGCCACCGCAGCGCCCAGCAGAGCACCGCAGGCCACCTGCAGCGGGGTGTGCCCCAGGAATTCCTCCAGCAGCTGCTCCGGCGGAGTGCCGCTCAGCTTCAGCAGCAGCTCATTGATGGTGCGGGCATGCTGCCCGGCCTGCCAGCGCACCCCCATGGCATCGTGCATCACGATGATGGCCAGCACCGCGCTGATAGCAAACTGAAAGGAAGCCGCGCCGTATTGCAGCAGGGCAGCCACTGCCAGTGCAGTTACCGTGGCGGAATGCCCGCTGGGCATCCCGCCGTCGCCGGTCAACCGTTCCCAATCCAGCCGGTGATGGGCGATCAGTTCGATGAGCAGCTTGCAAAGCTGTGCCACTGCCCAGGCCAGCACCGCCGATATCAGACAGGTATTTTGCAGTATTTCCATAGGGTATTCGCCTCTTTTTCCTGTCAAATTACGATGCCGCCATTGGGGCTGAGGACCTGCCCGGTAAAATAGCGGGCATCCTCCCCCGCCAAAAAGGCAATGGCAGCCGCCACTTCCTCCGGCGAGCCCATGCGGCCCAGCGGGATCTCCTCCTCCAGCATCCGGCGTTCTTCGGCGGTAAGGTGGGCATTCATTTCGGTATCGATGGCCCCGGGCGCGACACAGTTGACGGTAATGCCGCTGGGGGCCAGTTCCTTAGCCAATGCCTGCGTAAAGCCGATGACCGCCGCCTTAGAGGCGGAGTAGTGCACCTCGCAGGAGGCGCCGCACAATCCCCAAATGGAGGAAACATTGATGATGGTGCCGCTGTGCTGCTGTACCAAATACGGCACCGCCGCGCGGCAGCAGTGATAGATGCCATCCACATTGGCCGCAAACATCTGCCGCCATTCTTCCGGGGTAATATCGGTAAACAGCTTGATCTGCGAAATGCCGGCATTATTCACCAGGATATCCAGGTGGCCATACTGCTGTACCGCAAAATCGATAAGCGCTTTAGCTTCCTCGGCTTTGGTCAGATCCGCCCGGAAGGAAACGGCTTCCCCACCGGCCTCCCGCAGCTCCCGGCAAAGGCTTTCGGCCTTTTCTCTGCTGCGGCAATAGCCCAGCACCACATAACACCCCTGCGCGGCCAAGCGGCGGGCCACTGCGGCTCCGATGCCTCCTGATGCGCCGGTAATAACTGCGACTTTACTCATACTGTTTCCCTCCGGTGTCAAATCTGCAATGGGTGCTGGCCCGGCGGCCCCGTCGCCCGGCCAGCAGGGCCGGGCCCCCGCCGAAGGCGGGGACGGCGCGCGCAGCGCGCCGAGCGGGGCCGCCGGTGCAGCACCCTGCAGAAATTTCTACCCATGATAATAGCAAATTTGCCCCCGGCTGGCAAGTCCCCTCAGCGGCGGGGCGGCTGATCTGCCAGCGGCCAGTCGTACAGTTCGGCATAGCTTTCCGTTTCCTCCGGTGTGCGGGGCGGGATGGGCTCCAGCCCGGTGGCTTCGGTGCCACTTACCACATCGTGCGGCAGGTACAGCGGGCGCCCCGTTACCGGGTCAATGGGTCCCAAAACAGGTCGTTCCATGGTTATTCCCCCTTTCAAGGGGTAGTATCACCAACAGCAAAAAAACTATGCGGCGTCCCCTTGCGGCGGGCGCAAAATCATGCTACAATAGCACAAAAATCCGGCTGGTTGCGCCATAGTTGGCGGCTGCAACCGCTGCCCCAAAAGGAGTAAATCACGATGAACGACATGGCGCACGCTGTCCTGCGGCTGCTGGAGGAAAATAAAATAGACCACACACTGGCGGAGCACCCCGCTGTATTCAATATGGAAGAATTGTACGCGCAGGGACTGGAGCACTGTGACGCCATTGCCAAGAATCTGCTGGTCCGCGACCAGAAGAAGCGCTTTTACTGGCTGCTGGTGCTGTACGGAGAAAAGCGTGCCGACCTGAAAGCGCTGAAAGCCCGGCTGGGGCATGGGGCGCTTTCCTTTGCCGGGGCAGAGGAGCTGGCCGAGCTGCTGGGCCTGACGCCGGGCTCTGTCACTCCCTTTGGCGCACTGAATGACAAGGAGCACCGGGTCACCATCCTGCTGGATGAGGACTACTGCGGCAAGCTCATCGGGGTCCATCCCAATGATAATACCGCTACCGTTTGGCTCCCGGCGGATGCCCTGGTTGAGCTGCTGCGGCAGCAGGGCACCACGGTGGAGTTTATCCCATTTTGATCTTATAAATGTAAAAAAGCCCCGTACCGCGCAGTACAGGGGCCTTGTTCTTATGTAGATCACTTTTTATTGTGGAAGAACAGCGGGATCTTTTCCAGATAGATGATATCGGTGCGGTCCGCGGCATCGCCTTCCGCCAGCACTGCCGCTCGGGCAATTACTTCGCCGCCGGATTCCTTCACCAGCTTTTCGATGGCCTCAATGCTGCTGCCGGTGGAGATCACATCATCAATGATGGCGACCTTCTTGCCCTTGATGAACTCGGCATCGTGCTCATCTACCACCAGGATCTGCTCCTTACCCATATTGGTGATGGAATTAACGGTGGTGATGATGGGATTGCGCATATAGCCCTTGACCGACTTGCGGGCAATGACATAGCGGGGCATCTTCATCACTTTAGCCATCTCATAAATAAGCGGAATGCTCTTGGCCTCAGCCGTCACCAACACCTCGGTCTCGGGGGGCAGCTTTTCCGCCAGGGCACGGGCACAGGGCTCTACAACATCGGTATCGCCAAAGATAACAAAGCCGGCAATGGACATGTTTTCATTGATGGGGACGACCGGCAGACTGCGTTTGACGCCTGCCACGGTGATATCATAGAATTCCTGCATGGGAATCCTCCTTTTCCGAAAAAATTGGGCATGACGCCCTTAACCTATTCATTATAACATAATTCTGCTATCTTGGATATAGATTTTTTAACATTTAGTCATAAGTGTTGCTTATATCAGTTTTCAGCATTTGCTTTTTCCGCTTTCTATGCTACAATAGGACTAAAAGCAGAAGCCGGGCCGGCAGCCTGTGCATTTACAAGCTTGTGCAGAGTCCGGACGGGGGCCGCAGGCCGTTTCGGCTTTGCCGAAACACGCAGGCTCCGCCTGCGTCGGCCGCCTTTGGCGGCCGGGCCTGCGGCCCCCGCCCATCCCTCTGCACAAACCTACCAAGAATCTAAAAAAGGAGCATCAATCTTCCCATGGAACTCATCCCCTTTACCACCAAAGATCTCGCCTCATTCCTGGAAATGAGCCACGATATGTACGATTCCCCCGCGGTGGCACACCCGGTCAGCCGGGATATCTTCATTTCCACCTTCCGGGCGTGCCTGGCCGGCAATCAGAATGTCGAAGGCCGCATGATCGTAGAAAATGGCTGCATGCTGGGCTACCTGCTGCTGGCACATAGCTTTTCCAGCGAACTGGGCGCCCCCATCATCATGATCGAAGAGCTGTACCTCATCCCGGAGGCGAGAGGTCAGCACATCGGCCGGGCTATTCTGGAATCTCTTTCCTCCCACTATCATAATAAAGTCGGCGCGCTGAAGCTGGAATGCACCCCCGAAAACCAGGTTGCTATGCGGCTGTATCAGTCGCTGGGCTTCCAGGCACTGCCCTACACCGCCATGGTATGGGAGCTGCCCAACACCTAACATCGAAGGAGTTTGCCGCCATGAAACACATCTTCGTTATCAATCCCGCCGCCGGAAAAACCAATGTGACCGAAGCCCTGCTGCCCCGTCTGCATGCCCTTTTTGTCGGGCGGGAGGAGGAGTTGGAAACCTACTTGACCACCGGCGTGGGGGATGCCACCCGTTTTGTGAAGGAGCGCTGTGCCGCCTCCAATGGAGAGCACCTGCGCTTTTACAGCTGCGGTGGCGACGGCACCATGAACGAGGTGCTTCAGGGCCTGGCCGGCTGCGCCAACGCAGCTATGGGCGTCGTTCCCTGCGGCAGCGGCAATGACTTCGTCCGCAGCTTCCCGGATTGTGATTTCTCCAACCTGGAAGCGCAGATCACCGCAGAAGAACGCCCCATCGACCTCATCCACTTTAATAACCAGTGGTCGGCCAATATCTGCAGTGCGGGCCTCGATTCTGATGTCTGCAAAAAAATGGCCCGCTACAAGCGCCTTCCGCTTGTTACCGGCAGCGGCGCGTACATTCTCGCTCTCATCTCCACTTTCTTCAGCCCCATGGGCAAGCAGGCACATATTGTACTGGATGACGGCCGCACCTTCGATGAGAATATTCTCATCCTGGTGATGTCCAATGGCGGCTTTTACGGCGGCGGCTGGAACGGCGCGCCCAAGTTCAATGTGGAGGATGGCCTGATGGATCTCTGCATTGTGCGTAAGATTAACCGCCTGCGCATCCTCAAGGTAATCGGCAAATACCAAAAGGGCCTTCATGTGGATGACCCCTCCCTGCAGGATTGTATCATTTACACCCGCTGCCGCAGCCTTACCATCGATTTTGATAAGCCCACCAACCTGAACGCCGATGGAGAAATGAGCGAAAGCACTCATGTGGATGCCGCCATCGTGCCGCTGGCCCTGCCGCTCATCCTGCCCAGGGTCAAAAAATAAACATGATGTCATTCCTATCCCCACCTATGGAGCTTTCTCCCCGGTGGGGATGCTTTTTGCCTGCTAAGTGATCCGCCAAAATTCCTCCAACTTCATTTCAAAAAGCTCTTGACCCTAAGGTGAGCTTTAGGTAGTAAAGCGAGTACGGAGCAAAAACCCATCGCACCGTCTATTGGTACGGCAGAATTATCAATCCACATCAAGAGGTTTTTTGCAATGAAGTACGAAAGCAAGGAAGCCTTTGAAAAGGCAAATATCTTTGGAACCGGCACAGCCAATACCGCGTACGCGCAGTATTTTATCGGCAATTCCTTTTTTTGAATCCGCTGACTGACCCCAAAAGCGGCCTGGAGGAAAATAATGCTGTTTGACGCGCACTGGAGGATGCCCAGGCCGCTGGGAAGGTACGGGTCATCGGTGTTTCCAATTTCCTGCGGGATGACCTTGAAAACCTGTTGTCGGATTGCCGAGTAAAGCCCACGGTCAATCAGATTCTGCTGTACATCAGCAATATCGATATGGCACTGATCAATTACAGCCGGGATCCGGGCATCTTAGTGGAAGCCTACTCCCCTATTACCCACGGTGAAGCGTTCAAAAACCCTGCCATTGTGGAAATGGCAAAGAAATATGGCGTATCCGCCGCGCTGCTCTGCATCCGTTCTGTCGTCCAGCTTGGGAACCGTTGCGTTGCCTAAAACCGCCAATCCTGACCCACATGGCCAGCAATGCCGCTCTCGATTTTGTGATCTCCGAAGCGGATATGAAGTCCCTCCAGCAGATGGACCGCATCACGAATCATGGCGAATTTGATATCTTCCCTGTATTCAGCGGTAAACCGCTGGCCTAATGCAAAAACGGCATGGCCCCCGCCACGCCGTTTCCTTTTATCCCATCACGATAAGAAATATATTCACGCAAGTTTTCCTTTCCGCCCACCCATCACGCCATGGCGCGCGGCGCCCCGGCAATCTGGCTGCCGGCACTGGTCCCGGCGCTTTCAATCGCATTGGCAAGGATCCCCGCCGCAATGATGGTTTTTTCCAATCAAATTCCGATGTTCCTTCATTTCCATTTCTCCCGCCGTCAGAATTCCGGTCCGCCGTTGTTGCTCTGCGGCTTTATCATGCGGAACGCCTCATACAGCTTGCGGGTCTTGTTCAGGCTCACCAGCAGCATAATGGTCACCACCACCATGCCCAAAAGCAGCAGCACACTCAGCACCGGCACCCAGGAAAGCGCCACCGCCACAATGTTCAGAATGGCACAGATCTTCCAGCTGCGCATACTTTCCGCTGCGGCGATCCCTGCCGAGTTGTTTTTCTCGATGTCCTCAAATCCCTTAATGACCAACCAGGTGGCATAATAAGTCACGGCCGCTGCCACCAATGTAAGCAGTGAAATGACCCAGCCGCCATTGAGTCCCAGCAGATTGATCACCCAGCTGGCAATGCCATAGGCGGTAAGTCCCAGCAGCCAGGGACCGGCTGTGGTGTAGCGGGGGCTTTCCTCCAGCAGCTCTCGGGTGCCCATATACAGCAGAATAAACCCGACAAAATCCGGGAGCAGGTTAATGACATAGGTATCGTTCAGGGTAAAGTTAAAATTAAGGAACACAAACAAAAAACCCACAAAGATTTTGGTCACGGTAAAGACCTCCTTGAAAATAATAAAAGGGGCAGAGCCACCTTTACGCTCTTCTTCTATTATATCAGTTCTTTGCCGCTTCCGCAACCTTGCCCCGCGCCGGCAGCTGAGCCAGCACTACCGCCAGCAGCATCAGCGCGCAGCCCAGCAACTCCCGGCCGGTCAGCCGGTCATGCAGGATAAGCGCCCCCGCCAGCACCGAGAAAACCGATTCCAGGCTAAGCAGCAGCGAAACCACCGTGGGGTTCGCGTCCTTCTGCGCCAGTATCTGCAGGGTATAGCCCACACCGCCGCTCATTATACCTACATACAGCAGCGGCCAAATACACTCCGTAATCCCCGCGAGGGTGGGCGTTTCCGTCAGGGCGGCTCCTATCCCGGAAACGATCGCCGCCACCGCGAACTGCACCGTGGAAAGCGCTACACCATTCACCCTTTGGGTAAAATGATCGATGACCAAAATGTGCACCGCAAAAGCCACGGAACAAAGCATTACCATCAAATCATTCTTTTCGATCGTCAGCGCTTCGTTCATGCACAGGAAGTAAAGCCCTACAGCGGCCAGCACCACCGAGATCCACACGGCGGCTGTGACCTTTTTACGCAGGAACAGTCCCAAAATGGGCACCAGCACAATATACAGCGCGGTAATAAAGCCCGCCTTACCGGCGCTGGTCCCGCCGGAAATGCCTGACTGCTGCAGGAAGGAAGCCATAGCCAGGGCCACACCGCAGCAAATTCCGCCCAGCACCAGGTCCTTCGGGGAGTTTGCCAGCGGTTCCACCTTCTCGGGCGCCTTCTTTTTCTGCACCACGCGTACAATCCAGAGCCCCAGGGCCAGCGCCGCAAAGGCCATACTGCACCGTATGGCGCCAAAGGTAAGGGGCGGTACATATTCACTGCCCACGCTCTGCGCCACAAATGCGGTGCCCCAGATGAGCGCCGCCAACACCGGGAACAGGTTTTGTCTGATTTTCTTATTCATGGGGTTCATTCCTTTTGCTTGGGTTCTAAAATACGGCGGCTCCCACCGCTTTTCGGCAGGAGCTCCGCTTGATTTCGATATTATAGCACGCCGCAGGGCAATTTGCAACCTTCTTCGGCAAAGGGGATTTCACCGGAGATTTATTCTCTCAGTCCTCGAACCCGCTGCCCAAAAAGGCCCGCAGCTCGGCGGTTTTAGGCGCGCCGAAGATCTCCTCCGGGGTGCCCTCCTCCGCGATCAGCCCGCCATTCACATACAGGATGCGGTTCGCCGCTCCACGGGCAAAGCTCATCTCGTGGGTCACCACCACCATGGTGCGGTGCTCCGCCGCCAGCTGCTGCATAATCGCCAGCACCTCGCCCGTCAGTTGGGGGTCCAGTGCACTGGTCGGCTCATCAAAGAGCATCACCTTGGGGTCGCGCATCAGGGCGCGTGCTATGGCTACCCGCTGCTGCTGTCCGCCGGAAAGCCGGCAGGGATATTCATCCTTTTTCTCCGCCAGGCCCACTTTTTCCAGCAGGGCCATGCATTTTTCTTCGGCATCGGCCGCGCCGGGCTTTGTCAGCAGGTACGGCTTGATGAGATTCTCCCGCACCGTCATGTGGGGGAACAGATTAAAGCCCTGGAACACCATGCCCATTTCGCTGATAAGCCGGGCACGCTCTGCCTTGGAACAGTATTTCCCGTCCTTCACTATGGCATCCTCACCCACATAGATGCTCCCATCGGTCACTTCCTCCAGGTCAATCATGCAGCGCAGCAGGGTGGATTTTCCCCCGCCGGAGGGCCCGATAATGGCAACCACTTCGCCCTCCTCCACCGCCAGGCTGATGCCCCGCAGGACCTCCGGCCCGCCTTCAAAGGTCTTTTTCACATTTTCCAGCCGCAGTACACTCATCCGGGACACCTCCTTCAGTTATAGTAGTTCATTTTCTTTTCCAGTTTTTCCATGGCCACCGCCACCACCAGGTTAAAGATATAGTAGAAGATAGCGGCGCCCACATAGGGCAGCACATTGGCCTCCCGGCTGGCAATACGCTTCACCAGTGTAAACAGCTCGGAATAGCCGATAACAAAAGCCAGCGAGGTATCCTTTACCAGCGTAATGACCTCATTGGTGATGGAGGGCAGGATGCGCTTGATCACCTGCGGCAGAATAATGCGGAAAAAGGTCTGGCCCTTATTGTAGCCCAGCACCTTGGCCGCCTCGTACTGCCCCACTGGCATCGATTCAATCCCGGAGCGGTAAATCTCTGCAAAGTAGGCGGCGTAATTCACCGCAAAGGCAATAATCACTGCATAGAACTGGTACTCCAGCGTAATCGGCACCTTAAAGATATAATATGGCCCATAATAGACCACCATCAGCTGCAGCATCAGCGGGGTGCCCCGCAAAATGGAGATAAACAGCTTGAGCAGGAGCTGCACCGGCCGGAATTCCGCAGCCTTCCGCCAAAAGGGGGATTTGCTCTTTTTCAGGCCCGCCAGCGGAGCCCAGCGGTTCATGCGGCCAAAGGCTACCAAAAGGCCCAGCGGCAGCGAAAATACCAGCGTCAGCACAAAGATGAGGATGGAATTTCCCATCCCCTCCCCCACCTGGGCAAATATCTCTAACAGGTTCATGCGGTGCTCTCCTTTTATCTCTTACTTGCAGGGAAAAATGCAGCCCCTCAGCACATCGTGTCGAAGGGCTGCTTTTCTGTTTTCTTTTTGGGGCGTTACTTGCCCAGGCAAACCGCCTCGGAAAGGCCCCACTTTTCAGCGATCTTGGCGAAGGTGCCATCGGCCGCCATCTCATCCAGGGTCTTCTGCACGGCGTCGCGCAGTTCGGTGTTGCCCAGCTTAAAGCCGATACCGTAGGTCTCACTGGCAATGGTGCCGTCCAAGATCACAAACTCATCGCCGCGCTGGGAGATCTGGTACTGCGCCACACCAATATCCATAGCAATGGCATCCACAGCACCCGCCTCCAGGTTTAGGAACGCGGTGTTGTAATCCGGCACCTCCACCATCTGCTTAAAGCTCTCGGCCAGCGCGATATTCTCCGCATTACTGCCGTCCTCGTTCTCGGTCAGCGCCGCCAGCGCGGAAGAATCTGCCTGCACTGCTACTATCTTCCCAGCAAGATCTGCATAGGCGGCAATGCCGCTGTCCTTCTTCACCACGATCACCTGACTGTTATCCACATAGGCCTCGCTCCAGGTGTACTTATCCTCACGGCCCTGCATGGTAAAACCGTTCCAGATGCAGCTGATGACCTCGGTATTCAGCTCCATGTCCTTGCTGTCCCAGTTAATGGGTTTCTTCACCAGTTCCCAGCCATTGCGGGTGCAAACCTCAGCGGCCAGGTCCAGATCAAAGCCGACATACTCACCGTTTTCATCCTGGTAGCCATAGGGCGGGAACTCCGCGTCAAAGCCTACCGTAAAGGTGGTGGTTTTTTCGGTGTCATTATCATTGTTAGCAGCAGGCTCCTTGCCGCAGGCGGTAAAGAGACTCAGCAGCATCATGGCAGCTGCGGCCAGCGCGATCAATTTTTTCATGGTGTTTTTCTCCTTCGCTTCGGGGTTAATGAAATGTTATGTTCGTATTATACACTTTAGCGTGCTACTATGCTACTATGCTAAACCACATTAATCCGCGATTTTTCTCGTTTACATCCAGGTTATCTTCTGATATCTCACTTTTTCGCACGCATACACACTTTTTTGCATCTTCTATTATGCTTTCTGGATGCCGCCGGCTTCGGGCCGCAGGCCAAGCCGCCCTCCGGGCGGCTTCAGCGGGCGAAGCCCGCTGGCGGCGCTGCGCGCCGCGGCCTGCGGCCCGCCCTGCCCCCTACCGGCAAAAGACTCCCCCTCACCCATCCTGGGCAAGGGGGAGATCCTCGCTTATTTACAGCAGGTAGAATAAATAACTCGCCACGCTCAGTACGATCAGCACCGCCAGAATCAGCGCCACGATCCGTTTCATTTTGTCCATTCGGTCTCCTCCTTACGCTGTCACCAGCACGATCTCCCCGTCTTTTTCTTCCGCGTGGATCAACGCCGGCGGCTGTTCGGGGCAGCCCGCCAGCAGCGTGCAGATGGGATCTTCCACTCGGCGTCGCAGCACATTGCGCAGGTCCCGGGCGCCGCTCTTGTGTCCGTAGGCTTCAGTAGCCGCCAACCGCAGTACCCCATCGTCCCAGCCAAACTTGATCTCCCGCTCTGCCAGGCCCTTTTTCAGCTCCTCCAGCATTAGGGCGGCTATCTTTTCCATATCCGCCTCGGTCAGCGGGCGGAACACCACCACTTCGTCCACACGCGCCAGGAACTCCGGCCGCAGGAACTGCCGCAGCGAGGTCTCCGCCTTGTCCTTGGCGTCGTCATAGCGGGTCTTATCAAAGCCCAGGGCGCTGCCCTGCCGCTCACTGCCCGCGTTGCTGGTCATAATGATGATGGTATTCTCAAAGGAAACCTGCCGGCCCTGCGCGTCGGTGATGCGTCCCTCATCTAGAATTTGCAGCAGAATATTCATCACATCGGGGTGCGCCTTCTCTATCTCATCAAACAGCACAATGGAATAGGGGCGCCGCCGTACCTTTTCGGTCAGCTGGCCCGCCTCATCATAGCCCACATAGCCGGGGGGCGAACCAATGATACGGGAAACGGAATGCTTCTCCATAAATTCCGACATATCCAGCCGGATCAGCGGCTCCACATTGTCAAAAAGCTCCTCGGAGAGCACCTTCACCAGCTCGGTCTTGCCCACGCCGGTCGGGCCCACAAAGATGAAGGACGCCGGGCGCTTCTTGGCGGAAAGCCGAATACGGCTGCGGCGCACAGCGGCCGCCACGGCGTTCACTGCCTCATCCTGCCCGATGATCCGCTTCTTCAGGCCGGTTTCCAGGTCGGCCACCTTCTGCAGCTCGCTTTCCTTCACCTTGCTGGCCGGGATCCCGCTCCACAGCTCAATGACCTTGGCTAGGTGGTCCTCCGTCACCGGGGAGTTAAAGGCCGCGTCGTGCAGGGCGTCCATCCGCTCCTCCAGCCGGGCGATCTCGCTTTTCAGCTCCGCCATGCGCCGGTAGTCTATCTCCGCCCCCTCCTCGGGGTTGATGACATCACTGAGGGTCCGCTGCTTTTCCTCCCGGTCTGCGGCCAGCTTATCGTACTCGGTCTGCGCCGCGCATTCCAGGGAGGCTGTCGAGCAGGCCTCATCCAGCAGGTCTATCGCCTTATCGGGCAGGAAGCGGTCCAGAATGTAGCGCTCCGAAAGCACCACGGCACGCTCCACCATAAAGTCGCTTACCTTTACCCGGTGGTAGTCCTCGTAATATTTTTTGATGCCCCGCAGCACGGCGATGGTATCCTCAATGGTCGGCTCTCCCACCTTCACGGCCTGGAAGCGCCTCTCCAGCGCAGCATCCTTTTCAATGTTTTTGCGGTACTCGTTAAAGGTCGTAGCACCAATGACCTGAATTTCTCCGCGGGAAAGCGCCGGCTTTAGAATATTGGCGGCGTTCATGCTGCCCTCACTGTCGCCCACGCCCACCAGGGTGTGCACCTCGTCAATGAAGAGGATGACATTGCCGTGTTTCTTTACATCCTCCACCAGGCCCTTCACCCGGCTCTCAAACTGCCCGCGGAACTGGGTACCGGCCACCAGCCCGGTCAAGTCCAGCATGTAGACCTCTTTTTGAGCGATCTTGGCCGGCACTTTCCCCTCCACAATGCGCTGGGCAATGCCCTCGGCAATGGCGGTTTTGCCCACGCCCGGCTCACCGATGAGGCAGGGATTGTTCTTCGTGCGCCGGTTCAGGATCTGCACCACCCGGTAAATTTCCTTTTCCCGCCCGATGATGGCGTCCATCTTACCCTCACGGGCCTTTCGGGTCAGGTTCTCACAGTAGTTTTCCAGGTATTTATACTTGGGCGCGCCTTTTTCGGGTTTTTCCTTTTGGGGCGGAGGGTTCCCTTCTCCCTCGGCGTTTTCTTTTTCGCGGTTCATCATCCCGCCAAAGAGGTTCTGCATAAAGGGGAACGGCATGGCCCCGCCTTTTTCAAAGCCGTCCTCGCCATCCTCCATATCGCCCATCACTTCCATCATCTGGTCGCTCATTTTATCCAGGTCCTCCTCGGAAAGACCCATCTTATTCATCAGGTCATCCACCGGCTTCAGGCCCAGCTCCTTGGCGCAGGGCAGGCACAGCCCCTCGCTTATTGTCTGTCCGTTTTCCATTCGGGTCATGTAAATAACCGCCAGCCGCTTTTTGCAGCGGGAGCACAGCATATTGTTCTTATCCATCGTTCCACTTCCTTTCGTGGGGAGTATCATTCCGCAGGGCTGACACGCCGCCCGGCCCCGTTTTTCGGCGGCACAAATCCGTGCTGGATGCGTCAAGGGCCTCGTCAGGCATCAGTCCATTTTCAATGGACACAAGCCTGTCAGCGGCCCATTTCCTTGCCATCCCATGATTTTTACCGTCGCAAAACGGGTGCGAACACTTTCTAACATAAAATCGCTTTTATTGTTATGCCCGTTCCCGGGCAGGATTTACACAGGAAATTCAAACTGCACAAACCAATTGAGGATCGTCGATTTCTGTACCACGGCCGTATTCAGCCAGCTCCACTCATTTTCGCTAAAGGTGATCAGCACCGCCGCCACCATTCCGATGAGATAGCACAGCAGAAAGGCTTCCGCCGCGCCCAGCACACCGCCCAGCACCCGGTTCACACCGCCCACCACCGGCACCCGGTTTACATTCCGGGTCAGCTTTGCCAGCGCCCGCACTATAACCATCGCCACCAGGAAAATGACCAGGAACGCCACCATCGTCAGCAGGGCCACCATCACCGTCCGCAGGGCATCCCCCGCCGCCCCGGTAATGGTATCGGTCGGGTCTATGCGGTCCAGCAGTTCCGCAAAGGTTTGCAGCTTCTGCCGCAGGGTATCACTTACGGCTGTTTGCAGCCGCTCCGCCAGGTAGCCATCGTACAGCCAGGCCGCGGCCTTGCCGCTCAGCAAAGCCGCCACAATGCAGGCCGCCGCCAACCCCAGCAGATGGATAAAGGAACTAACAAACCCCCGCCCCACTGAGCGGATCATCACAAACAGGATCACCGCGATCAGCGCAAGATCCCAAATCAATGAAGGGGTAAAAATATCTCTCATTTTGCCGCCCCCTTTCTCTCTTTTCTCGGGTTTTCATCGTTATGGCGGCACAGCTCCATTTTGTCTCGGGCCGACCCTCCATTCCATTCCGGGCAGCCCTCGCCCATTTCGCTGCGCCGCCCCAGGCCCTCTGCCATTACAGCCGCCGGTGGGTCAGCCCCTCCTCGGTGATGCAGTAATAGCCGTTCTGCCAGGGCGCTATCTGCTGGATACCGCTCTCCTCCCGGTCGCTCACCTCGATCAGGGCGGCATCGCCCAGCAGCAGGGTGTTTTCGGTCAGGATCAGCACCCGGTTTTTCTCGGTATGCAGGGAAAGCACCCGTTCCGCCACGGCTTTGGTGCCCACTGCCGCCAGTGTGGCATCATAGGCCGTCACCGTTACTCCGGCCGCCTCCCGGCTGTCGCCGCATGCGGTGTAAAGCGTCCCGCCTTCGCCAATGGCCATCGCCGTCGGCGTTTCGGCAAAGCGGGCCTCATACAGCACCGTCCCATCGGTGGAGATCACCCTCGCACCCCGGTCGGTCACAGCCAGCAGCTTATCGCCGCACCACTGGGCTTTCAGCAGGATCTCATCCGGCCAGCTCAGCGAAACCGCCGGCTGCCGCCCGGTCATATCGTGCAGCTTGATGCCGCACCCCAGGGCTCCGCCGCCGCTGGTCACGCCGCCGGCCGCCAGCCAGGTGCCCTTGCCGTTCAGCGCCAGCACCGAAAGATAGCAGTCCCCGCTCTCCAGCAGGAAAATTTCCTCCCCGCGGGCGTTATACACCGTCACGGCGGAAAGTCCGCTGCCGCCCCGCCGGGAAAGCGCCACCGTCCCTTTATCGTTCAGGGTGCCGCCCAGCAGGATGCCGCTGCCGGTGCCGCTTTGCAGCGTCTTGGTCTTATTGGTCAGCATCCAGTCGGTGCCGCCCACATCGTAGGTCAGCAGCCGCCCGCCGGAGTACACACTCACAGGGCTGTTGTAGCTGTGCAGGAACTCCCCGGTAATGACTCCCCCAGTATTGTATACCGTCACGCTGCCCTCGGCGCACAGGGCTACGCCGCCCTTTACCCCGATGAGTTGCCTTGTTTCCTGCCGGTCCAGCGTCACAGGGAAGCCCTTGCCCCCCCGCAGCGAGGCCGCGAGGTTCGTCAGGTGGCTACTCCACCCCAGCTGCCGCCCCACAAAGAAAGTCAGCCCGATGACGGCAACCACCGCCAGCACAATGGCCAGCTTTTTGGTTCTCCGCCAGTTTTTCTTACGGCGGCGTCTGCGGCGCGCTTTCTCAAATTCCGTCAGTTCGCTCACAGTTCCGCCTCCTTTTGCTCGTAGAATACCCGCTCCAGATAAAGCCCGCAGGCGGGGGCTGTTTTGCCGGCTCTTTCCCGGTCCTCACTGCGCAGGATGGCCGTGATCTCTCCCGGGGGGTATTTGCCCTGTCCTATTTCCAGCAGCGTCCCGGCGATGATGCGCACCATGTGGTAGAGGAACCCATCCCCGGTCACCGTCAGGTGTATTTCATCGCCGGTTTGGGTCACGGCGCATTCGGTCAGGGTACGCACCCGTTCCTCGGGGGGGATTTTTCCGCCCGAAGCGCAAAACGCCGAAAAATTGTGGGTGCCCAGCAGCCGCTTCGCCGCCCGGTCCATCGCTTCGGCATCTACGGGGCGGGGCAGCTGTACCGCCACCCCCTCCCGGAACGGATCTCTAGTCGCGCTTTGGTACCAGCGGTAGCGGTAGCGCTTGGCGGCGGCATCATACCGCGGGTGGAAGTCCTCCTCCACCGCACAGCAGCCGGTCACCGCTATCTCCTTCGGCAGGTTCACATTCAGCGCCCGCTGCAGCGCCTCCGGCGGGATGCGGCAGCTCTCGCATTTCAGCGCCGCCACAAAGCCCACCGCATGCACCCCACTATCAGTGCGGGAGCAGCCGGTCAGCTCGCCCCGCTCGCCAAAGAGCCGTTCCACGGCATCCTGCACGGCGCCGCAGATGGTCGGGGCGTTCGGCTGGACCTGCCAGCCGCAGTAATGGGTCCCCAGCCAGCGCAGGGTCAGTTTGTATCGCATGGATGGAGCACCCCCAATCTTATCGTATCACAAAGTTGTTACCAAATCGTTGGCAAGAGATTAACATATTTGTTCAGCAGGATCACCCCGGCAAAAACCGCCGCGGTCGCCACACCGGAGATGAGGTCCCGGCCGTGCAGCTTCATCTGCTTCATCCGGGTGCGGCCCTCGCCGCCGTGGTAGCAGCGGCATTCCATCGCCAGCGCCAGCTCATCCGCCCGGCGGAACGCCGAAACGAACAGCGGAATGAGGATGGGCAGCAGCGCCTTGGCCCGCTGCATCACGCCGCCGCTTTCCAAGTCGGCGCCCCTTGCCTTTTGGGCGGACATGATCTTGTCCGTCTCCTCGATGAGGGTGGGGATAAACCGCAGGGCGATGGTCATCATCATGGCCAGCTCGTGCACCGGCAGCTTGATCTTCTTAAGGGGCGACAGCAGCCGTTCGATGCCGTCGGTGAGGGCGATGGGCGAGGTGGTATAGGTCAGCAGCGAGGTGCCCGCGATGAGGCACAAAATCCGCACCGACATGAATACCGCCGTCTCGATGCCCTCCCTGGTGATCTTGAGGAACTTCCACTGCCACAGCGGGTCGCCGGTGGAAAGGAACAGGTTCAGCACCGCCGTAAAAATGACGATGGGCACCACCGGTTTCATGGATTTCCAGATCATCGAAAGGGGAATACGGCTGATAAGATAGGCCGCGAAGCCGAACAGCACGCCCAGCAGCAGGCCCCACATGTTATCCGCCACAAATAGCATCACGATGTAGAGGATGGAAAGCAGGATCTTGATGCGGGGGTCCATTTTGTGAATGGCGCTCTTCCCGGGGAAATACTGACCAATGGTAATATCACGAATCATCGGGCGGCACCCCCTTTCACGGCATTCAGGATAGCGGCAGCCGCGCCCTCCACAGTGTAGATGTTGCCCGGCACCTGGTACCCGGCGGCCCGCAGCCCGGCAAAGACCCGGCTGATCTGCGGCACGGCCAGGCCCATGGCGGTCAGCTCCTCCACCCGGCTAAAGATATTTTCCACCGTATCGTACATGGCGGGCTTGCCCTCGGCGATCACCAGCACTTTCTTGGCGTACTGGGCTATATCCTCCATGCTGTGGCTCACCAGCAGCACGGTGTTTTTGCGTTCCTCGTGGTACTCCCTTATCTCGCCCAGGATGGTATCCCGGCCGCGAGGGTCCAGGCCCGCTGTGGGCTCATCCAGTACCAGCACCTTGGGATCCATGGCCAGCACACCAGCAATGGCCACCCGGCGCTTCTGCCCGCCGGAAAGCTCGAAGGGGCTTTTTTCCATCATGTCCTCCGAAAGGCCCACAAAGCGCAGCGACTCCCGCACCCGCTTTTCCACTTCCTCGGGGGGCAGCCCCATATTGGTGGGGCCGAAGGCCACATCCGCCGCCACCGTCTCGCCAAAGAGCTGGTACTCCGGGTACTGGAACACCAGCCCCACCTTGAAGCGGAACCGCCGCAGGTCCTTTTTATCGGCCCACAGGTCCTCGCCGTCAATGTAGACCTTGCCCTCGGTGGGGGCCAGCAGGCCATTGAGGTGCTGGATGAAGGTGGATTTACCGGAGCCGGTATGCCCGATGATCCCAGCAAACTCCCCTTCCTCTATCTCGATGTTGAAATCCTGCAGGGCGGCCCGCTCATAGGGGGTGCCCTGCGAATAAATATGCGTTAAATGCTCGGTTTTGATGATAGACATATTTGGCACGGTTCCTCTCTTAACGGGTCAGCAGGGCTTCCAGCGCTTCTATGCACTCCTGCTCGTCTATGATATCGGCCTGCACCGGCAGACCGGCTTCCTTCAGTATCGTCATCAGCTCGGTGGTCTGGGGCACATCCAGTCCCACCTGCCGCAGCTCCGCCACATGGCTGAATACCTTACGGGGCACATCGTCCATCAGCACATGGCCGTCATCCATCACGATCACCCGGTCACAGGCGGCGGCCTCCTCCATGTAGTGGGTAATCAGCACCACGGTGATGCCCTTTTCGCGGTTCAATTGCCGCAGCACCCTCATTACCTCCTGGCGGCCGCGGGGGTCCAGCATGGCGGTGGGCTCATCCAGCAGGATGCACCGGGGCTGCATGGCGATGATGCCCGCGATGGCCACCCGTTGCTTCTGCCCGCCACTGAGCTGATGCGGCGCGCTTTCCCGGTATTCGTACATACCCACCGCTTTCAGGGCCTCATCCACCCGCCGGCGGATCTCAGCCGGCTCCACGCCCATATTTTCGGGGGCAAAGGCCACATCCTCCTCCACCACCGTTGCCACGATCTGGTTATCGGGGTTCTGGAACACCATACCGGCGCACTGGCGGATCTCAAACAGCTTGTCCTCGTCCTTGGTATTCATGCCGTCCACGGTGACGGTGCCGGTGCGGGGCAGCAGCACGGCGTTGCAGTGCTTGGCAAAGGTGGATTTCCCGGAGCCATTGTGCCCCAGCACCGCCACAAACTCGCCTTCCCCTATGGTGATATTCACATCCTCCAGCACCAGCGGCAGGCCGGTCTCTTCCTCGTAACTGAAGGAGATATGCTCGGTTTCGATCAGCTTTTTCAAAATGCGTTCCTCGCTTTTTTCGTAGTCTTGGTCCCTGCTATGCCGTGCGGCACGGCAGCGGCTCTTGCCCCGCTTCTGCAGAGGGCTGGCACCCGGGCCGCAGGCCCGGCGGCAAAGCCGCCGAAGCGGACCTCCGGTCCGCTTGCCCGCCCAAAGGGCGGGCGGCCTGCGGCCCGCCCTGCCCCTTTTTTACTCCCTGCTGTGCCACACGGCGGTGGAGCCGCAAGGCAGGGGGCAGCCGGTGGCGGTTACCGGCAGCCCGATCTCGGAGGAGAAGGTAGTGCCCTTCCCCGCAAAGCGGCGGCTGACGGTGGTGTTCAGGATGTATTCCATCACGCTGGGACTCAACCCGGTGGTGTAGGAATTGATGGCAAAGAAGAGCGGGTTTTCGGTCAGCACCCCGGCGCACAGCTTCACCAGGTCGTACACCGAGTCCTCCAGCTTCCATACCTCGCCGCCCGGGCCCCGGCCGTAGCTGGGGGGGTCCATAATGACCCCATCGTACAGGCTGCCCCGGCGGATCTCCCGCTCCACAAATTTCTGGCAGTCGTCCACGATCCATCGGATCGGCTTTTCCCCGAGGCCGGAGAGCTGCTGGTTCTCTCTCGCCCAGGCCACCATGCCCTTACTGGCATCCACATGGCAGACGGAAGCCCCCGCTGCGGCACAGGCCAGCGTGGCGCCGCCGGTGTAGGCAAATAGATTCAGCACCCGGATAGGCCGCCCGGCTTTCTCGATCTTCTCCCGGAAGAAATCCCAGTTGACCGCCTGCTCCGGGAACAGCCCGGTGTGCTTAAAGCCGGTTGGGCTGATCTTGAATTTCAGATCCCGGTAGCCGATGGTCCAGAACTGGGGGTGGCTGCGGTAGATCTGCCAGCTGCCGCCGCCCGCCGAGGAGCGGTTGTACCGGGCATCGGCTTTCTGCCACTCGGGGTCCTTTTCCGGTCTCCAAATGACCTGCGGGTCCGGCCGGATGAGGATGGTATTACCCCACCGCTCCAGCTTTTCTCCGCTGCTGGTATCCAGGATCTCAAAATCCTGCCACTGGTCTGCGATACGCATGGTTTTTCTCACTTTCTGTCTTTGGTGGTTTCGTTCCGCCTGCGGCGGGGATGGACATGACATAGACTGTTGTCGCCTATCGGCGGCGCAAGTTTTACAAAAGATTTTAATCTGTACGCCTGCCGGCGGGGCGTTACTTTTCTATGAAGAAAAGTAACCAAAAGTCATTCAGGGCTGCGCCCTGAAAACCCGGTCGCCCTGCTGCGCTGGATACGGATTCAGATTTTTCGGTCACGAAAAATCTGAATCCGTACTGCACGCAGATGGGCTTCAAAAGTGCCTGCGGCGCATTTTTATCGCCGCTGCGCTGGAGCGCAGAACGGCGAACCACCACCCCTGTCCCCTCCTCAAAGGAGGGGGACTAGGGGGCAAGTAAGCAAATACTTCAAGGTCGGCGGCTCGGCTCCCTACAAGCCCTAACACCCCGAGAGCGTTGCTGTCGGTTTGTAATTGCCAGCCCATCCGGGCCCCTTTCCCGCCATCGGGAAAGGGGGTGGGGGGAAAGGGCAGATACGCCCGTGGCTACTTTGGGAGCGATTCTGTGCGCAGTACGGATTGATTTTCGACTGCCGTCAAAAATCAATCCGTATCCAGCACAGCCAGCGACAGGGGTCTTGGGGCAGCGCCCCAAGCGTGTTTTGGTTCCTTTTACACGAGTAAAAGGAACGCCGCGGCGGCGAGCCGTACTAACCAAGTTTTCTAAAAGACTTGCCCCACCGGAGGTGACTACAAACTTTTACCTTAAACGCCCCGCCGGGTAGGCGTACAAACTATGATATCTAAAAGGCTTTCCCCACCGGAGGTGATCGCAAATTATCACCTTAACATTCCGCCGCAGGTGGTTCGGCCTGCCCCTGTTTTTACTTCAGCAGCTGCTCGCAGCCGGCGGCCAGGCGTTCGGCCAGCTCCCGGATGAGGGCAGCATCCTCGCCCTCCACCATCACCCGGATCAGCGGTTCGGTGCCGCTTGCCCGAATCAAAATCCTGCCGGTATCACCCAGTCGCTCCTCGCACTCCTCGATAAGCGCTTCCATCTCTGGGCTTTCGTGCAGGGCCTCCTTCATATCCCGGTCGGCCGCCACATTCAGCAGCACCTGCGGGGTAATGGGCATCCGGCCCGCCAGCACGCTCAGCGGCTCGCCGGTCTTTTTCATCACCCGCATCAGCTGGATGGCCGAAAGCTCTCCATCACCGGTGGGCATATACTCCCGGAAGATGATATGCCCCGATTGCTCCCCGCCGATGTTGTAGCCGTTTTTGCGCATGTTTTCCAGCACATAGCGGTCGCCCACCTTGGTGGTCTCGGCATGGATGCCGTTCTCCCGGGCGAAGCGGAAAAAGCCGAAGCTGCTCATCACCGTCACCACGGCGGCATCGCCGGGCAGGCGGCCTTCCGCCTTCATCTGCCGGGCAAAGATCGCGATCATCTGGTCGCCGTTTACAATATTTCCCTTTTCATCCACCGCCAAGCAGCGGTCGGCGTCGCCATCAAAGGCCACCGCCAGGTCATATTTTCCCTCGGCCATCAGGCTGGCCAGGTGCTCCACATGGGTGCTGCCGCATTCCCGGTTGATGTTGGTCCCATCGGGGGCATCGCACAGGATGGTCGCCTCCGCCCCCAGCAGAGAGAACAACTCCTCCGCCGTTCTTACCGCCGCGCCGTTGGAGCAATCCACCAGTACCTTCATGCCGGTCAGCTTTTCCGGCACGGTGGAGGCCAGATACCCGGCATACTGCACCGCCGCCTCACGGTCCTCGCGGCAGGTGCCTATCTCCTCCGGCTCCACCGGGATCATGGGGATATCCCGGTCCAGCAGCATCCGCTCTATCTCGTCCTCCTCGTCATCGGTCAGCTTGTAGCCCTCCGGGCCAAAGATCTTGATGCCGTTGAATTCGTAGGGGTTGTGGGAGGCCGAAATGACCACGCCGGCCGCGGCCTTTTTCTGCACGGTCAGGTAGGCCACCGCCGGGGTAGGAACCACCCCCAACAGCACCACATCGGCGCCGCCGGCCATCAGGCCGCCCGCCAAGGCCGCCTGCAGCATCTCGCCGGAAAGCCGGGTATCCCGGCCGATGACCACGGTGGGGCGTTTTTCGGGGTGCTCTCCCCGGATGACCTCGGCCAGGGCCATGCCTACCTCCTCCGCCCGGCGGATGGAAAGATCCCGGTTGGCAATGCCGCGGATACCGTCTGTTCCAAACAGTCTGCCCATATCAATTCGTCTCGCTTTCTCAGTTGGTTTCGGTGCCGCCATTCCAGCGGAAGTGCCCCGAAATGGGGTGGTTGCGGTGGCAGCGCAGCAGGGCGTCCTCTTCCCGGCGGGGCTGGCCGCTGTTGTGGATGAGGTACGGGATGCCGTCCCTGTTCCGTTTATCGGAGATGATGCCGATGTGGCTCCCCTCAAAGGTCACGATATCCCCAGGCTGCCATTCGGCGATCTCGTAGGGGTCGGTGGTCAGGCTTTCGGCATATCTCTCAAAAAACACCCGCAAATTGGGGACCCGGCGGAAATCGATGTTGGGATCGGGTGTGCCCTGCACCCGCGGGTAAAGCCCGGTATTTTCGGCGATATCGGCATCGATGAGCGCCTTGAGGTCATACCCGGCGTTTCGGAAGGCCCGCCACACCACATCGGTGCAAACGCCCCTGTCCTCCGGCGGGTAACCCCCGGCAAAATAGCCGGGGTCATAGGCGGGGTGGTTTTCGGCATCCTGCCGGGCCCCCAGCATCAAGTCGGTGTAATCGTCGATGCCGTCGCCGTCGGCGTCCAGCGGGCTTTGCAGCGTTTCAATGCCGAAATGCTCCGCGGTATAAGTTCTATGGGGCAAAAGATTCCAATAGTCCAGCCCCAGCAGAATAAGCACAAGGGCCAACGCGGCCAAAAGCCACGGCCAGCGGCGTTTTTTCCGTTTTTCCATTCTCATCTCCGTCATCAAATTGCTTTAATGAACCGATCCTGCGGCTTATTTGCGTCAAAGTCACAGTGTCCGCCGGCATCAGCATTGCAGTGTCATCTGAGCGTCCGGCACACCGTCCGGGGCCTCCAGATGGAGGTGGTTATAGGCCAGCCGGGTCACACAGCGGCCCCGGGGCGTCCGGGTCAAAAAGCCGATCTGCATCAGGTACGGCTCATAAACATCCTCCAGCGTCACGCTCTCCTCCCCCACGGCGGCGGCAAGGGTATCCAGCCCCACGGGACCGCCGGCATAGTTCTGGATGATGGTGGAGAGGATGCGGCGGTCGATGCGGTCCAGGCCGAGGTAATCCACCTCCAGCCGTTCCAGCGCCTCGGCGGCGATCTCCGGGGTGATGACCCCGCTGCCCTGCACCTGGGCAAAGTCCCGCACCCGCTTCAAAAAGCGGTTGGCGATGCGGGGGGTGCCGCGGCTGCGGCGGGCCAGCTCCATGGCTCCCTCGGCCTCACAGGGGATGCCGAGGATTCCGGCCGACCGGGTGACGATCTGCGAAAGCTCCTCCGGGGTGTAAAGCTCCAGGCGGAACACCACGCCGAAGCGATCCCGCAGGGGGGCGGAAAGCTGCCCGGCCCGGGTGGTGGCTCCCACCAGGGTAAACCGCGGCAGATCGATGCGGATAGAACGGGCACTGGGGCCTTTGCCGATGATGATATCAAGGGCGTAGTCCTCCATGGCGGGGTACAGTACCTCCTCCACGCTGCGGTTCAACCTGTGGATCTCATCGATGAAGAGGATATCATTTTCATTGAGGTTGGTCAGCAGGGCAGCCAGATCGCCCGGTTTTTCGATGGCCGGGCCGCTGGTAACACGGATATTGACCCCCATTTCCGCCGCGATGATCTGCGAAAGGGTGGTCTTGCCCAGACCGGGAGGCCCATAAAGCAGCACATGGTCCAGCGGCTCCCCGCGCAGGCGCGCCGCCTGCATAAAGACCGAGAGATTTTCCTTGACCTGCTCCTGCCCGATGTATTCCTCCAGCGTGTGCGGGCGCAGGGAAAGCTCATTATCCCGGTCGTTTTCGGTCACCTCCGGGGCGACAAAGCGGTTTTCCAGGTCCATCTCATATTCCGGCTGTTTGCCTCTATCGAACATTGGGTGTTCTCCTCTCTTTGGGAGTAGTGGGTGGGGCGGCCGCAGGCCGGCGGCAAAGCCGCCGTAGGCGGGGCGCAGCCCCGCCAAAATCGTCCGGAGGACGATTTGCCTGCGGCCGGAACCGGCCTGCTGCAGGGAGCCGCGGGCGCAGGCCCGGCGGCCGAAGACCGCCGAAGCGGACGGCAGTCCGCTTTAGCCCCGCCCGCAGGGCGGGGCGGGCTGCGCCCCATATCCCGGTCCCTGCACAAATTCAAAGCTGTTTACTTGCCGCGGGTAAAGGATTTGAGGGCCCGGCGGATCAACTCATCCACAGCCAGGGAATCCTCCATGGGGGCGATAACGGCGGCGGCATCGGTCTGGCCGTAGCCCAGCGCCACCAGCGCACTGATGGCCTCGCTTTTAGCGGTATTGTGGATGGTTTCCGCCACGGTGGAAATGGTGCCGATCTCATCACTAAACGGCATGCTGATGTCCTCATCGCTCACCTTATCCCGCAGCTCCAGGATGATGCGCTGGGCCAGCTTGGCGCCGACGCCCTGGGCGCGGGTGAGGGCCTTGGCATCCCCGGCAGCAATGGAGAGCATCAGCCGGTCGGGGGCGGAATCCGAGAGGATGGCCAGGGCCACCCGGGGACCCACCCCGGAAACGCCGATGAGCATCCGGAAGCAGCGGCGCTCCTGCTCGGTGGAAAAGCCGAACAGCTCCATGCCGTCCTCCTTGACCCACAGGTGGGTCAGCAGGGTGACCTCCTGCCCGCGGCCAGGCAGACTGGAAAGGGTGTGGGTGGAGGCGGAGCACTGGTAGCCGACGCCGCAGGCTTCCACCACGCAGTAGGTGGGGGCCACCTGGCGCAGCAGCCCGGAAATGCTGTAAATCATGTTTTCTTCTCCTTGTAGGTGATGGGTTTGCCGCGGCGGTTGCCGCCGCGAATCTCCGCCAGAGCGGCGGTAGGCAGGCGGCTGCCGCCATTGTGTCCATGGCAGATGGCAATGGCCAGGGCATCGGCGGCGTCATCGGGCTGGGGCACGGATTTGAGATTTAACAGGCGGCGGGTCATTTCCATCACCTGCTCCTTTTCGGCCTTGCCGTAGCCCACCACCGCCGATTTGACCTGCAGCGGCGTATAGCTGAATACCGGCACGCCCTGCTGCTCCGCGGCCAGCAGCAGTACTCCCCTCGCTTCCGCCACGGCAATGGCGGTGGTGCGATTGGTGGTGAAAAAGAGCTGCTCCATGGCGACGGCATCGGGGCGGTACTGGGTGATGAGTCCCACCATGTCATCGTAGATCTGGCGCAGGCGGGTCTCAAAGGGGAGCTCCGCGGGAGTGGTAATGGCGCCGTATTCCACCAGCGAAAAGCGGACATTATCGTAATCCACCAGGCCCACGCCCACGATGGCATAGCCGGGATCGATGCCCATGATACGCACGCGTAAGCCCCCTTTCCCGAAGTCCTGTTTTTATCGCATTAGGGCATGGGTTCCCATAATGATTCATCTTATATCGTACCACAAGAACGGATGTTCGTCAATAACAGAGAGCGATTTTTTAAGAAATATTCACAGATGAAAAAAGCGCCGGGCGGGCTGCCGGCATAGCGGGAAGGATGAAGCGGCGTTCGCGCCCTTTTTTGTGAAAGCCGATGATTTTTTGCAGGAAAATTTGTAGGAACGGGAGAATTTTTGGGGGATATGTTGCATTTTTGCTTGTGATACGATTATTATAGTAGTGAGGGTGATTGATAATAGAAAAATTTAATGGGTGATGCCGATGGTGGTATAACGGCTATGGAGAAATTGTAGATTAATTGATGGAAGAGGAGACTACACAATGAAAAAGATTAAGATTTTGTTGCTTGGAATAGTTTCTGTTTTTCTGCTTTTGGGAACTGCCTTTGCCATTGAAGCCACCCCCGCCGACCGAGAGGCCATTGAAAAAGTCTGCCGGCAATACCTGTTGGATTATGATGCAGCATACCTCTTGGGCAAAGAACCTACCACCGATTATTTTGCTCCCGGTTTGGCGGCAGAGTACCAGGCAAAAAAAATGGAGACCATGAAATGGAATGCCACATTAAACCGAGCGCAGGTGGAAATTGATGAAGTAATCGCCGAAAGGCTTACGGTGGAGGCGATGGAAATCGATGGGGACAGTGCAGAAGTATCTGTCGCATGGGTCTGCACCTACCGTTATGCTCTTGATCCGAACACTTTTGAAGGGGTCGGCCTGGACTCGGAATACGGTGTGGGGTTTTGCTTCCGGCTGCTGCGTCAAAACGGTCAATGGCTGATCTGCGATATTGCCAGCGGCGATGACTATGATTATGTTCACCGCACCCAATGTGCTGAAAGGTATAGCTTTGCTCCCATAACGGAAGAGCTTCTTGCGAAAATAGATGCAGACATTCAAGCAGCCCATGAAACACAGCAGAAGAGCCGGAAAACAAGCTGTTTTTCCCCGCTATGTTTCCCTGCCAAATTGCCTGCGGTTTTTCTCTGTTCGCTGTGAATGACAAGTCAACCAACAACGGAGGTTTATGATGAACACCATACGCTTTTACAACATTCTGAAAACCGCCGGGCTATCGGTGGCGGCACTGATCATGGCGTCCATTTCCTCCCGGCAGCTTCCGGTCTATGTGATGCGGGGGGGGGGATCATTATGGCGGCCGTGTGGAATACAGCGGCCATAGCGGAATATCTGATCGTGTACTACTGGGTATATAAAAAGGACTATTCCAAAACAGAAAGCTACTATGCGGCGCGGAAAAAGTATATCTGGATCTGGGCGGGGATCGTGATACTGGCCTGCCTTGCCAGCGGGCGGTATCTTTCGCAGTAATATTACGCTCCCCAGGTCCACCAAAAGAAAAAGACGCCGGATGATATGCCGCACAGGGCTGTACCGACGGAGGGAAGAAAAGTGTGAAAGGGAACCGTCAGGGTTCTCTTTCGCGTTTTATTGGGGCTGTTATTGTTACATCTGCTGAAAGCTCTGCGTTCCCCAAGTCCACCAAAAGAAAAAGACGCCAAACGGCGTCTTTTTCTTTTGGTGGACGATACAGGACTTGAACCTGTGACCCTCCGCACGTCAAGCGGATGCTCTTCCAGCTGAGCTAATCGTCCATTTTAGCTGCTCGATTATTTTACCACAGTCCCGGCGGCGCTGTCAAGTCCTTTTTGCGTGGCCCGCCGCAAAAAAGTCGTCCCCGGCCCTCGCGTGCGTGTACGCGTATGCACACGCTGAACGCGCGCGAGAAGGCCCCCAGCCGCCTTGCCAGGGGTGGGCCGACCTGCTACAATGGAGAGGCCAACAGCCTGCCGGGAAATGCCCGCGGCAGGCGTTTTTTCTAAAAAAGGTCAGAAACCGTGTCACAAAAGCCGGGCGGGAGCGGTTATATAGGGTGTAAGGCAAAAAGCCCTCCGCCCCTTCGGCCCCGCTTTTCCGGAAAAACGACCCAAAGGAGAAAACATCATGCTGCCGCTTTTTATCATGGCTATCGAAAATGACACCGACCGGCAATTTGTTGCCGGGCTGTACCAGCGCCACCGGGATTTCCTGCTGCGCTGCGCCCAAAAGATACTGAATGACCCCGACCGGGCCGAGGAAGCCCTGCACGAGGCCATGCTGCGGGTCATCCGCTCCCTGGAACGGGTGCGGCAGATCCCCGCAGAGGAGCTGCTGCCTTACCTGGTCACCATTGTGCAGACCGCCAGCATCGACCTTTACCACAAAACCAACCGGGAGCGGCAGGCCGCGCAGGGCCGGGAGCGGGACTGGGCCGAGAGCCTGAGCGGCACGGAGGATACCGAACTTCTCCTCATCCGCCGGGAGCAGGCCGAGCTGCTGCGGGAGTGCCTGAAAACACTGCCCCAGCGGGAGATAGACCTGCTGAACTACGCCTACACGCTGGAGCTGTCCTCGAAGGAGATCACCCGGCTGACCGGCTTGGCGCCGGGCAATGTGCGGCAGATCCTGACCCGGGCCCGCCGAAAAGTGCTTGCCGCCTATATCGAGAAAGGAGGTATGAACCATGAGTAACAACAATTATCCGCTGGATGAAAAAGCGTTGGAGGAGCAGTATGCCGATCTCCTCCTCAAGATCGCGCTGAAGGAATACCTGAAGGAGCAGGCCCTGCAGATGAAGCAGCAGGAGGCCGAAGCCGCCCCCGCGCCGCAGCCGGCACAGAAGAGCAGCAATGTGGTGGCGGTGGCCTTCCGGCAGGTGGGCTGGCAGGAGACCAAAGAGACCCTACTGCACGGCCTGAAGAAGGGTGTCACCCGAGTGGCGGTGGTGTTTCTGGCGGCCGCCCTTACCGCTACCACAGCCTTTGCCCTCTCCCCGGTGGAAAGGAAGGAAAGCATTCTGGAGAAGGTGATAAACACGATCCGCAATTATGCCGATATGCTTACCAACACCTCCACCATGGTGGAAGTGCCCCGCTACCGTTATGAGGAGTATTCCTTCATCGAGGTGCCGAATGAGCAGGTGCAGGAGGTCATTGATACCTGGGTGATCTTCCGCAACAGCGTCAATTTTACCGAAAAATCCGGCATCAGCCTTTCGGCAGTGATGAAAGCGATGTACTATTACTGCGAAGCCAAGGGGCTGGAATACCCCTACACCGATGATACCCACACCTGGGTAGATGCCAAGGCGGTGCAGCAGTTTGCCGAATATCTTTTTGGCGCCACCAAGGAGCACCTGGACTGGGAGGTGTACCTGGAGCCCCGCTACTACGACGCCGAACGGGACGCCTACCGGGATATCCACTATGAGGATGGTTACCCCAATTACACCACCATAGCTCGGAGCGGGCTGGTGAGCTATACCGAGAATGAGAACGGTACCTTTACCATAGAGCTGGTGATGGAACCGGATAGTGACTGGTATGAGTATTGCTATTCCCCCGTAATTATTACGGCGGATTACAGCAGCGGCCATCTGGTACTGGTTTCCGGCACGGTAAAGGAAATGCTCAGCGAAGCAGAACCGACCCTTACCCAGCAGCGCCTTGAATACGGGCGCAGAAACCCCACTGGCCGCCGGTAAACCTCCTCGCCGCCCGGCACACCAAAGCCGCCCCCGACCGCAATGGCCGGGGGCGGCAGTATTTGGGGCAAAAGCAGCCGGGACGGTTACTTCATCCGGCTGACCTGCTGGCGGATCAGGGCGCGCTTGAGGCGGGCTTCCGCCAGGGCCAGCTCGGTATCGGTGAGATCGCCGTGGCCCAGCTTTTCCCTGGCCCGTTCCTCTGAGGCGTGGCTGCGGGCGGTGTCGATGTCCTCGGCCCACTCGAAGGTGGTGGCGCTGAGGGTGACGCGGCCGCCCAGCACCGAGACCATACCGCCCATGCAGGCGGCAATGTGCTTATTCCCAGCGGTGATGACCTCGGCGGGGCCCATGCCCAGCGCCGTGACATAATCGGTGTGGCGGGCACGGATGCAGAGATCGCCCTCGATGGAGCGCAGCCGCAGGCTTTCAGCCCGGCCGGAGAAGATCTTGCCATCCGGCGTGACGATATCAAGCGGGAATTCCGTCATGGCTTACTCTCCTTTTTGGGCCTTTTCCACCACCTCATCGATGGTGCCGGCATACAGGAACGCACCCTCGGGCAGGTCATCGTGGCGGCCCTCGATGATCTCGCGGAAGCCGCGGATGGTTTCCTTCAGCGGGACATACTTGCCCGCCATGCCGGTGTACTGCTCCGCCACATGGAAGGGCTGAGAGAGGAAGCGCTGGATCTTACGGGCGCGGCTGACCATCTTTTTATCCTCCTCGGAGAGTTCCTCCATGCCCATGATGGCGATGATATCCTGAAGCTCCCGGTAGCGCTGCAGAATGCGCTGGACGGCACGGGCGACCTCATAGTGCTCCTGCCCGACGATCTCCGGCGAGAGGATGCGGCTGGTGGAATCCAGGGGATCGACCGCCGGGTAGATGCCGAGGGAGGCGATGGCACGATCCAGAACGGTGGTGGCATCCAGATGGGTGAAGGTGGTGGCGGGGGCGGGGTCGGTGAGGTCATCGGCAGGGACATAGACCGCCTGCACTGAGGTGATGGAGCCCTTGCGGGTGGAGGTGATGCGCTCCTGCAGGGCGCCCATCTCGGTGGCCAGGGTGGGCTGGTAGCCTACTGCGGAGGGCATACGGCCCAGCAGGGCCGAGACCTCGCTGCCGGCCTGGGTAAAGCGGAAAATGTTATCGATGAAAAGCAGAACATCCTGATTCTTGACATCGCGGAAGTATTCCGCCATGGTAAGGCCGGTGAGGCCAACTCTCATACGAGCCCCGGGGGGTTCGTTCATCTGGCCGTAGACCAAGGCGGTCTTATTGAGAACGCCGCTTTCCTTCATTTCATTGTAAAGGTCGTTGCCCTCACGGGTGCGCTCGCCAACGCCGGTGAATACCGACAGGCCGCCGTGCTGGGTCGCTACATTATTGATGAGCTCCATGATGAGGACGGTTTTGCCGACGCCGGCGCCGCCGAACAGCCCGATCTTGCCGCCCTTGGCGTAGGGGCAGATGAGATCGACGACCTTGATGCCGGTTTCCAGGATCTCGGTCGCGCCCTGCTGATCCTCAAACGAGGGGGCGGGACGGTGGATGGCCCAGCGTTCCTCGGCCTTGACAGGCGCGCCGTGATCAATGGGCTCGCCCAAAAGATTGAAAATGCGTCCGAGGCATTCCTCGCCCACCGGCACGCTGATGGGCGCACCGGTATCAATAGCTTCCATGCCGCGCACCAGGCCATCGGTGCTGTTCATGGCGATGCAGCGCACCACATTATCGCCGATGTGCTGAGCAACCTCGGCGGTGATGACCTGCTCCCCATGCTGAATGGTGATGGCATTGCGCAGTTCGGGCAGTTCCCCTTCCGCAAAGCGGATATCCAGTACCGGACCGATGATCTGCGTTACGATGCCTTTATGTTGGGAGGACATGATGCTTCACTCCTTATTTGTTATTCTTCCGCGCCTGCCACGATCTCGGTCAGCTCCTGCGTGATGCTGCCCTGCCGTGCGCGGTTATACTGCAGGTTCAATTTGTCGATCATTTCATCGGCGTTCTGTGTGGCGGAATCCATCGCCATACGGCGGGCAGAAAGCTCGCTGGCCAGCGATTCGCACAACGCGCCGTAGATGACGCCGCCGAGGTATTCCGGGATCATGGCATTGAACACCGTGGCGCAATCCGGTTCGTAGAGAATATCCGCAGGGCGCTTGTCACTTGCCGCGGGCTTTTCCGGCTGGGGCAGCGGCAGCAGCCGCAGCACACACGGCTCTTGAGAAAGGAGACTGTTCCAGCGGGTAAAGACCAGCTCGATGGCATCCACCTGACCGGAGCGGTACAGCCCCGCCAAATGGCGCGCCAGTGTAAAGCAGCCACCCACCGAAAGATCCTCGGCGGTGAGCCAGTCCTCGGTGAGGATCTCGGCACCGCGGTGGCGGAAGTATTCCCCTGCCTTTTTGCCAATAGGCACCACACAGTTTTCCTCACCGGTGAGGGTTTCGGCGGCCAGCCGCAGCACATTGCTGTTGTAGCCGCCCGCAAGGCCGCGGTCGCCGGCAATGGCCACGCAGCAGACCCGCTTTTCCTCCCGCTTTTGCAGGTAGGGGGAGGAAAAATCGCGGGTGGCAGCGGCGATCCCGCTGAGGGTACTGTGCAGGGTGGTATAGTAAGGACGGGTGCGCAGGGCTTTTTCCTGCGCCTTGTTAATCTTGGAGGCAGCCACCATTTCCATGGCCTTGGTGATCTGCCGGGTATTCTGCATGCTGTGGATCCGCAGCTTGATGCTTTTCATGGAGGCTCCAGCCATTGGTGTTCCCTCCCCTTACAGCGCCGCGAGGAACGCGGAAACGGTTTCGGCGATGGCGGAAGCAAGCTGCTGTTCCGTTTCTTTTTCCAGCTTGCCGGCGGTACGGATGGCCGCCAGCAGACCGGCATAGCGGGCATCCAGTGTTTCATAAAGGAATGCCTCGTACTCGCTGATCTTTTCCACCGGGACTTCTTTGAGGAAGCCCTTGGTGACGGCATACAGGATAGCCACCTGATGGATGACCTCCACCGGGGAGCTGTTGTGCTGCTTGAGTACCTCTACAATGCGTTCGCCCTGGGCCAGGGTGGCCTTGGTATTGGCATCCAGATCGGAGCCGAACTGGGCAAAGCTTTGCAGCTCACGGTACTGGCTGTAAACCAGCTTAAGGGTACCGGAAACCGACTTCATGGCCTTGATCTGCGCGGCGCCGCCGACACGGGAAACCGAAATGCCGGGATTGATGGCGGGCATAACGCCGGAATGGAACAGCTCGGTTTCCAGGAAGATCTGGCCATCGGTGATGGAGATGACATTGGTGGGGATGTAGGCGGAAACATCGCCGGCCTGGGTTTCGATGATGGGCAGCGCGGTAAGGGAACCGCCGCCCTCTTCCTCGGAAAGGCGCGCGGCGCGCTCCAGCAGGCGGGAATGCAGATAGAATACATCGCCGGGGTAGGCTTCACGGCCCGGCGGGCGCCGGATGAGCAGGGATAGCGTACGATAAGCCACAGCGTGCTTGGTGAGGTCATCGTAGACCACCAGCACATCTTTACCCTGCTTCATAAAGTATTCGCCCATGGTGCAGCCGCTGTAAGGCGCGATGTACTGCAGGGGGGAAAGCTCCGAAGCGGAGGCGGAAACAACGATGGTATAGTCCATCGCGCCGCCGGCGGTAAGGGTTTCCACCACCTGGGCCACGGTAGAGCGCTTCTGCCCGATGGCGACATAGACACAGATGACGCCGTTGCCCTTCTGGTTCAGGATGGTATCCAGCGCGATGGAGGTCTTGCCGGTCTGGCGGTCACCGATGATGAGCTCACGCTGGCCGCGGCCGATGGGGATCATGCTGTCGATAGCCTTGATACCGGTCTGAAGCGGCACGGTAACGGGCTGACGCTCGATGATGCCGGGCGCGGGGCTTTCCACCGGGGCATAGCCGGCGGCTTCCACCGGGCCTTTGCCATCGATGGGCGCACCGAGGGCATTGACGACACGGCCGATGAGGGCTTCGCCCACCGGGACCGACACAACACGGCCGGTGCGGCGGACGGTATCGCCTTCCTTGATGCCGCCGTCATCGCCCAAAATGATGACAGCGACGGTATTTTCCTCTAAGTTCTGGGCAATGCCGTATTCCCTATTGGGGAATTCCAGCAGCTCATTCATCATGCATTTTTCCAGGCCGGAGGCACGGGCGATACCATCGCCGACCACCAGGACGGTGCCGACCTCTTCCTGCACGATGTGGTTTTCATAATTTTTGATCTGGGACTTGATGATCTTGGTTATTTCCTCCGGTCTCAGTTCCATAGAACCACCAGCTTTCTCTTGATGTTTACAGAACGGCGCCGCGCAGCAGGCCGCTCAGTTCCTCCAGGCGGCCGCGCAGGGAGCCATCCCACACACGGCCGTCGATCTCCACCCGGATGCCGCCGATGAGCGACGGGGAGACGGTGCCTTCCAGCAGGACATGCTTGCCCAGCGTTTCCCCCATGCGGGCGGCCAGCACCGTAAGCTGTGTCTCCGTAAGCGGCACCGCGGAGCTGACACGGCCCCGGACGGTATTGTGGTCTTCCAGCCAGCGCTGCTCGTAGCGGGCGGCGCAGCCGGCAAAGGCGGGGAGTCTGCCCCTTTCACACAAAAGGCACAGAAAATTGACAAGATAGGGGTGCACCTGCCCGGTCAGCGCTTCCCCTATCAGGTGCAGACGCTCCTCCCGGGGGATATCCGGGCTGGCAAGCAGGGCGGGGTACTGCGGATTTTCCCGGAACAGGCGGGCCAGCAGCTTTACCTGCTCCAGCAGCTCATCACAGAGCGCTTCCTCCGCCGCCAGGTCATACAACGCGTCGCCGTAGGTTTTTCCGGTCGCTGTCATGCCGATTCACCCATTTCCTTTATAAACTGGTCAATGAGCGCCTGCTGATCGCCGGCGTTGATCTCCTTTTCCACGACCTTTTCCGCCAGGGCGACGACCATGCCGGAGATGTTATCCTTGATCTCATTGACTGTTTTTTTCTTTTCCCGGTCGATCTCGGCATAGGCCTTTTCCTTGATCCCAGCGGCCTCCAGCTGCGCCGACTGGATCAGCTGTGTCGCGCGGGCCTCGGCATTCTCGGCAGCGGCCTTGACAATCTGGCCGGCCTCCACGCGGGCATCCCGCATCAGGCGGTCATATTCCGCCTTTTCCTCCTCGGCGGCGGTACGGGCGGCTTCGGCTTCGCCGTAGATGGCGTTGACCTCACCGCGGCGCTTGGCGATGATGCCCTGTACGGGCTTAAACAAAAACTTTTTGAACAGCGCCGCCTGAATAAGCAGGTTGGCGATCTGGGCAACGAATTCCCAGGGAACGATACCGACAAGAGACAGATGATCCATGGTTTCGTTTTCCTCCCTTAATGATGGATTACAGAAGTCCGATGAAGATGCGGGGCACCACGAACATGAGCAGCAGGCCGGTAACAAAGCCGTAAATACCGGTGGTCTCGGCGATGGCGCAGCCCAGCAGCATGGTGGAAGTGACCTCGCCCTTGGATTCGGGCTGACGGGCAATGGCTTCGCAGGATTTGCCGACGGCGTAGCCTTCACCAATGCCGGGGCCGATGCCCGCGATAAGAGCGATACCGGCGCCAATGGCGCAGCCTGCCAGAATGATTGCTTTTTCCATAGTGATTTCCTCCCTGATATGGTTTTTGGGTTATGTAGAGCCGGTCAGTCCGCTTCGGCGGCTGCCGCGATATACATCATGGTGAGCATGCAGAAGATGAACGCCTGCATAAAGCTGGAGAACCAATCGAAGTAGAGCGAGAACACGGCGGGAATGCCGACCGAAAGGAATGGGATCCGGGAAAGGAGATCCCCCACGACGCCGGGCAGCAGCCCGAACAGCGCGTGGCTGGCAGCTCCCAGCGCGGAATAGATAAGGGTGCTGATGACAGTGCCGGAAACGATATTGCCGAAGTGACGGAACGCCATCGAAATGGGGGTCGCGATCTCGCTGATGATATTGAACGGGGTGAGCACCGCGATGGGCTGGGTGTAGCCCTTGAGGTAGCCGCCAATGCCATTGGTCTTGATCTTGGTGGCGGTGATGAGCACAAACACCAGTACTGCCCAGGCCAGCTCGGTGGAAAGATCGGCCGTGGGAGAAAAGACCCCCAACAGCCCGGAAAGGCTGGAAAGCAGCGAAAGCGAAAAGATAGCGGCCACAAACGGCGCATAGTGGGAAAAGCGCGTGCCCATATTGCTATCTACAAAGTTCTGGGCGGTATTGACCAGAAACTCGGCGACGGTCTGCCGGGTGGTGACATGATCGACCCGCAGATCATGGGTGAGCCAAATGCAGAACAGGGTAAGCAGCAGCATGATGCTCCAGGTGACCACCAGCGTGGCCGTAAGGGGAATGCCGCCGAAGATGGGCAGTGTGGTAAGAATCGGGGAACCATTGATCTCTACATTCATGCGGCGGGTGCCTCCTTTGGCTGCGGTTTATAGAACCCCAAAAGCTGCATGACCGAGATGGTGATGCGGGGGAAGAACAGGGCCAGCGCCGTGGCTACACCATTGAGTGCACCCAGCTGGAAGCCCAAAATAGCAACGACACAGGTGAGGAGCATCCGCACCGAGTAGGAAAACTGGGCGATCTGCTTGGCCTTTTCGGCATTGCCGGCCGCCCGCTGCATGGTAAAGCCCAGCAGAACGAAATTAAAAACCGCAAAGCCGGCGCCGACCGCCGTGCCCAGCCATACCGTTCCATCCAGTCGGCCCAGCAGCGCAAAGACCGCCAGCTGCACCGCGGCGCAGGCCACCGTACCGATGGCGATATGCCGGACTTCCCTTAGAACTGATTTTTGGAGCTTCATTTTCAGCACCTTCCTTTTATCCTTTGCCGGGGGCTTGTCCCCTACCCGGCCAAAAGCTATTCGTGGTCATTATAGGCGATGGGCTTTTCGCCCTTTGTTTCCTTTTCAGCCGTCCTTTTGCAGTAGTGCAGGAAGGACACCGCGCTGCACGCGGAGGCCGCCAGGCCGCTTACAATGGCGACGGCCATGATCCAGCCGCCCCAGCCCCATTTGCTTTGGGCCAGGTGGGCCAAAAAGATGCACAGCAGCGGCGGGGTAACCAGGGAGATCCCCAACTGGGTAAGCCACAGGAGCTTGCGGAGCTGTTTCATCTTGTCCCTCCCTGCCGGTAAAATGCCGTTTTCTTGGCGCGTTCTTTATACTTCTTTTCGATGGGAATATAGCGCACCGTACATAAAAATGCCCTTGGGGCAAAGCGGCTCCGGCGGTTTTTACCGCTTCCTCTGCAATAAGCGGTAACCGCCGGAGCGCCCCCAAATCAAGGAGGTTACAGGGAAAATTCCATGTCCGATGGGTCAGCAGCGGGGGCTCCTTTGCCATAGGAGCGCCCAGCTGACTACCGCTATTATAGCTATCGCCCATTTGAAAGGAAATAATCAATGCTATTGCATTCTCTTGCATTTTTCTTGTGGTTATGCTACAATTCGTGCGGTTTTCTACATAATATTGCGTAGCACTACTTTCCAATGCCCAGAAAGGAGTTCCCCCGCCGATGCGTTCCTCTTTGTTCGACTATGAATGGCAGTTCCTCACCCAGATGATCACCCGCATTCACTATACCGCCAGCTACGAGGAGCTGTGCCGCCTGCTGCTGGAGGACCAGCTGCCCACCCTCATCCCCTTTGACCGCGCGGTGGTCTTCCAGACCGGGCGGCAGAACGGACAGGGGACGGTTGCCGCGCCATACACCGTGGGCATGCCGAACGACCCGAAGGAGAACCCCTTTTTGGACCGCGCAGTCATCCCCCGCTGGTCGCAGTTCATCATGGCGCCGCACAGCACCGTCTTTTTGCAGTCGGATCTCATCGCCGCCGAGGACTGGCTCCATTCCGATATCTACCGGAATATCTGGGAGCCGTACCGCCTTTACTGGGCGCTGGGGGCTACCATCCAGTACCGCGACCGCCCGCTGGCGCTGGTGGCGCTGTTCCGGGAGCGGGACAAGGCCGACTTTAACCCCAAGGAGTTCCATATTCTGCACACGCTGAAGGACGCGCTGGAGCGGAAATTCTATGACCTGCTGGCGGGACCGGCCGCCGGGGTGCTGCCCGCCGAGCACCTGCGGCAGGCGGCGGCCGGCTATGGGCTGACCAAGCGGGAGACCGAGATAGCCGAGCTGGTATGCCGTAATCTTTCCACCGAGGAGATATGCGAAAAGCTATACCTGGCGCCCGCCACCCTCAGCAAGCACCTTTCCAATATTTACAGCAAGGTAAAGGTCACCGGGCGCATAGCGCTGATGGCGCTGCTGACCGGCACTGCGAACAAGGCATAAAGAAAAGGAGCCGGGAAGGCTCCTTTTTTGTTCAATTGTGATATGCCCCTGTGCCGCTACCGCAGCAGCTGGATGCTCTCGGCAATTTTTATTACTTCTTCGGTATCTTCGTTTGAGAGCAGGCTAAGCATGCTTTCGCCAACCTGCCATACAATCGAGGTTTCTCCGTCCTTTAGATTGTATATCCCTTCGCTGTAACCAATCATAATGGGGCGGGTGATCTGCGCGTTCTCGGAATCAACATGAACTGAGCAATGTGTCCCAGAACTAGTCTGTGTAAAATCTATGTATTTATCACCTTTCTCATAAGACACAAGCAATTCAATCCCCGCAAGATCCTCAAATATTGCCAACTCATACCCCTCCGGCAAATATGTTGGGGCAAAGCAGTGCTCCCAGGTGTAAAGGTCCGCATCGATGAACATGCCCGGCTGGTGTGGGGCCACCGTTACATTGGTAAAGCGGTCCTGCGGGGAAATTATCATCTTGTAAACGGCGCTCCTGACCGACGGGGATACCGCAAAAGCGGTGCTTAAACAGATGAAAAAGGTAAGGAACACCACCGCCACCCGGGTAACCACCCGCCCAGAGACCTGCCAGGCCTTTTGCCCGAAGACCTGCCAGCGCTGCCGCCGCATGGCACGGTCCACGGCGTGCTCCGCGCTTTCCCGGTCCTCCGGCGGGTCCGGCTGTTCCTGCATCCTGGCCCGCAGGCGGTCATTTTCCCGCTCCAGGTAGTGGAAAAGCGCCAGCTTCAGCAGCAGCTCCTCCTGCTCTATTCGCAGGCGGTTCCTATTCAGTGGATATTCGTAGTTCATATCAGCATCTCCTCCGCCTCCAGCACCGCAAAGGCATTTTTTCGGGCACGGCTCAGGCACATGCGCACGCTGCCCGGCTTGATATTCAGCAGCCCAGCGATCTCCTCATCGCTCATCTCCAGTATGTAACGGTACATCAGGATATCCCGGTCCCGCTGGGGGAGCTTTTCCAGCCCCCGGCTCAGCAGATCCACCCGCTCCATATCAATAAAAGCGCCCAGCTGCTCCTCCGGGGCGGCGCTCCACCCCTCCGCAAAGTCCTCACTGGCACCCACACGCTCCTTTTTCCGCCGGTGCCAGCGGTCTATCGCCGTGCTTTTGGCCGCAATAACGGCATACGGCAGCAGCTGGCCCTGGGGCATGGTGCGCAGGGCCGCCATGCGGCCAATGAGCTTGACGAGGGTATCCTGCACGGCATCCTCGGCCTCGCCGTGGTCACGCAGAATATCATAGGCCTGGCGATACATGGCCTTGTGGCACTGCTCGTAAAGATTTATCATAAATGCGCGGTCGGCGTCGTCCTCTATCGCCATTAGGATCATCGGGATCATGGTGGGCCTCCTTCATCCACGGGGGGTGGTTTTCTCTTTGGCTAAATATTAGCAGAACCCTCCCCCCAAATCAATGGCGCAGAGGCCCGGCGGGCCTTCCGCTTTACAGGGTATAGCTGCTATCCCGCCACTGAATCTCGGTCTCGCTTACCCACTGCGGTTTTGCCCTCTCCCAGCGGCCGTATTCACGGCCGGGCAAAAAGCCGAGCTTGGTCCGCTTACCGGTGGCGATCTCATAAAGCATCAGGTTCATGCCCTCATCATCAATGAGTTCGTAGGCGATATATTTTTCATCGGGAGAAAGGCTGGCATCCATGCTCTTGGCGTCCTTATCGGTAGAAACAAAAGGAGGTCCCGGTGAGGTAGGGGTATCCTGAGAGACCCAGGTGTAGCTATCCTCGGCACAGTTATAAATAACCACCGGGCGGCTGGTGATCAGCAGCCGGTTGCTATCGGCAAACCACTCCACGGTGGGAGCCGGCATGTCCTCATAGCCAAAAACCCTAACACCACAGCGGATGGGCTCCTCTCCCTTATCGAGGGCTCTTTTGTGGAACCTTACATCGTAATAGTCTCCCTCGCCCTCGCACTCTTCGGCCTCCAGGTACTGCACGATCTCCCCATTCGGCGACCAGATGGGCTCCCGGTAGTGGTTTTCCCCATGCAAATAGCCTACCGAAGCACCATAGACCACCTCACCGGCCTCGGGATCGGTATACCGGCGATACACCAGGTAACTGCCGCCATAGCAGGAAATGCAGGCCACCGCCAGGTTTTCATCGGTGGGGCAGGTGACAAACTGATCATCGAACTGCGAAAAATCAGGCTCCTGTGGCTGTGGGTCAGGCTGCGGCTGCGGCTCTGGCTGCGGCAAAACATTGATGTTCCCCTGCGCACCGCAGGCCGTCAACAGCATCAGTGCCGCCGCCAGCAGACAAAGCACCCTTTTAGCGTGTTTTCTCATTTCTTGTTTCCTCCTTGTTGTATGTTGTACTGTTTATTGCTGCAATGGTTTCAACTCCGTTACAATTCGGCCAATGTAATTGACACGCCTGCCACGGGGGACTATAATATGCTATGTTATTCCAAAGAGCCTGGAGGGTATCCCATGAAACTGTTCTGCGCGGCACTCACCGCCGCTCCCGTTACCGGCGATAACAGCATCGTCCCCATCGCCATCATTGCCATGGCCATTGTGGTGGTCATTGCCGCCGTACTGCTGCTTACCTCCCGCAAAAAATAAGTGCCGCCTACCCACCGCTTGTCATGTACAGGCGGTCTTTTTTTATTTCTGGGCGGCCCATTTCCTTCCTTAACCTATATAACTATAACGATTTCCGTCCGGGAAATGCAACACCTCCCGGGAAAATTCTACGCCAAGGTCAAAAAAATTCGTGCAATTTGGCATATGTAACAAAATTTTCCGTATTTTCTTCTTTCGCTTGTATCATTCATCATAATTATGGTATGCTGGGCTTGCGGCGGGGGCGGAGAATCCCCAGCCGCAGGATAAAAAACGAAAAACAGCTAAGGAGGAGCAACAGAATGAGAAAATTCCGTATTCTGGCACTGATGCTGGTACTCATCATGGTACTGGCAGGCTGCGGTACCGGTAATTCTACCCCCGCGGCCAAAGACATCGTGATCCTGTACACCAATGACGCCCACTGCGGCATCGAGGATGGCATGGGCTACCAGGGCCTTTCCGCCGCCAAGCGTGCGCTGCTGGCCGCAGGCAATAAAGTCCTGCTGGTAGATAACGGCGACGCCGTTCAGGGCGACACCATTGGCACCCTTTCCAAGGGCGAGTACATCATCGACATCATGAACAAGCTGGGCTACGATGTAGCCACCCCCGGCAACCATGAGTTCGACTACGGCATGGACCAGTTCAATAAGCTGGTGGAAAAGGCCGACTTTGACTACATCAGCTGCAACTTTGTAGACAAGGACGGCAACCCCGTGCTGAAGCCCTATGTCATCAAGGAAGCCGACGGCGTAAAGATCGCCTTTGTCGGCATTTCCACCCCCAAGACCATCACCACCTCCACTCCCACCTACTTCCAGGATGGCGAGGGCAACTACATTTTCGGCTTCCTGCAGGATGATACCGGCGAGAAGCTGTATGCCGCCGTACAAAGCGCTGTGGACGCCGCCCGCAAGGAAGGTGCCAAGTATGTCATCGCCATGGCGCACCTGGGCATCGAGGCCGACTGCCAGCCCTGGACCTCCTCGGATGTCATTGTGAACACCAGCGGCATTGATGTTCTGCTGGACGGTCACTCCCACTCCACCATCGCCGGCGATATTGTTAAGAATAAGGAAGGCAAGGATGTTATCCTCACCTCCACCGGCACCAAGCTCGCCAATATCGGCTGCCTCACCATCACCGCCGATGGCAAGCTCTCCACCGCCCTCATCAACGATGACGGCATGGGCGATACCATCGCCGAGATCAAATCCGGCTACGAGGAGATCGTCAATACCGTCGTAGCCTCCACCAAGGTCGAGCTGACCGTCAATGATCCCGTCAGCGGCGAGCGTATGGTTCGCCGGCAGGAAACCAACCTGGGTGACCTGTGCGCCGATGCTTACCGGGCCATGTCCGGTGCCGATATCGCCGTAGTCAATGGCGGCGGCATCCGTGTCAGCATCCCCGCGGGCGATATCACCTACGGTCAGATTATCGCGGTACATCCCTTCGGCAACGAAATGTGCGTGGTGGAAGCCACCGGCCAGCAGATCCTGGATGCCCTGGAGATGGGCGCCCGCAATGCCCCCGGCGAATGCGGCGGCTTCCTGCAGGTCTCTGGCATGAGCTATGAGATCGACCTGAATGTGGAGCCCACCGTAGAGGTGAACGCCGATGGCATGTTCACCGGTGTTTCCGGCGAATACCGCGTAAAGAATGTCAAGGTAGGCGATGAGCCGCTGGATCTGGCCAAGACCTACACCCTGGCCAGCCACAACTACATGCTCAAATCCGCCGGTGACGGCATGGCCATGTTCCAGGGCTGCACCCTGCTGCAAGATTCCGTCATGATCGACAACCAGGTGCTCATCAATTACATCGTGGATGTACTGGGCGGCGTGGTAGGCGAAGATTATGCCGACCCCTACGGCCAGGGCCGCATCACCGTGATCGAGAAGAAGTAATTTCTCTCCAAGCACACCAAAAAGCTCCCCCGCGGGGGAGCTTTTTCCCTTCCTTACAAAAATACTCTGCATTTTATGTGCAGATTGTCCGTTGACAAAGGTATTACCTTTGTTGTATCCTAATTCTATCATAGGAAAGAAGAGGAACACATGAACCGCGAACCCATCAATAAACAGAACCTGAGCGACGCCGTGGCGGAAAAGCTGCGGGAATATATCCGCAGCAGCGATGCCCCCCGTTCCCTGAAGCTGCCGCCGGAAGCCGTCATCGGTGAATCGATGGGCGTCAGCCGCATCACCGTACGGCGGGCCCTCAGCGATTTGGAGCAGGAAGGCCTTATTCAGCGCATCCATGGGCGCGGCACCTTTATCAATCCCAATATCTCCAAAATCAAGGCCACCATCACCCCTGGGCAGGATCTGCACCAGCTCATCCGGGAAAGCGGCTACGAATCCCGCAATGAACTCATCAGCTTGGAAACCGTCCCCGCCGACCTGCACCACGCCGAAGTGCTGGAGGTAGCGCCGGGCTCTCCCCTCATCAAGGTCGTCTGCTCCTACTATGCCAATGATATTTTGGCCATTGTCAGCATCAATCACATTCCGGAGGGCCTGCTGAAAACCATGCCGAGCCGGGAGGAATGGGGCACCCACACCAGCTATGAGCTGCTGCGCACCCACGCCGGACTGCTGGTCACCAATGAGTGCATCACCATCCAGAGTAAAAGCCGGGCGGAGGCCCTGACCATCACTCCCGCCGCCGGGGAATTTGACTGTGATTCCTTTTTGTGCATGACCGGTACTTCGCTGACAGCGGAAAATAAGCCGGTCCTAAGCGGCCAGGCCCTGTATAACACCAACTATGTCCACTTCCAGATGCTGCGGAATATCAAGGCATTCTAAGCATAACTGCCCTGCGTAAACAGGGCAGAAATTTGCAAGCCCAGTGAGGTAATACCATATTATCTCTTTTATGGCTTGCTGCCAGCGGCCAGCACATCGCCCCACACCCCTGCTGGAGTCCGCACTTTCCCCCTTATTTCCCTCCCTTCTCAAAAAGCATACCCATAGCCATGCACTTCTCCCGTCCAAAAAAGAGAAGCCTCTTCTATTTACTTTTTATATCTTTTATAAGGTAATACCATATTATCATATCTCTAATGTAAAGGAGGAATCGACCATGCAGACACTGCTGTATGGCGCACAAATCATCACGCAGAACGAACAGGATGAGATCCACAAGGAAGGCTGGATCCTGCTGGAGGACGACCGGATCATCGGCATCGGCGCTGGCGCCCCGCCGGAGGTTCCGGAGGGCACCGTCAAGCGCTGCCTTCCCGGTCGGGTCATCATGCCCGGCATCGTCAATATCCACACCCATGTAGGCGGCACCCTGTTCAAGGGCCTCACCGAGGACATCAAAGGGGCCTTCTACGGGCTGGCCTTCCCCATGGAACGCTTTATCACCCGGGAATCCATGTACAGCATCAGCATGCTGGGGGCCATGGAGGCCGTCAAATTCGGCTCCACCTTCATCGATGACCTGTACCACTTCCCGGAATCCACCGCCCGCGCGGCGGAGGAGCTGGGTCTGCGCGGCATCATCGCACAAAAGATCTACGACCCCGACCTGCAAAACCTGCACAATAACGATTATTCTTCGGTGCCGGGGCAGGCCGCCCAAAAGCTGCAGGCCAATGTGGACCTGTACGAAACCTTCAATGGCCGCGGCAACGGCCGTATTGAGATCGGCTTTGCTCCCCACGCCACCGATACCGTCCCCATCGCCTTGGCCAAAGAGATCGCAGCAACCGCCGGGAAGTACCATGCGCCTGTCCACACCCATGTGGCACAGACTTCCCAGGAGATTGCCCACAACCGGGAAGCCTATGGCATGACTCCCGTGGAGTACCTCTTTGAGACCGGCCTGGCCCAGCAGAAGCTCATCGCGGCGCACTGCGTCTGCGTCACTGAAAATGATGTCCGGCTGCTGGCAGAAAATAAGGTCCATGTAGCGCATTGCCCGGAGGTCTTCTTCAAGGCGGGTTATTTCGCCCCAGTGGATCTGTGGCACAAATACGGTGTGACCTACGCTCTGGGTACCGATTGGGTCACCCTGAATCCCTGGACCAATATGCGCATTTACCTGGGCTGCTGGCGTACCCTGGGCGGGCTGGATGAACAGCAGGCCGGTGCCAAGCTGGCCTTCCGCAAGATCACCATGGATGCCGCCCGGCTGGTGGGCAAGGAAAAGGAGATCGGCTCGCTGGAAGTGGGCAAAAAGGCAGATCTCATCGTGATGGATGCGCGGGAACCGCATCTCCAGCCAATGTACGATCTGGATATCCGCTCCACCCTGGTGTGGAACGCGACCGGCAATGAGGTAGAAACCGTCATCATTGACGGCAAAACGATAGTGGACGGCAAGCGGGTGCTTACTGTGGATGAAACGGCCGCCACACAGGAAGCCACCGCGATCTGCCACAAGTACCTGGCGCGCCAGTTAGGCGCCCAAAACCAATTGTGAAGGAGGACTAATAATGTTTGACGCAGTCTCCGGGCTGATGATCGGCTCCTATATCGTAGTTTATGTAATCTGTGTTGGCATCCTCATCTGGTATGCCAACCATCATCTGGAGGATAAGTAAAGGAGGCTTCCCATGAATATCAATGTGGGTTGGTTTATCGCAGCATTCGCTGCCTATTTCATCATCAATATCGTGGTTTCCCTGCGTGTCAGCAAGGGCACTTCCGGCATCAGCGGCTTTGCGCTGGGTCAGGTAGGCCCCGTTGTCCTGGCATTTTCATTCTTTGCCACCCGCCTTAGTGCCAGCGTGTACCTGGGCGAGCCCGGCATCATGTGGACCTCCGGCTGGCCTTACAGCTGGATCGGCATTCTCAATGCGGCCTTCTGGACCGCCACCATCATCATCGTGGCCCGCCGCATGCGCACCTATTCCGGTGCCCTGGGCGCTCTCACCGTCCCGGATTTCCTGGGCCAGCGGTACGATAGCAACTTCCTGCGCATCTGGACCTGCATCGGCTGCACCATCTTCTACATTCTGCTCATCGTTTCCCAGTACAAGGGCGCCATTGCCCTGTTCTCCACCCTCTTCGGCATGGATAAAACCGTTATCATTGTGGCGTTCTCGCTGTTCGCCATCATTCTGGTCAATATCGGCGGCTTCAAATCCGTTGCCTGGACCGACTTTTTGCAGGGCATCCTCATGGTCATCATCGCGGTGGTCATCTTCATCGCGGCGTTCAAGGCCGTCGGCTGGAGCTTTGCCGATGTAAACACCCAGCTTTCCGCCATCGACCCCAACCTCGTCCAGCCCTTCAATGAGAGCGGTCTTTACAGCCTTTCCGGCGTCATCGCCATGCCGTTCTATCTGTTTGTTTCGCTGGTGGCCAATCCCTACTGCACCATCCGCCTGATGGCCATGACCGATGTGGGCCGCAAGAGCTTTAAGAAGTTCGGCCTCACCCTCATCTCTGTCGGTATGATCTGCATGCTGATGTATATGTCCGGCCTGTTTGGGCGGGTGCTGTACCCCAACCTGGCCGATGCCGACAGTGTCATCCCCACCATCGCCCAGAACCTGCTGCCCGAATGGGGCCTGGCCATTGTGGCCGTTGGCCTGTTCGCCTCCATGATGGCCTGCGTGGATTCCATGATCCACTGCATCAGCGCCATGCTCTCGGTCGATATCTATAAGCGCACCCTAAAGAAGGATGCCACCGATCAGCAGGTCGCCAAGGCGGCGCGCTATATCACCTTTGCGGTGGTTGCCATCGTGCTGGTCATCACCCTGTTCTACACCCCCAAGCTGCTAGCTATGCTGGGCATGATCGCCGGCGCGGGCTCCGGCCTTGTCACCCTGGCTCCCATGCTGGTAGGCCTCTACTGGGAGCGCACCACCAAGGCGGGCGCCATCACCGGCTCTCTCACCGGTGTGCTTTCCTTCGCGCTGTTCTACTTCGGCGGCTTCTTCAATGGCAACCTGTGGATCGTCGGCGTAGCGGCAGCTGTCTTGGCGGTCATTGTCACAGTCGCAGTCAGCCTTTTCACCAAGCCGGTGGACCCTGCTGTACTGAACCGCATGAAGGGCCTGAAAGCCGAAGGTTGACCTCCCCTGCGGCGGCCTGCGGCCGGGCCGCCCCCTGCTATGACATTCCCATTCCCTATTTCAATTTGGCTCCTCAAGGAAAGTATCCCTGCCCCGGCGGGGATATTTTTCTGCTCCACGCAAAAAGCTCCCCATACAGGGGAGCTTTTCTCTATCTTATCCAATATTATAGATCATCCAGCGTCATGCCAAAGGGCGGTAGGAACTGCATCATAAACTGCTCCGCCTCCGGCAGCTCCATCTCGTGGATCGCCTGCAGCAGGGTATCATAGGCCCGGTCAAATTCATGGTTGCCCGCCCGGCGCTCCTCGGTGCACTTGATCAGGGCTGAAAGCTTATCCGCCGCCTTAATATAGGGCCTGTACTCCTCGGTAGGGGTAAACCACGGGGTCATTTCCTCCGCCATCAGTACCGGCAGGCGGCTCAGCAGTGCCGTCTGCGCTTCCTTTTCCACCGCCTTGTACGCCGTTTTAATGCTCTCGTTCTTATATTTCACCGGCGTAGGCAGGTCGCCGGTCAGGATTTCGGTACAGTCGTGGTACAGGGCGTACAGCACCGCCTTTTCCGGCTCCAGCTGGCCGCCCCGCTGCCGGTTCAGCAACACCAGCGCATGGGCGATATAGGCCGTCTCCAGCGTGTGCTCACACAGGTTCTCCGGCCGGGAGGTCCGCATCAGGCACCAGCGGTCAATATATTTCATTCGCCCCAGCAAGGCATAGAAGGTATTCAGCATGGCTTTCTCTCCTCGGTTTCATTGGTTACAGGGTACAGGCTCCGGCCGCCCCCTTGGCCCGCTTCGCGGGCCTGCGCGGCTCCGCCGCGCGGGCACACCGCCCTTCGGGGCGGCGTCCCGGGGGCGGCCGGAGCTCCCTTCATCTCTGCCACTATTCTACCACGCCAAAGGCCCCCCTGGCAAGCACCCTCTCATTTTGCAGGAGTCCCTGCAGGAATCCCTGCAAAATTTGCAAAAATGCAGGAAAAATTAAAAACGATTCATATTTGCTCAATTTTTATCTAATAAAAAGGCTATTTTCTTGCCAAAATGAATAAAAAACAAAAAATCTTGCAAAAAGGGGTTGCAATTCCATTTTGCGGTGCTATAATAATGACCATAGTCCACTGTGACCCAGATTAAAATGAATATTGATAAGGAGATCCCACCATGAAAAAGTTATTCGCCCTCTTGATGGCCGCCATGATGCTGCTGTGCTGTGTTGCCTGCGGCGGCGGCAATGACACCCCCGATCCCTCCGGTAATACCACCGCTTCCATCACCATTGGCACCGGCAGCACCTCCGGCACCTACTATGCCTATACCAATGCCGTCGGCATGATCTTGAAGGACGCCACCGGCTACACCTACAATGTCATTTCCACCGGCGGCTCCGTTGCCAATATCAATGGCATCGAAGACGGCGACTACAATATGGCCATCGTACAGAACGATACCATGATCAAAGCCTACAATAAACTGGATGACTTCAATTTCCCTGCTGCCATCACCTCCTTCTCGGTTCTGGGCGAGGTTTACTCCGAGGTCATGCAGGTCGTTGTCCGCAGCGACCTGAAGGACACCGTCAAGACCCTGGCCGATGTCAAGGGCCTGCGCGTTTCCATCGGTGATGCCGGCTCCGGCACCGAGGCCAACGCCAAAGCCCTGCTCGCCGCTTACGGCATTTCCACCGATGATATCACCGTACAGAACCTTTCCGTCAATAACAGCGCCGATGCCATGAAGGATGGCAAGCTGGATGTCTTCTTCTTCACCTCCGGTGCTCCCACCACCGCCATCACCGAGCTGCAGACCGCCATGGATATCTACCTGCTGGGCCTGGATGACGCCGTAATGGATGAGTTCATCGCCAATAACAAGGTAGGCGACTATGCCGTTTACGCCAAGATGGCCGTCACCCACGATCAGTACGCGTGCATCCCCGCCGATGCCCCCATCACCACTATCGGTGTTACCGCCACCTACATCGTTTCCAATTCCCTCTCCGAGGATCAGGTCTACAATATGACCAAGGCCCTGTGGGAGAGCAAGGATGAGATTGCTAAGGCTCACGCCGTCGGCTCCGGTATGGATATCAACAATGCCTTTGTCACCATCGGCAATGTTCCGCTGCACCCCGGCGCCGCCAAATACTACACCGAGATGGGCCTGAATGTAGGCTGAGCTGCAAACCATTAAGTTCCCCATATGCCTGCGGCGGGAGGAGTTCCACTAAGACTCCCGCCGCGGCTTTCCTCTTTTATTTGCCGGGTAACAAAAGCGAACCGGCCCTATTCCATGCTGTTCCTCTTTTGTGATTCGGTAAAAATCCATATCAGAAAGGATGCTGCCCCATGAGCCATTCCCTGCACCACACCGATGCTGCCGATACCGCCAAGCTCCTGCAGGAGCTGGACCGCGACAGCAAAAGCCGCAGCTTGACCGGCGGCTATAAGACCGCCATGACGGTGCTGTTTGTTCTCTATTCCCTCACTATGATCGTTATGGCGCTGGTCGTTTCCGGCGCCACCCAGTATACCCGCCTGCCCGTTTTTGTGGGCATGACCCTCTTTGTCGGCTACCTTAAATACCCCGCCAGCAAAAGGGATGCCCTGCGGGATAACTACTTCCCCTGGTACGATGTCATCCTGGCCTTCACCTCGCTGGGCGTGTTCTTCTACTATGCCATCGAGCAGAAAAAGATCATCCAGATGGCCAACCGCATCGGCACCACCCAGATCGTTTTGGGCATCATTGGCATCCTGCTGCTGGTGGAGCTGTGCCGCCGCTCCACCGGCATTCCGCTCATCGTGGTCGTGGGGCTGTTCACCGTCTACGGCGCGTGGTGGCTGACCAACAATAACCCCAAGACCGCCCTGCGCAATCTCATCTACAACCTGTTCTATAACCTCAATTGCGGCATCTTCTCCTCCCCCATCACCGTCTGCGCGTCCTTTATCGTGCTGTTCATCATCCTCGGCTCCTTCCTGGAGAAAACCGGCATCGGCACCTTCTTTGTCGATCTGGCCAATTCCATCGCGGGCGCCAGCGTGGGCGGTCCCGCCAAGGTCGCCGTTATCTCCAGCGCGCTGGAGGGGATGTATTCCGGCTCCTCCGTCGCCAATACCGTCGGCAGCGGCAGCATCACCATCCCCACCATGAAAAAGGTGGGCTATAAGCCGGAATTTGCCGCAGCGGTGGAGGCCGCCGCTTCCACCGGCGGTCAGATCATGCCGCCCATCATGGGCGCCGCCGCCTTCCTTATGGCGGAGATCACCGGCATCCCCTATGCTTCCATCGTCGTTGCCGCCATCCTGCCCGCCGTTCTGTACTTCACCGGCATCTTCCTTATGGTGCATTTTGAGGGCAAGCGGCTGGGGCTCAAGGGCCTGCCCAAGGACTCCATCCCCCACTTCTTCCGCCTGCTGGCAAAAAGCGGCTATCTGCTCATTCCGGTCGTCATCCTCGTCATCTGCATGAACTACTACACCGCCGGGATGTCCGCCTGCTTTGCCATCCTGTTCGCCCTTATCATCAGCCTGATCGGCCGGGATAAGCGGGATCTTCTGCGCTCCGTCGGGCTGCCGCTTATCCCGCTGGCCGTCCTCGTCGTTCTGTGGCAGGTCATCAAAATCGATACCGGTACCGCTGTCTTTGTTTCGATGGTGGTCGCCGTCCTGTGCAGCTTCCTTACCCGTTCCGCCATCCTCTCCCCCCGCCTCGTTGCGGAGGGTCTGCAGGGCGGCGCCGGCAGCTCCATCGGGGTGGCGGTCGCCTGCGCCATGGCCGGCATCATCTCCGGTGTTGTTTCCATGACCGCCCTGGGCACCACGCTGGTAGCGGTCATTGTCCCCCTTGCCCAAAAGAGCATCTTCCTTGCGCTGTTCTGTACCATGCTGGCATGCATTGTGCTGGGCATGGGCGTACCCACCACCGCCAACTATGTCATCATGGCCACCATCACCGCCCCCATCCTCATTAAAATGGGCATCCCGCTGCTGGCGGCGCATATGTTCGTGTTCTACTTCGGCATCGTGGCGGATATCACCCCGCCTGTGGCATTGGCCGCCTATGCCGGCAGCGCCATCGCCCACTCCAATCCCCTTAAAACCGGCATCACCGCCACCAAGCTCGCCATCGGCGCGTTCATCATCCCCTACATCTTCGCGCTCAATCCCAGCCTGCTGTTCATTGATGTGGAGTCCGTCTGGGCTCTTATCGGCATTATGGTCACCTCGATCATCGGCATGGCGGGCATTGCCATGGGTATGACCGGCCATGTATACGCCCATGTTCCGTGGTACATGCGCATCATGCTGCTGGCCGGTGGGATCTTCCTTATTGATCCCAGTCCTGTCAGCGACCTCATCGGGCTTTTACTCATCGGCATTCCGTTTGCGTTCCAGCTGCTGCAGAACCGCAAGCTGAAAGCTACTGCCGCTGAATAATACTTGCATCAAAAGGGCAGTCCCTGCGGGAGCTGCCCTTTTTCTTATTTCTGCCGAACCCCAGCATGGGCCGCAGGCCAAGCCGCCCTCCGGGCGGCTTATGCGGGCTTCGCCCGCATCGGCGGCTCCGCCGCCGGGCCTGCGGCCCCCGCCTTCCCCCTGCGCAAACTCCCCCTGCACCACCCCTCCCCTTGCACAAGCCCTCCCCCTGTGCTATCATCAGTGGCAGAAACGAGGTGTTCCCATGTCCTTGGAGATCGAACGCAAATTCCGCATCAAAATGCCGTCCAAAGCCTGGCTGCGCAGCTGGGAAAATCTCTCCGTTACCGGCCTGGTGCAGTGTTACCTCACCGCCCGCCCCGGCTGGGAACGCCGCGTGCGCCAGGCCACCAATGCCCTCACTGGGGAGGTACGCTGTACCTTCACCGAAAAAACGGAGGAAGCCGGTCTCATCCGTACCGAGCTGGAAAAGGAGATCTCCCCAAGCGAGTACGAAGCGCTGCTGGGGGAGATGCAGCCCGGTACGCCGCCTCTTTACAAGGTGCGTTGGGCGTTCCCCTACAAGGGGCACACCATCGAGATCGACTGCTACCCCTTTTGGGAAAACGAAGCAATACTGGAGGTGGAGCTTTCCGCCCCCGATGAGCCCATCGCCCTCCCGCCGGAGATCGAGGTGCTAGCCGAGGTGACCGATGACCCGAACCTCAAAAACCGTGCCCTGGCCCTGGCCATGTCGGATTGGGAAACCACCCCGCCCGGCTGCGGCAAGCTCCCGTAGCACACCGCCTGCCCATCCGTTCCGGCAAAATGCGCCCCCGCCCGGCTTTCCGGCATCCCCCCAAGCCCTGCCACGGCGGAATGATAAAAATTTGGCCATTCCCCGGCTTCCCTATTGACATCCGCCCGAAAGGGAATATAATGGTGTCAAGATGTTTCGGGGCGGGGTGCAATTCCCCACCGGCGGTGACGGAGCCTTGCGGCTCCCCAGTCCGCGAACAGTGCCACGGCACTGCCGAGAGGGTGTGATTCCCTCACCGACGGTTACAGTCCGGATGGAAGAAACAGCGCTTTTTTGCGTGTTCAGCGCCCCGCTGCGGCTTTTGCCGTGCCGGGCGCTTTTGTTTTGCGATGAAACATCTGCAAATCAAAAAAGGAGCAGAAACCCATGTCAAACACCAATCCCAAACTCGGCCGTCTGGCCAAGCTCGGCCTGCTGGCCGCCCTCTCCATCGTGCTCGTATTCTTTATCCACTTCCCCATCTTCCCCACCGCCAAGTTTTTGGAATACGACCCCGCCGATATCCCCATCATGATCGCCACCTTCGCCTTCGGCCCGTGGTACGGCCTGATGACCACCATCGTCGTTGCGGTGGTGCAGGGGCTTACCGTCAGCGCCTCCGGCGGGATCTACGGCATCATCATGCACATCATCGCCACCGGCACCTTCGTGCTGGTCGCGGGCTTCCTCTATCAAAAGCATAAGACCAAAAAGGGCGCACTGATCGCACTGCTTTGCGGCGTCGTGGCGTGGGGGCTCATCATGATGCCCGCCAACCTCATCATCACCCCCATCTTTACCGGTATGCCGGTGGAGGCCATCCGCGGCATCCTGCTGCCCATCATCCTGCCCTTCAATCTCATCAAAGCCGGCATCAACGCCGTTGTGACCTTCCTCGTCTACAAAAGCGTTTCGCCGCTTCTGCATCGGTGATTTTATGAAAGAACAGTTCTCCTTTACCGGCCGTGTCATCGAGGGACACCATCTCGGCCACACCCTCGGCTTTCCCACCGCCAATACCGTTGTCACCCCCGGCGAACGGGTGCCCGCCTTCGGCGTTTACGCCGCGTGGGTCACCCTGCCGGATGGCACCCGCCATGCCGCCGTGACCAATCTCGGCGTCCGCCCCACCGTGGAGGAGGCCGGCGCCCTGTGGGTGGAAAGCTATCTCCTCGATTTTTCCGGCGACCTGTACGGTCAGGAGCTGACCGTCACCCTCTGCCACTTTCTGCGCCCGGAGCGCCGCTTCCCCGATGTGGAAGCCCTGCGGCAGGCCATCGCCCAAAATGCCCGGGAAGCCCGTGCCTTACTGCTGGGCGAAGGTAAGGAAGAACACACCCCCTGCAACCAATAAACCCTGTGCAGATCCCGGATCGGGCGGCAGCCCGGCGGGCTTCGCCCGCCTTCGGGGCGCCCCCTGCGGGGGCGCCCCTTTCGCCGGCCTGCGGCCGGCGGGGCTGCCGCCCGATCTCCGCGCCCTGCGCAAATTCCCCGCAAAAATCCTCCTCCCACCTTGACAAATCCCCCTCTCCTGCGGTAAAATAACCGGGATAACAAAAAACGCTTTGAAGCGGAGGAGTACCCGTTCCCCCCGACCCCCAGAGAGCAGCCGTCCGGTGCAAAGGCTGCGGCGGAAAACGGAGAAAGTCGCCGCCGAGCGGTGCCGCCGAATTTTTTTAAGCGGCAACGGCGTTCCCCGTTACGGAAAATGAGTGCGTGCCGCTTCGGCACGAAACCAGGTGGTACCGCGCCAAGAAATGCGTCCTGCTGTTTTCCCTTCTGTGGAAAAATCAGCGGGCTTTTTTATTTTCCCCACCTGCCGCCGCCCGGCTGTTTTTTCACTGCCAATCATCGGTCGCACCACCCCAAAAGAAAAAAGGAGGAACCCCATGGCAAAACAACTGGAAAAGGTCTATGACCCCAAGCAGGTCGAAGACCGCACCTACCAATTCTGGCTGGATAAAAACTACTTCCACGCCGATGCCGAAAGCAAAAAGGAACCCTACACCATCGTCATTCCGCCCCCCAATATCACCGGCCAGCTGCATATGGGGCACGCGCTGGATAATACTCTTCAAGACGCGCTGATCCGCTGGCGCCGCATGCAGGGCTACGAGGCCCTGTGGCTGCCCGGCACCGATCACGCCTCCATCGCCACCGAGGCCAAGATCGTGGAAGCCATGCGCAAGGAAGGCGTCACCAAGGAAGAAATCGGCCGCGAAGGCTTTTTGGAGCGCGCCTGGGAATGGCGCCGCCAGTACGGCGGGCGAATCGTCAGCCAGCTCAAAAAGCTCGGCTCCAGCTGCGACTGGGAGCGGGAGCGCTTCACCCTCGATGAGGGCTGCTCCCGTGCGGTGCAGCTGGTGTTTCAGCGCCTGTACGATCAGGGCCTCATCTACCGCGGCAACCGCATGGTCAACTGGTGCCCCACCTGCAATACCTCCATCAGCGATGCCGAGGTAGAATACGAGGAGCAGGACGGCAGCTTCTGGCATCTGCTCTACACCGTCAAGGAGACCGGCGAGCAGCTGGAGCTGGCCACCACCCGTCCCGAAACCATGCTGGGTGATACCGCCGTGGCCATCAATGGCGAGGATCCCCGCTACGCCCACCTGCACGGCTGCCATGTCATCTTGCCGCTGCTGAATAAGGAAATCCCCATCGTCTGCGATGAGCACGCCGATATGGAAAAGGGCACCGGCGTCGTAAAGATCACCCCCGCCCACGACCCCAATGACTTTGAGGTGGGCGAGCGCCACGACCTGCCCCGTGTCCGGGTCTTCACCTACGATGGCCGCATGACCGGCCCCGAGGACAAGGCCGCCGCCGATGAGCTGTTCCGCACCGGCAAGGCTGCCGCCGGCGAGCCGGAGGTGCTGGACTGCGGCAAGTACGCCGGCATGACCACCCGGGAGGCCCGCAAGGCCATCCTTGAGGACCTGGAAGCCTGCGGCGCCCTCAAATCGGTAGAGCCGCTGCGCCACGATGTAGGCACCTGCTACCGCTGTCACTGCACCATCGAGCCCATGGTCTCCAAGCAGTGGTTCGTCTCGATGAAACCCCTTGCAGAGCCCGCCATCAAGGCTGTCCGTGAGAAAGACATCCGCTTCGTTCCGGAGCGCTTCGATAAAAACTACTTCCACTGGATGGAGAACATCCGGGACTGGTGCATCAGCCGCCAGCTGTGGTGGGGCCACCGCATCCCCGCCTACTACTGCGATGACTGCGGCGAGACCGTCGTCACCATTCAAGGCATCGAAAAGTGCCCCAAGTGCGGCGGCCACATGACCCAGGACCCCGATACCCTGGATACCTGGTTCTCCAGCGCACTGTGGCCCTTCTCCACCCTGGGCTGGCCGGATGACACTCCCGAGATGCGCAAATTCTACCCCACCTCCACCCTCGTCACCGGCTACGATATCATCACCTTCTGGGTCTCCCGCATGATCTTCTCCGGTCTGGAATACACCGGCAAAAAGCCCTTTGATACCGTCCTCATTCATGGCCTGGTGCGGGATGCCCAGGGCCGCAAGATGAGCAAATCCCTCGGCAACGGCGTAGACCCGCTGGAGGTCATCGACCAGTACGGCGCGGATGCCCTGCGCTTTATGCTGGTGACCGGCAACAGCCCCGGCAATGATACCCGCTATATGGATGAAAAGGTGAAGGCCGCCCGCAACTTCGCCAATAAAATTTGGAACGCCACCCGCTTCATCCAAATGAACCTCTCCGATGAGATCACCAAAATCGAGCTGCCCGAAACCCTCGCCACCGAGGATAAGTGGGTGCTCACCCTCTACAATGACCTTGTGAAGGAGGTCACCGATAACCTCGAAAAATTCGAGCTGGGCGTCGCTTCCGCAAAGCTCTACGATTTCATCTGGGATATCCTCTGCGACTGGTACATCGAGCTGGTAAAGAGCCGTCTGCAGGCGGGCGGCGAAACCGCCCTCAATGCCCAAAAGGTACTGGTGTATGTCATGGCCAATACCCTCAAGCTGCTGCACCCCTTCATGCCCTTCATCACCGAGGAGATCTGGCAGAGCCTGCCCCACGAGGGCGAGGCGGAAGCCATCATGATCTCCCAGTGGCCCGCCTGGAGCGAGGAGCTTTCCTTCCAGAAGGAGGAGGCCGATTTCCAAAAGATCATTGATATCATCCGGGCTATCCGCAACCAGCGCACCGAAATGAACATCCCGCCCTCCAAAAAGGCCAAGGTCTATATCGAAACGGCCGAAGCCGAGATTTTCGTAAATGGCATCCCGTTCCTGCAGCGCCTGGCCTCCGCCTCGGAGGTCGAGGTCGGTGAAAAGTTCGAGCTGCCCGGCGCCGTTCAGATCATCACCCATGCCGCCCGCGCCCTCATCCCGATGGACGAGCTGATCGACCGGGAAAAGGAACTGGCCCGCCTGGAAAAGGAACGCGAAAAGTGCCAGAGCGACATTGATTTCATCGGCCGCAAGCTGGATAACCCCGGCTTTGTTGCCAAAGCACCCGCCCAGCTCATCGAAACCGAGCGCGCCAAGCTGGCCCAGCACAAGGAACGCATGGCCAAGATTTTGGAATCCATCGCCGCCATGCGGCAGTAATCGGATTATCCCTGCACCGTGCCCGTTGTGGTGCGGTGCAGTCCGCTGTCCGGGTGCAGGGGGCAAGCGCATTTTATTTGGTTTCCGCAAACCAATCGCAGATAGTCACGCTGCCGAGACTATGGGTTGAACAAGCAGCTATTTGCCCAGACGGCCCCTCCCCCGCCACGGGGGAGGGGAACGGGAAGGGGGCAAATGCTGCCGCAGGCTACCTTGG
>ERZ856578.95-NODE-95-length-154144-cov-88.291094_pt1 | contig 154144 bp, 145 predicted proteins | sample MGYA00514384_ERZ856578 | MGnify/ENA primary metagenome ERZ856578 (study PRJEB29103, sample SAMN06111958) | human gut metagenome | biome: human gut; feature: ankylosing spondylitis patient; material: healthy_person | host: Homo sapiens | place: China:Hangzhou... | reverse complement strand
AGAGTAATGCTAAGGCTAATGGTAAAAAATAGATGGATAGACGAAAAGAAGTTTAGAGTAAGCATGGAAATGTTATATGAAATAGGTAAAATACTTGGAGGGCTAATAAAACAATATGCCAAAAACAATAAGAAATGAATATTATAAAAAGCTATCCTATGAAAAACTAATGCAAGCACACTTAGAAAGTAGAAAAGGCAAATCTACAAGAAAAGAAATAATACAATTTAATCTAAAACAAGAAGAATATATAATGTGGCTGTATGAACAGCTAAAAAACAGAACATACAGACATAGTGGCTATACATCTTTTTATGTAACAGAACCAAAGCTACGAAGAATAGAAAAAAGCATATACATAGATAGGATAGTACATAGATGGTATGTAGACAATTTTATGCAAGAACATTTTGTAAGGAGCTTCAGCTATAGTTCGTTTGCTTGTTTAAAAGGCAAGGGCATGCACAATGCATGCATGTATGTACAAGAAATGATGAAACATTGCAAACGAATATGGAATAACTACTACATAATAAAAATGGACGTAGCAAAATATTTTCAAAACATAGACAAACAAATTTTATATGAAATTTTATGCAGAAAAATAAAAGATAAAAATTTGTTATGGCTAACCAGAGAAATACTATATTCAAATGGATTAGATAAAGGCTTACCAATAGGAAACTACACTAGCCAATGTTTTGCTAACATATATTTAAATGAACTAGACCAATATATGAAACATAAATTAAAGTTAAAATACACATGTCGTTATATGGACGATGTTGTAGCACTTGTAAATACTAAAGAAGAAGCAATTGAAAAACTTAATTTAATACGTAGCTTTCTAAAAGAAAAGCTTTGCTTAGAACTAAACAGAAAAACACAGATATTTAAAAGTACGCAGGGAGTAAACTTTTGTGGTTACAAGATAAATGAATATAGACTAAAAATAAGAGATAAAGGAAAACGAAAGCTAAAGAAAAAAGTAAAGTTTTTAGAAAAGCAAGTAAAACAAGGAAAAATGACCTGCATAGAAGCACATAAATATTTAAGCGGTCATTTAGGTTATATAAATGTAGCAAACACAAAAAACTTAGAAAATAAGCTGTTTGCTACAGAAATATGAATATATTAGGTGTTAATAGTAAAAAATGTTTAAAAATTCATTTAATAAATTTGAACATATTAATTGAAAAACTGATATAAAAAAGAAACATAATATAAAATAAAAATTAAATAAAAGAAAAACAAAATTGACATTAATCTACTGGGATAAATCGAAAGTCCTATTCGAACACGAACAATCCTTACGCTAAACGTGGAGGCAATTACAACAACAATTTCGCGAATAATCCAGCCGGTAATCGCAATAACAATTCTGACAATGCCAACGATAATATTGGGTTCAGGCTCACTCTAATACAATTTCTAGATTACATATTTTACGGAATATATACAATGAAGGTATTAGTATTAAAGAGATTTATCCCATCCTAATTTAGGTAAACATGAATCAGTAAAACATATGTTAGTACAAAATTGGAATACATGTGTTTTACGAAAATTAGCCGGTAATAATATAAATAGATTACTGGCTTAAAAATAATAATACATTTTGGCTGAAATTTAAAGCAGAATTTTATAAAAGAACGACTTAAAGCAAATTTTTTGGGGGCAATTTATTTCTAGTGTAAGGAACAAATTAAAAAATGAATGAGGTATTTTTAATAGGAAAAATAATTAGTGATATAGAATTTAAATTTATAATAAATTCAAAGAATAAAGCAATAGCATGCTTTGAAATAGAAACGAACGATAAGCAAATAGTAAGAGTACAGGCATATAATAAACTTGCAGATTTTGCTTATAGCAAATTAAATTCAAATGATAAAGTATTTATAAATGGATATATAGAAACTAACGTAGTAAAGGCAAAATGTATAAATATTTATTAACGGATATATTTTTTATATTAGATAAGACTAAAAATAAAAGCAATTTCTACAGAATATTATAATAACAGAAGAATTAAGAGTAAACTAAAAGGAATGTCCCTTGTTCAATACAGAGAACATTCCATGTTAGTAGTCTAATTTATACTGTCCAGCTTTTTGAGTTCAGTACAATAATCTTGTGGTTTTATAAATACAAAAAACACTAAATGTACAAGTGAATTTTTATTTATTTTCTTCATCTTTTCCATTTGTTTCTATAATTGCACTTGCTTCTGCAACAATTTTGTCATCTTTTTTTGAGTCTTTTTTAGGCTCTATAGTCGAATGAAAAATTGCATATACAATAATTCCAAGTCCTAACATAGCTGTTAACAATGAAACAATGCTTCCTAAAATAGGAATTAGTTCTAATACCCAAATTGCTAAAACTAACAGCATGCTAAACAATAGAGTAAATCCTTTAGTGTTTTTGTTAATTTTCTGGCAAATGATTTTAGCAATAGCAATTGCAACTAGTGGTGTTGCCACTTGCATAATTATAAACAAGTAAACAAGCAATAGCACGATAGAAGGTAGTATTCCTAATATTGTGCAGAATAATATTAAACATGCAACTGGAATTAGTATTAGTGCTAATGCACCATATCCAAATGTAGCTGCTAATTTGTTTTCAACAATTTTTTGCTCTTTATCTGCAAATTTTGGCATTGCATATACAACAATTAAAACTATAACTAAAGAAACTACTAATAAAGTGTATAAATTATTTAATTTTTCTCTAATAATATCTTTTGGCTCAATTTTAACTTCCTCTATTGGTTTAAATGATGTTGTACCAGACACAATGTCTTCTGAAATTGCAGCTGCTCTTGAAGAATAAGATAAATCTCCTAAAATAACTGCAGAATCAGATACATATATTTCATCAAATGCAAAATTTGCATTTCTTCCGACAGTTCCACCAAGTTTTAATGTACTACCACCAGCTGTGATGTCTTGCATAACTCTAGCATTGTTATTAATAGTTAAATTGCTAGACATAGAAAATACGTCAGACACTGTACCATCAATTGTAACGTTTTCTGCACAAACAAATAAAGTTGAATTAATAGAACCAGTAGTTTCTATTTTTAAGTTTTGTGCAAGTGCAAAAACATTTCCAGAAATATTACCACTAATAGTAAGATCTTGAGCCATTACAAAAACATTTCCTTCAACAGGATAGTCAATTGTAACAGAAGAATCTGCTAAATACAATGTTTTAGAAACAACGTTTGAAGTAGCTTCTAAATTTTCGTCAACTAGCATAATTCCTGCTTCGTTATCTGCTTTTGTAATTGGTGTTTCATTATCTGCAAAAACAACAGATGAAAGTAAAACAACTAAAACTAAAGCAAAAAATAAAATTGATTTTAATTTTCTTGAAAATTTCATAAAATTTCCCCTTTCTATATGTAATTTATAAGAACACTATATAATTAAAATGGCTAAATGTCAATGAAATTTACAATAATTCTTTAATGGGCATTTATCACATTTGGGATTCTGAGAAGTACATAAATTTCTTCCATGCCAAATAAAAATATGATTAACATCTTTGTAATATTCTTTTGGAATTACCTTTAATAAATCTTGTTCAATTTTTGAAGGCTCAGTTTCTTTTGAAAATCCTAGTCTCTTTGCAATACGTTTGCAGTGCGTATCTACTGCAATTCCCTGTGGCATATTAAAAGCCTCTAACATTATAACATTGGCACTTTTTCTACCAACACCAGGAATAGTCATAAGTTCTTCCATAGTGTGGGGAACAGTACCGTTAAAATCTTTCATAATTTTTTCGCCGGCTAATTTTAAATTTCTAGCTTTATTCTTGTAAAAACCACATGGGTGAATAAGCTCTTCTAATTCATGAATATCAGCATTAGCAAAGTCTTGAGGAGTATCGTATTTTGCAAATATAGATGGAGTTGTTTTATTTACTCGTTCATCAGTACATTGTGCAGATAAACAAACAGCTACCAACATTTCAAATGGTGTATTAAAATCTAAACTACACTTTGCATCTGGATATAATTCTTTTAAAATTTCTATAATTTTAATTGCATTTTGTTTTGTCATAAAGAGTCCTTTCGTATTTTGATTTCAAGGAAAAATAATTAGAAACTTATATAATTTTTCCAAAATAAAGCTCTAATCTTAGTACAGTAAAATGTACAATAAATAATTTCATTTAAAGCTCAGCTCAATTATACAATATTTTTCAAAATAAATAAATAGAAGCACGTTTATGTAAAACAAATAATATTATATAAAAAAGGAGGTAATATATGTTTGAAGCATTAAAAAAGACTATAGGAGTTTGCCTTATTGGAATAGGCTTGGGAATATTGCTTGTGTTATTACTTCCAATTACAGGATGGCTATTTATAATAGGTTGCGCATTGTTTGTATTAGGTGTTGCATGGTTATTCTGCAAAAAGTAGCAAAATAGTAGTTTAGGTTGAAAAATAATTACAATTTTGGTTTCGTCAAATTACATTTACAACAACATACACAAAGTATGTTCCAGTGCCTTTTAAATTTTGCCAAAATTTAAATTTTTCAAACCAGATTTGTACCTTGTAGGGAGGAGTGTGATTAAATATGAAAATTGTGGTAAAAAAGGTGCCAAAATTTTTAAGAGGCTTTGTTAAATTAATATTCGGATTGAAAGAAGAATAATACATATGAAAAAATAAAATGATGTAAAAACAAGACTACTAAAGGTAGCCTTATTAAATACATCATTTTATTTCTGTATAATAATTTATTTCAATTATTCAAAATAACAATAATCGTCAGGACCAACTAAATGGAACGACGATTTTTAATTATGCTCTGTTTACTTTTCCAGAACGTAGACATTTTGAACATACTTGAATTGTTTTTGTTTCTCCATCTACAACAGCTTTAACGCTTCTTAGATTTGGTTTCCATGTTCTAGAAGCTCTTCTACTAACATGAGAACGTGCTATACTAATTTTATTTCCGTGTGATACTGCTTTTTCACAAATTGCACATTTTGCCATAACTATTGCACCTCCTATTGATTTACTAAAATCGACTATTAAATATGATATCATAAAATTATTAAAAAAACAAGTCTTTTACATTAAAAAAACAGGTTATATAAAAGATTTTTTTAAAAATTTATTTATTGTATTAAAAATGCTATATTAAATATAGAAATTTGAGGCGATAGATGAAAAGTTAAACAGATTTATGCTTGATGACAAGTATTAGACTGTTATTTTTTTATCAATTATATATACAATGAATAAATATAGTATTTTTACTAATAATACTAAAAAGGATTTTTTATGTGGAAAAAGATATTAGTAGGTTTAATTGTAGGATTTATTAGTGGAATGTTTGCGTCTGGTGGAGGACTTTTATTGATTCCAGCATATATTCATTTTTTCGATTCTTCAGAAAAAGAAGCAAGAGCCACGGCTATATTTTGTATATTACCAATGGTGTTAGTTACAGCAATATTTTATGGAACAGGTAACTATATAAATTGGAAAACTGGAATACTGTGCTGTATTGGTGGAATTATCGGTAGTTTTATAGGATCAAAATTATTGGCTATATTAAAAGGAAAATATTTAAAATTAATTTTTATTTTATTTTTAATTTATTCTGGTATAAAGATAGTGTTTTTCTAAAAGACTATAGAAAGGTGGAAGGCATGAAATGTTAGAAATAATTATTGGAATTTTAGCAGGTATATTTACTGGTTTAGGCATGGGTGGAGGTTCTGTATTAATCTTATTTTTAACACTATTTTTAAATTTAGAACAACACATAGCACAGGCAACAAACTTGTTGTTCTTTGTTCCATCTGCATTAGTCTGTATAATTCTTAATACAAAAAGAAAGTTAATCAACTTTAAAAATGCAATGTTTTTCATAGTATTTGGAGTAATAGGAGCTGTTTGTGGAGCAGTAGTATCAAGGGATATGCCAGTTACAAAACTGCGAAAACTTTTTGGAGTATTCCTATTATTTATAAGTGCATATGAAATATATTCCTATTTTAAACTGTATATAAAAGGTAAAAAAAGACAATACTAAACTAAAAAGGAGGTAATTACATGAAATTTATTGAAGGAATGCTAGTTGGAAGTATGGTTACAGTAGGTGTAACAATGTTTTGTACAGACTGGATATCAAAAAGTGACACAAAGAAAATGATGAAAAAAGGAAAACAATTTGCAAGAAAAATGGGGTTAGTTTAAATATAAAAATCATAGAAGGAGCGGAAAAATCCATTCCTTCTATCTTTTTGTCTAATCAAAAGGCTGTATATTTTTAATATTTAGCCTTAGTTTTCTGCAAGATTATTGTTCTGATGATGCTTCTGAATCTCTATTGCAACATGGTTTGTCGTCGCAAGGTTTTCCTGGCTTTCCTGGTTTCCAGTCGTCTTTCTTGCAATCCATGTCAACACCTTTTAAGCATTCACCCTGGCGGTGGCATTCAGTACATATTTTCGCGTGTTTTACGTTGTTAACCCAAATTTCAACTTCATAAAGTCTATTAGCACATAGTGGTCCGAATACGAATTCTCCATTTTCATCAGTAAATGTGTGAGAGACAGGTTTTCTAATGTCTTTTCCCATTTTGCACTCAACTTCTATAAGTTTTACAACAGCGTCTTTTACAGGATCTTTGTAGCAATCTCTAACTATACCATAAATAACATTTCTATTATCTTCTGGCAAAGTTATATCAAGGTCATATTGTTTTCCTCTTTCTATTACTCCGTCAACATTAACAACTGGGCAAATATTCTTATCATACTCCATAATTTATTCTTCCTTTCATTTAATTAGCAATTATTGCTTTATATATATTATGTAATGGTAATATTTTTGTTACTGTTGCATTAGTTATGGTTTTGCCATATAATCTGTTAAGGTTGAAGAATAATTACAATTTTGACTATGTCAAATTTCCTTGCCAAAATTTAATTATTTTCCAATTTGATTTGAATATGGAAGGAATAAGATAAATATGGATAATAGACCGATCGGAATGTTTGACTCTGGAGTAGGAGGACTAACAGTTTATAAAGAAATACGAAAGAAATTTTTAAATGAAAATATTGTGTATCTGGGAGATACAAAGAGTTTTCCGTATGGAAGTAAATCTAAAGAAAGTATTATAAATTTAACTAAGAGTGGAATAGATTTTCTAATTTCAAAAAATGTGAAAGCAGTAGTTATAGCTTGTGGTACGGCCACGAGTCAGGCTTTAGATGCTGTAAAGGAATTATATGATATTCCGATTATTGGAATTATAGAGCCAACAGCAAAATACATATCGAAGAATAAGAATATTCATAAAGTTGGTGTTGTTGCAACAGCGGGAACGATTAGGAGCAATGTTTGGGAAAAATCTATTTTGAATTACAATAATAATTTAGAAATTTTGAGCAATCCGTGCCCGTTGTTAGCACCTATGGCAGAAGAGGGATGGATTGATAACGAAATAGCAAAATTGACTGTACATGAGTATATGAAAAATTTACATGATGTAGATGCTTTAGTACTTGGGTGCACGCACTATCCGTTATTTGCAGAGCTATTTAAGAATGAATTGAGAACAGATGCCAAAGTTATAAACACTGGAACTGTAATTGCAAATCAGCTTCAAAATCTTTTAGGAGAAAATTTATTGAGTGGTTCTAAAACAGGAAAAACAGAAATATATTTAACAGATACGGAATGTAATTTTATATCTGTGGCACAAAAAGTATTATCAGAAAAAGAAATTAAAATTAATAAATGCTAAATTAACAAAATTTTGAAAAAATTTTTGAAAAAAGTATTGATTTTTTAAATTTCTTGTATTACAATTTAATTGAAGTGGTAGAAAGTGGTATGAAGTGGTGAAAATGTGTTAGCGAGGTGAATAAAAGTGTTAATTGGAGAATACGAACATTCTCTTGACGCGAAGGGCAGATTAATAATGCCAGCCAAGTTAAGAGAGGACATGGGAGAAAAATTTATACTAACAACAGGTTTAGATGGTTGTTTGTTTGGATTTTCTATGTCTGAATGGGAAAAATTCGAAGATAAATTAAAAGCACTACCAATCACCAACAAAAATGCTAGAAACTTTGTAAGATTCTTTTTATCAGGGGCAACAGAATGTGAATTAGACAAACAAGGAAGATTTTTAATAGCAGGAAAGCTCCGTGAAGTTGCAAAATTGGATAAGGATGTAACAATAATCGGAGCTGGTACCAGAATAGAAATTTGGGACAAGGCAAAATGGGAAGAACATAATAGTGAAGAAAATCTTTCTATTGAAGAAATAGAACAAAACATGGAAGATTTAGGTATATAACTTTTATAAGTTTATATAGTCTTAAACAAAAGAGAAAATTATAAACAAATGATAAAACATTAAAATACTAAAGCCAAATGTGAACAAAAGAAAAAATATTTTCAACTAAAAAATGTATCCAACTAAAGAAAACTAACCTACACCAAAAGAAAACACAAGATGAAATCCAATTCAAAAGATTAAATATTTTAAATTACCAAAGCTAAATTTAGTAGAAACTAAAGATGGCTATAAATTACCACTAAAGATAATTAAAATTACGAATGATGGAGTGAACAAATGAAGTCCAAAATACTAATGAAAAGGATAATAAGATAGCACTTGCCAGTTGGTATGAATAATACCAACTGATTGTGCTATATAAAATTTTAAAAAGTAGAGGATAAAAACTTGGAATTTAAACATACCCCAGTAATGCTAAATGAATGTATTGAAGGACTTAATATAAATCCAGACGGAATATATGTTGATGGAACTCTTGGAGGAGCCGGACACAGCAAAGAAATTGTTAAAAGGTTGTCTAAAAAGGGAATGTTAATTGGCATTGACCGTGATGAGGAAGCTTTAAAAGCTGCAAAAGAAAATTTAAAAGAATTTTCAAATGTAAAATATGTTCATGGTAATCATGATGAAATAAAAGAAATCTTAGAAGAATTGAATATAGACAAAGTTGATGGAATTTTGTTGGATTTGGGAGTTTCGTCATACCAATTAGACGAGCGTAATAGAGGATTCAGTTATTTAGGAAGCAATGAACTAGATATGAGAATGGATCAAACGCAGTCATTAACAGCAAAAGATGTTGTTAATAATTATGACGAAGAAAAACTTGCCAATATTATTTTTGAGTATGGAGAAGAAAAATTTTCTAGAAATATTGCAAGAAATATTTGTAAATATAGAGCTGAAAAAGTTATAGAAACAACAGATGAGCTTGTAAAAATAATAGAAGAATCTATACCAAAATCTAAACAAAAAGACGGACACCCTGCGAAAAGAACATTTCAAGCAATTAGAATAGAAGTAAATAATGAAATAAAACCATTGTATGATACTGTTTTAAATTCTATTGAATGTTTAAAAGAAAATGGAAGACTATGCATTATAACATTTCATTCATTAGAAGATAGAGCAGTTAAAAATGCGTATATAGAAGCTCAAGGACATTGTATATGTCCAAAAGAATTGCCATATTGCGTTTGTAATTATAAATCTTATGGAAAAATAATTAACAAAAAGCCAATAGAGGCAACAGAGCAAGAAAAAGAAGAAAACTCGAGGTCAAAGAGCGCTAAGCTCAGAATATTTGAAAGACACGAGAAAAAATAAACCTAAAGAAGAAAAGAGGTGGGGAATAACTTATGGCAAACTATGGAGGCTATGGGTATCAGTATGAGACAAGCCCAAAAAAATTACAGCCTGAATATGTACCAACAAAAAAAGCTAAGAAAAAAACAAATGTAAAGCCACAAAACACAAAGAAACCTGGCAAACAGCAAAAGAATAAGTACAATTATAAACCAGTAGTTTATATTGGTCTTGCTTTTGTTATGCTATTTACCATAAGTTATAGATACTCACTAATAAATGAAGAATACAATTCAAAAGAAAACATAAAATCAAAAGTAAGTGCGGTACAAAAAGAAAATGAGCAATTAAAAGTAAGCATAGAAAATAGCTTAAATTTAAGTTCTATCGAAAAGGCTGCACAAGATAAATTGGGAATGCAAAAACTAGATAATAACAACAAAATTTATCTAGACTTACAGAAAAAAGACTACGTAGAACCTGCATCAGAAGAAGTAATATTAAATGATAATTCTTCTTGGTTCGAAAAATTAATAAAAAAATTAACACAGATCATTAAATAGATAATACTTATTTTATAAAATAGGTATTATCTTTTTTGTTAGGTCATATTCAATGGAAATTCGAATACATATAATTAGGTGATTTGTATGTTAAGGGATTTTTTGAATATTAAGAAATTAAAAAAGAAAGAACAGAATAGTAGTAGAGATGAGAAATTAAATAAAAATTTATTACATAGAAAGAATAAAAATAAGAATAAAGCAGAGAAAAGGTTAAAAAGAGCATCTAAGATGAAGAAATATCAACTAGAAAAGACTGGTGAAATTTCTAGAAAGAAGAGAATTAGAATAGCTCTTTTAATTGTTACTACCGTTTTTCTGGCCTTAATAATAAGGGTTGCATGGATTCAATTTCATAATGGTGATAGTTTGCAACAAATGGCATATTTACAACAAACGTTGGATAGAAAAATTAATCCGAAGAGAGGAACTATTTATGATGCAACTGGTAAGACAGTACTAGCAACTAGTAGCAGTGTTGAAACAATTACTATAAATCCTGTAAACATATCTAAAGAAAATAAGGAGAAAGTTGCTAGAAAATTTGCCGAATTGTTTGAATTAGATTATGAAAAGGTTTTAAAAAAGGTAAATAAGAAAACTGCGATAGAGACGATTGCAAAAAAAGTTGATAAAGATAAAAGCAATGAGCTTCGTGTATGGATGAAAAATGAGAATATTACATCTGGAATTAATATTGATGAAGATACTAAAAGATTTTATCCTTTTAATAATTTAGCTTCGCAAATAATAGGATTTTGTGGTAGTGATAATCAAGGGCTAGCGGGGATAGAGGCTAGGTATGACGATGTTTTAAATGGAGAAAATGGCAAGATTTTAAAGATGACAGACGCAAAAGGGCTAGATATTAGCGATGTGTCTGAAAATTATGAGCCTGCAAAAGATGGAAATGATTTAGTACTTACTATTGATGCAACGATTCAAGGAATTGCAGAAAAATATTTGAAAGAAGCTTGTATAGATAATGTGTGTACAGATGGTGGAAACATATGTGTAATGAACCCTAAAAATGGGGACATTCTTGCAATTGCAAGTTACCCAGATTTTAATTTGAATGATCCGTATACTATAAATAATGAAGAACAAAAAGCTAATTGGAGTTCTATGACTGCAACTGAACGTTCAAATGCACTTCAGGCAATGTGGAGAAATAAGGCAATTTCGGATACATATGAGCCGGGTTCAACATTTAAACTAGTAACTGCATCAACTGCACTACAAGAAGGCATAGTTCAAACAACGGATAAAGAAGGCGAGTTTTGTTGTGTTGGCTATATTGATGTGGCTGGAACTAAGATGAAATGCTGGAGGTATTATAGGCCACATGGACCTGAGAGTTTAAGGCAAGCGCTTATGAATTCGTGTAATCCAGTATTTATAGGGCTAGGAGAAAAAATAGGAGTTACTAAGTATTATGAATATCTAAGAAAGTATGGATTCTTAAGCAAGACTGGAATAGATTTGCCAGGAGAAGCAACAGGAATATTCTTAGCTGAAAAAAAGGTTGGACCAGTAGAGCTGGGAACAATTGCATTTGGTCAAAGATTTGAGGTTACACCAATACAAATGATAACAATGGTTTCTACAATAGCGAATGGAGGAACATATATAAAACCAAGAGTCGTAAAGCAAATAATAGACAGCAAAACAGAAGAAGTAACAAACGTAGAAGTAGAGAAAAAAGACAGAGTAATATCAGAGGAAACGTCTAAAAAAATGCTTAGTATGATGGAAAGCGTTGTTGCAGAAGGAACCGGGAAAAATGCTCAAGTAAAAGGATACAGTATAGGCGGAAAAACAGGAACATCAGAAGATGGTGTAAATACAGGAAAATACGTAACATCATTCATCGGAACGGCTCCAATATCAGATCCAGAAGTGTGCATATTAATAACCTTGTACAATCCAACTGGGGAAGGCGGACATCAAGGTGGTGTGTGGTTTATTTTGTCGCTACATTTTAAGCAACATTTAAAAAGCCTTACAATTTAGGTGAAAAAATAGAACAATCAAATCAAATAGAAAGTGATTTCAGAATTACTTTCTCTTTAAAAATATAAAAGGAGGACATGCTATGTCAAAAGAAAATATTATTGGTACAAATTTTATAATGACTAACAGAGATTTGATAACTAAATTTGGAGTAAATTCAGCTATAATGCTAGGAGAATTATATGGAAGAATGAATTATTTTAGAAAAAGAAATGAATTAAAATATGGGTATTTTTTGCTACAAAAGAAAGTATAGAAAAGAGTACTAGATTAAGTCCATATAAACAAAGAAAAGCAACATCAATTTTACAAACAGCAGGAATTTTAAATGTAAAACATATAGATATTCCACCAAAGACTTATTATAAAATTAATGAAGAAAAGTTGCTGAAAGTACTGAAAAATTCAATAATGCACGAGGTGAACAACTAGTAATTCGTATTTTAAACAACTAGATGTTGAAGATTTCGATTACAGTATGTTAAAAAACTTAACACAAATAATAATAAGTAATAATAATAAAATAATAATAAATAATAACACACACAGGAAAAATTTAAATTAAAAAATATTATTAAAGGCAATTAGGACAACCTGTCCTAATTGAATATATCCTTACAGAGAGTAAAGGTATATAGCAAAAAAAGAGTTTATGATTTATAAATAAATAGTTAATTATAAAAGCAAAAGGTGGACAAGTTGTCCACAATTGATATAATTTTACAAAGAGTAAGAGTATATCAATAAAAATACATTATAAAAAATGTATGCCTTTTTGTAATACATTTTTTTAAAAGTAATACTACTAGAAAGCTTTGCTTTCTAATGTTTTATGGGTCGATGTAATACATCTATTCTTGCACTACGTGAAAAAAGTAAAAAATTTTGAAAATGGGCAGACTTTATAAATTGAACACGTTAGAATAAATATAGTTATTAAATATAATAATTTTAAATTAAGTGTAAGGAGAGATGAAAAATGTTAAATAAGGAAGAATTAAAATCATTTCAAGAAGAATCTGTTATTGATTATTGGTATAATACTAGGTCAGAAAATTTATATATACTAAATGATGTCGATAAAAAGAAAATAGCAGAAATAACAAAAGGAGAAGATACCTATCAAAAAATAGCAAATGAAATATCTAAAATAGTTAAAGAAGATGATAAAGAAATAATTTTAGAAAAAATAGATAAACATTGTAACAAATTAATTAATATTGGTGGCTATGAAAACGAAAAGTTTTATAAAGTTGGATTTATGGATGGAATTAATTTGATTATTGAATGTATAGGAGGAAAGCCAAATGTTAAGTAAATATGGAATTTTATATAGCAAATATTTAGAAGAATATAAGCCAATAACATATCAAGAATTGATAATGAATGGAACAATAAATGATTTTTTAGAATTAAAAGATGAAGAACTTAATAACTTAAGAAATTCTATTATAATTGAATTAAGAAATAAATATAAGAAACCTAATACAGATAGTTTTATAGAACTAGTAAAATATAATAATTTTATTTATAACAAAGCAGATGAATTAGTAATTTGGACATCATGTCCAAAATCAATATAAAACTACATAGATAAGGAAATGCTTGAAAAAATACTTATATAAAATGTTGAACAAAAATCTGACACTTTTTTAAAATCTGACAAGTTAAAGGCTTTTCCTGTAAGTGTTTTAAAGGTATATGTTAGACACCTTTTCTTGCACTACATAAAAAAATATATTAATTGTAAAAATTAGTAGAAAAATTTTAAATTTTAGTATATAATGCCATTAGAGTAATGACACTCTGAAGGTGAATAAATGAAGGATGAATATTTAATAAAAATAGACGAGCCAAGAATTCAAGAAACATGTGATGCATACTTTAAGTGGAAAGACTTAAATACATATGTAAAAAGTTTAGTATCAAGAGGTATTAATATGCCAGATGCAATAAGTGAGCCTATGGGTTGCTATTGCTTAAATCTTCTTTGGAATAAAAGTTCAGGAGGAGATGCCAAATCTCTTGATGGGAGAAAAATAGAGTTTAAAGCTACAAGTAACTATGAATATGATTTAAGTAGTTTTGGACCTAGATGTGACTTTGATGATTTAGTATTTTTAAGATTTGATTTAGACTTAAATATGTTGTTTGTGTATGATACAGGTATTAATTCAGAAGAATTAAAGAAACTTCCAGTATCAAAAACAGCAACAGTAGGAGATTATCAGAAAGCTGGTAAGAGACCACATATAAGAATTATTGAATCAATAATTAATGCAAGAAAACTAGAACCTACTGTAATATTTAATATTAGAAGAGGAATGATAGTTGAAAAAGGATGAAAGGTAGAGTGTTAATTACTCTGTTACTATAACTAATAAAATCGCGGCGTGCCGCAAAAGATAAGGAGAAAATAATTATGTATAAGATTTGTAGCCTTTTTGCAGGTGTTGGTGGAATAGATTTAGGATTTTTAGAAACAAATAAATGTGAGATAGCATATGCTAATGAATTTGATAAATATGCGGTAGAGACTTATGAAAAAAACTTTGAAAATAAAGTTGATTGTAGAGATATTCATAATGTTAAAGTAAATGAAATACCAGAATTTGATATAATGGTAGGAGGATTTCCATGTACTTCTTTTTCAGTAGCTGGATATAGAAAAGGATTCGAAGATGATAGAACTGGAGATTTATTCTTTGAAATGGAAAGAATATTTAAGGAAAGAAAACCAAGAGTAATATTTTTAGAAAATGTGAAAAATTTGGTTGGTCATGATAAAGGAAAAACTTTTAAGACTATAATTGAAAAATTAGAAGAAGCGGGATACAAAGACAAAATAAAATGCCAAGTATTAAATGCTTGCGAATATGGTAACATACCACAAAATAGAGAAAGAATTTATATTGTAGCGTTTAAAGATAAAGAAGATTTTGATAGATTTCAAATGCCAATGCCAATGACTTTAGATAAAAATATAAAAGATGTTTTTAATTTTGATACAAAAGTTGATGATAAATATTATTACACAGAAGGAAAATACAAAGGTAATATATATAAATTGCTAACAGAAGAAATGGATGATGATAATACAGTATATCAATGGAGAAGAAAATATGTAAGAAAAAATCAAAGTAATTTAGTGCCAACATTAACGGCTAATATGGGAGAAGGAGGACATAATGTACCACTGATAAAAACAAAGTTCGGAATAAGAAAATTGACACCAATAGAATGTTTTTATGCACAGGGGTATCCAAAGTATTACGAATTGCCAACAAATATAAGTGATGCTAGACTTTATAAACAAGCTGGAAATAGCGTTGTTGTACCAGTCATAAATAGGATTGCCGAAAATATAATGAAGGCATTAAAATAAATTTTGACAAATAGCATGAAGGAGCATAAATAAAATGAAAAAGGAAGTTATAAAATATGAATTAAGTCATGATGGCAAAAAAATAAAAAAAGGAAAGTTAAAACTATACATACCAAATATAAAAGGATTGAGTAAATATATAGAGGAATTACCTAATAAAATTGGAATTGAGGAGAGTATATTTGTTTTAAATATGCTAAATTTTCATTTTATATTTCCAGCAGATGACATATTTTTGGATAAAAATATAAAATATGAAGAATTACAATATATGTTAAAACAAAAGGAAAATAGTAATACAATTTCTATAAAGTATGATGATTTAATTTATAAGAGTTTATTAAATGACAGGATTTTTAAAATAAATATGACTTCAGAGGAATATGAAGATTTTAGAGTGATGATACTAAATGAAATCTCGGATATAAAAAATGAATATAGTGATTTGTTTGATAGAGAATTAATAAAATTAAAAAAACAACAAAATATTATAAAAAGAATGAAATTAGCACTTAAAAATAAAGAATTTATTCAATTTAAGAAAAAGTTAATAACAGAAACAATTCAAAATATAAATAAAGATGCTATTACACTTGATAGTAAAAAGGCAGAATATAAATTTTATGAGAAAGCTTGTGAACTGATTGAAAAATATGATGAAGATAAGTACTATGAACTTATAAAAGATGTAACAGATTATTTAAATAAAGAATATGAAGAATGCAACAAATTTCAGGAATATAAAGAAGAATGTGAATATATTAATTCTGGAAAAGGTATGGAACAAAAATTTGATATATTGATTTGGATATGTTCTAATATGTCTCCAAGAGCAGAAGCATTAGATGCAATGAGATTAGACGCAACATATATCTATGATCAAATATTAAATAATTACTATAGATTAGAATACAAAAAGATTAGACACAAAATGACTTATGAAGAAAAAAGACTATTTCAATTATTCTTTTTTGGTAGAAAAGCTTTTTTATATAAAGTACCTATTTTTACACAATTTATGAAATCATTTTTTGATGCTAATAATGAATTAATATTCTCGGGATTAATTTTAAAAAATAGCAATCCTAATTACAAAGAAGATAATAATGAACTAAAAAGAAAGTGGTATGAATTTTTGAATATGTATAGTATAGGAATAAAAAATTATAATATTATAGAGAAAATAGAAGATCCAAGTAAGATAAAAACGATTATAAAAAACGAATTTAATGAAGAAGATTCAAAAATTTTAGAGTGTGTATTAGAAAATTATTCTTATGATATAATTAAAGCTACATTTAATAAAGATGAAGAATATATAAATGAACTTGTAAAAGAATTACAACAAGAAATAAGGAGTGATAGTTCGAATGAAATTATTAAGCAAAAAAATTAGAAATACAACAGCTATTTTTATTATAGTGTGCTTAATATATATACTTTCAATCATTATATCTATAATATTATATAGCAACAGTGTTGAGGGTGTAAAAGATTTTTGGGAAGTGATAGCTAATATTACTGTAGTAATAGGTGTTATTAGTATATTTTTATCTTTTTGGCAAAATAATTTGAATGAACAAGAAATTAGTAAAGAAAAAATAAACTCGGAAATAAAATTATCAGAAGAGATGAATAGATTAGATATATTAGACTTTCAGCCTATGGATAATTTGAATATTAATCAAAGACTAATTGACATGATAAATAGTGCAATGGAATATTTAGTAAAAATAAGCTTATATGACGGAGAGAAAATAATAAATATAGATAGATATTTAGAATTTAATCTTTTAAATCATAAAAAGATTATATATGTATTAATAAATCTATATGATATAATTTTAAAAACAGGAGATAAATCTATTATAGAAAAGATAGACAGGAATAAGAGATATTTAGTAAAAGAAATAGAAAGATTAAATAATATTGATACAGAAATTCAATTGTTATCACAAAAAATAGAAAACATAAAAAAGTTTAATGCATCTAATGCTATAAAATCAAATATTATAGTTGAATAAAATTTTATAAATAACTAGAACTTAGTGAAAACTATTTTCTAGTTATTTTTTTGCAAATTTTCATAAAAAATTAATAAAATTTTTTAGAAATTACCGATTTTTGAGTTTTAAGTGGCATTTACCTAGTAGGAAGGAAAAAGTAATAAAATTTTTTCCAACATAATAAAATTAAATATCAAAAAATAAAGAGGTAATTGAAATATGAAACAAAGCTCTGAATGTCTAGTTAATAATAAAGATTTATATCAATTGCAAGTTGGAAACATGACTGTTGAATTTAAATATTCTGAAAATAATAAAAAAATTAATGAATGCATGATAAATGTTTTAAGACAAAAAAACAAAATGGGCTGACATATTATACTGGGCACGTTACACTATAAGAGAAGGGAGGGAAAAATAATAATGGCTGGAAGAAAATCAAAATATTCTTCAGAAAGTTCAAATACAAAAGGAACAAAAATATGGTCAGTGGCAGTATATATAAGACTTTCACAAGAAGATAGCGACAATGGGGAAGACAAGCAAGAAAGCAACAGTATAACAAGCCAAAAGGCATTATTAAATGGATTTATTGAAGAACATGATGATTTGATTGTTTATGATACTTATGTGGATGATGGCTATACAGGAACAGATTTTGATAGACCTGGATTTCAAAGATTACTAGAAGATATGAGAAAAGGAAATATTAATTGCGTTCTAGTTAAAGACTTATCAAGACTTGGTAGAAACTACATAGAAGTTGGAAACTACATAGAACAGATATTTCCATTATTTAATATAAGATTTATTGCTATCAATGATAGTGTAGATAGTTTTAAAAATCCTACAAGCACTAATACAATATTAGTACCATTTAAAAACTTAATAAACGATGAATATTGTAGAGATACATCAATAAAAATTAGGTCAGCACTAAATGGAAGAAAAAAGAAGCGGAGAGTTTGTAGGGGCATTCCCATCTTATGGGTATATAAAAGATCCAGAAGACAATCATAAGTTAATCATTGATAAAGAGTCAGCCGAAATTGTAAGAAAAATTTTTGAATGGAAAGTAAATGAAGGGTTAGGAAATTTAAGCATATGCCATAGATTAAATGATATGGGAGTTTTGAATCCAACAGGTTACAAAAAGAAGAAGTTAAATCAAAATTATAATAATTCTCAAATTATGCAAGAAGATTATTCATGGTGTCCATCAACTGTTAGAAATATTTTAAAAAATGATATTTATATAGGAAATGTTACACAAGGTAAAAGAAGAGTAAAAAGTTATAAAGTTCATAAAGTGGAACAAGTACCAGAAGATGAATGGATTACAGTAGAAAATATGCATGAACCTATTATAGACAAAGAATTGTTTAAGAAAGCACAAGGATTAAGAAAAGTTGATACTAGAGTGCAAGATAGCGGGACTTTAAGTATGTGGGCAGGTGTCTTAAAATGTGCAGATTGTGGGAGAGCAATGCACAAGAAATATTGTAAAAATAAGAGTGGAACAGTATATGAATATTACATATGTGGTACATACAGAAAAAAGTCAAACAAGTTATGCACAAAACATACTCTAAAAGTGGAAGAATTAGAAAACGCAGTATTAGAAGCAATTAAATTACATATAGAATTGCTTGTTGACACTGAAAAATTATTAGAGCAAATTAATAAATCAAACACTAAAAAATTGGCAAATGAAAATATGGAAAATATAAAACAAGCTAAAGAAAAAGAGATAGAAAAAATAAGTAATTTAAAAAGATGTTTATATGAGGATTGGAAAAATGAATATATAACAAAAGAAGAGTATTTGGAGTATAAACAAAAATATGAACAAGATATTGAAAAAATAAAAGAAATAATGGCAAATTTGGATAAACAAAAAGAAAAGCAAGAAGAAATTATAAATGGAAATAGTAAATGGATAGAAAACTTTAAAGCACATAAAAATATAACAGAATTAGACAGAGATATTATAACAGAGCTAATTGATTACATAGAAGTTCATGAAGATAAAAAAATAACCATTCATTTTAAGTTTATGGATGAATTAGATAAAATATTAGAGTACATAGAAAATGAAAATAAAGCAAGTATCTTTGAAAAAGTAAAAGAAGCATAGGTGTAGCGATAAAATACACCAAGGAGGAGGAGTTGCAGCACCAATAGGCTCACAGGTATTAGGAGAAGTACTTCCATATTTAGAAATAAAAAAAGATAATGAACAAGAAGAAGAAAAACAAGAAGTGGAAGTTCCAAACATAATTGGAATGACAGAAAAAGAAGCAAAAAAGGCATTAGAAGATGTTGGACTACAATTAGAATTTAAGAAAAGTGAAGAAAAAGAAACAATAACTGACCAATTACCAAAAGCAGGAATAAAAACAAAAAGTGGTACAATAATAATCGCCCAATAGGGACGCCCCTTTTTGGGCGAAACAATATATAATTTGCAAGAAACAATTTTATTTTGAAAAATTGTTTTCTTGCAATATTTTTAAAATTTATCTTCGCCCAAAAAGGTAGTCACCTATTGGACAAAATTTACTCTGCTTTTAATTCATTTTGGCAAGTTCCTGTTTCAAAAATATCTTTAATATTTTGGCAAGTATCACTTGCAATTTTGTTTAATGCTTCAGATGTGAAAAATGCTTGGTGTGCAGTTATTATAACGTTTGGCATAGAGATTAATAGTGATAAGTTTTTATCTCTCTTATATGAACCAGACATATCCATTAAGAAGTAATCTTCTTCATGTTCGTATACATCTAATCCTACACCGCCAATTTTTCCAGTTGATAATTCAGCTATTAAGTCATCTGTGTTAATTAACCCACCTCTACTGCAGTTGATTATTATAACTCCTTCTTTCATCTTGTCCAAAGATTTTTTGTTTATTATATGCTCTGTTTCAGGTGTAAGAGGGCAGTGAAGTGATATTATATCAGATTTTTCACATAATTCATCAAAGCTAACGTATTCGAATCCTAATTCTTCAGCTGCTTTTTCATCTTTGAATAAATCATATGCAATAACCTTTGTTCCAAATCCTTTCATTATTTGGATAAATACTTTTCCAATTTTTCCAGTTCCAACAACTCCGACTGTTTTACCATGTAAATCAAAGCCAACAAGTCCTTCTAGTGCAAAGTTGTATTTTTTTACTCTTTGATAAGATTTGTATATTTTTCTGTTTATATTTAGTAATAGGGCAGTGGCATGCTCTGCGACAGCATATGGCGAATATTGTGGAACACGTACGGCTCTGATATTACCAAGATGTTTTAAATCTACATTGTTAAACCCAGCACATCTTAGAGCTAATAATTTAACTCCACATTCATTTAAAATATCTAAGGTTTCTTTATCTGCCTTATCATTTACGAAAATACAAACAACATCATATCCTTTTGCAAGTGGTGCTGTTTCTGCGTTTAATCTTGACTTGAAATAAGTAATTTGATAATTGTATGTTTTGTTATACTCATCAAATAATTTCTTATCGTAATCCTCAGTATCAAAAAATGCTATTTTAATCATAATAAATCAATTCCTTTCTTGCTTAATTTTCAGAAAATAGAAGTGTTTTCTAAATTAAGCCACCTATTAGTATATTACCAAATTTGGTAAAAATCAATACAAAAATTTACAAAAAATAAAAAATCCCATACTCTCTTATGCAGAGTGTATGGAACTTTATGAGGACTCAAAGAGTATCAGTCGTTTGCAACTCTATACTCTACGGTGCTATTGGATTTTACCATGCACCAGTTTTGAGTACGAATTTTTTCATCAGGTCGAAAAGCAATCCAAACAGGGCAATAGCCATAGGCCTCGATAACAGTAGGCTGATGCGCAGATACCTGAAGGTTAAAGTTACGAACCGCATCGACACTGGGAGTATAGTTACTCCGAATAACAATAAGGTCACAGTTTTCAGGGGCTTCTGCAACTACTTGCCGTAACCATTTTGTGTGAGCCTTAACGTTAATATTAGCATAAAGCAAGTAGAGACTGGAAAAGTCCAGAATTTTTTTGACGGCTGCTTCAAAAACATTAACAGCCACATCTAAATTGGTAAATGAAAAATACGGTTCGGGTTCAACCTTTGCTAATTCAGGAAACTCACATTCCCAGTTAGTAGTTAAAGTTTTTCGATATTCATCCCACTGCCTTTCCCGAGCAGACATTGCTTTGGCAACCATGCAATATGCTGCTTTTGCGGCATTCAACTTTTTTAAGAATCGATTTTGTTCTCGCGAAAGAACGGGAACGCTGATGTTGTTCAGAGCCATTTGTGTCTCAAATGTTCGCATTGAAAAATCCTCACTTCTGTGTGGTAGTAACAATAGGAAAAATTAATCCTCATTGCAAACTATCATTTTGTAAATAACGTACATTTACAGTATAGCATATTTTATGTAAATTTGCAAACTAAGTGCGTAAAAAAATATTGAATGAAACTACACAAGAGTATTTCTATTAAAAATCTGGAAATTAAATTTAATGATAACTTTAAATATTAAATTAATCTTTTTACTAATTTTCTACGTTAACGAATATAATGTACTATAAATTTTTTAGAAAAAATGACTATAACCCTATACAAATGCGTTTTTTAATTATATAATGTTAAAAGTAAAATTGAAGAATGACAATGTAAATATTAATTCAATAAATTCGGAGAGGAATGGTAATTATGAATTTAAAGAAAATTTTAGTCGGAATAGACGGAATTAAAGCTAAAGGTGAAATTGATAGAGAGGTTACAACAATAGAAAAAGATTCCAGAAAAGTTGTTGAAGGAAGTATGTTTTTTGCAATTAAAGGATTTACAACAGATGGAACACAGTACATAGATAGTGCAATAGAGAAAGGTGCAAAGACTATTCTTGTTGAAGAAACAACAGACATTAGGAGTTTAAATATACCAGAAGATGTAACTCTTATTGTTGTGCCAGATGCAAGATATGCGATGGCAATTTGTGCATGTAATTTTTATGATAATCCATCAAAAAAAGTTAAGCTAATTGGAGTTACTGGAACAAAGGGAAAAACTACTACAACATTTATGATTAAAGAGATTCTACAAAAACAAGGAATTAAGACTGGATTGGTTGGAACTATAGCTGTTTATAGTGGAGATAAGAAGTTGCTAGACAGTGATAGAACAACTCCAGAAAGTATAGAACTACAACAATATTTTGCACAAATGGTTGAAGATGGTTGCCAAGCAATTGTAATGGAGGTTTCTTCACAAAGCTTGAAACTAAACAGAGTTGCAGGATGCCAATTTGACATTGCTGTATTTACAAACTTCTCAGAGGATCACATTAGTCCAAAGGAACACCCAAATATGCAAGATTATTTCGAGTCTAAGTTAAAGTTATTTAAGATGTGCAAATGTGGGTTTGTAAATGTCGATGATTTACAAGTTTGCAAGGTACCAAGTTTAGTACCAGATTGTGAGATAACAACATATGGAATCGACAATGCATGTAATTTACTTGCAAAAGATATTACAATTACAAATTCATATGTAGACTTCAAAGTTAAAATTGGAGATAAAAATGAAAGAGTAAAAGTTGGAATTCCAGGAAGATTCAGCGTGTATAACAGCTTAGCTGCAATTTGTGTTGCAACAAAATTAGGCTGTTCTGCAGAAAATATAAAAGATGCTTTACTAGAAGTAAGAGTACCAGGAAGATCTGAGCTTGTAAATAACAGCAAAGATTTAACAATTATGATAGATTATGCACATTCTCCAGAAAGCTTGGAAAACATACTAAATGCCGTAAAATCATATACTAGAGGAAGAGTAATTTCTGTATTTGGTTGTGGAGGAGACAGAGATACAACAAAAAGACCTATAATGGGTGAAATATCAGGAAAAATTGCAGATTTTACAATAATTACATCAGATAACCCAAGAACAGAAGACCCTCAAACAATAGTAGATGAAATAGAAACAGGAATAAAAAAGACTAAAGGAAAATATGTATGTATAGTAGATAGAATAGAGGCTATTAAATATGCAATAAATATGGCTAGCAAGAAAGATATAATTGTGCTTGCAGGAAAAGGACACGAGCCATATCAAGAGATAAATGGAGTAAAACATCCATTTGATGAAAGAATAATAGTAAATCAAATAATCAAAGGAGAAATATAAAATGGCATACCAAATAAAGATATTAATGTTGGCATTTGCTATAGCATTTGTAATATCTCTAATAGTAATACCAATATTACGTAGAAGAAAAATAGGGCAACAAGAAAGAGACGATGGTCCAAAGTCTCATCTAAAAAAACAGGGGACTCCTACAATGGGCGGAATTGTAATGATTTTAGCCATAATAATAATAGGAGCAATAGTATTTTTAAAATATTCAAAATCCATAGATGCATCTGAACAGACAATGGCTAAAAATTTAATACCACTAATATTAGTAACAGTTGGGTTTGGATTGGTAGGCTTTGTAGATGATTTTAAGAAATTAATCTTAAAAAACACAGAAGGACTAAAACCACGATATAAGATGTTTGGATTGTTGATAATTGCAACTGCATTTACAGTGTATTTAACAAATGTAATGCATATTGGAACAGATTTAATAATTCCATTTGCGAAAACGTCAATTACATTGCCAATTTGGCTATACATACCATTTACAATATTTGTTATGCTTGGAACTACAAATGCAATTAACTTAACAGATGGAATAGATGGATTAAGTACATCTGTTACAACAATTATATTAACATGTTTAACTGTTATAGGAATAATTTTTGGAGTTAAAGAAATTGTTATAATGGGAGTTAGCTTGATAGGAATATGCTTAGCATTCTTGCTATTCAACTTACACCCAGCAAAAGTATTCATGGGTGATACTGGCTCACTATTCTTAGGTGGAGCGGTTTCTGTAATGGCTATTTATTTGAAATTACCAATTTTATTATTAATAATTGCAATAATTCCAGTATTAGAAACTTTATCAGACATAATACAAGTTGCACACTATAAAAGAACTGGAAAAAGAGTATTTAAGATGGCACCATTACATCATCATTTTGAATTATGTGGCTGGAACGAAAATGCTATTGTTTCAGTATTTAGCATAATAACATTAATAGCATGCATGATTGGTCTAGCCGCAATATAAAATTGAAAGGACGAACAAATGCAAAGAGAAAAAAAGAAAGTTAAAAGATTTTCGAAATTTATGAATAATAAAATGGATTACATTTTATTTATAACCGTATTAATACTGCTATCTTTGGGTGTTGTTATGGTTCTTTCGGCGAGTGCACCATCTGCTCTTTCGTCAACGGGAAAAAGCTATACATATTTTTTAAAACAATTTGAATTTGCTTTGGTTGGAATAGGATTAATGTTATTCTTTTCAAAATCTGATTATAGATTTTTAAAAAAATATTATAAGGTTATATATGTAATATCTGTTGCAATTTTACTTTTAGTTTTAGTACCGAAACTTGGAAAAAGTGTTAATGGTGCAAAAAGATGGATTGAAATAAAGGGAATAGGGCAGTTCCAACCATCAGAATTTACAAAAATAGGTTTAATAATATTTTATGCAGGATATTTATCAGACCACAAAAACGATTTAAAGCAATTTGGAAAAGGATTTGTATTGCCTATGGCATTTTTAATTCCTCCAATTGCAATATTGTACTTTGTTCAAAACCATTTAAGTGTATCTTTGGTTGTAGGTATTGTAACCTGTGTAATGATGTTAATGGCTGGATGCAGGCTGTTGCATTTTATGTTTGCTGGTCTGGCAGGAGTCGCGGGAGTAGCCTTAGTAATAATAAGAGAGTTATTAAAAGGTGATGCTAGTGACTCGTTTAGAATGGATAGAATTATGACATTCTTTGATCCTTGGTCTGATGCGACAGGAACGGGTTACCAAATGGTACAAAGTTTGTATGCGATTGGTTCTGGAGGATTGTTTGGAGTAGGACTAGGAAACAGTAAACAAAAATATTTGTACATACCAGAACCACAAAATGACTTTATATTTGCAATAGTTGCAGAAGAATTGGGTTTTGTAGGTTGCGTTACAATTATATTATTATTTGCAATTTTTGTATGGAGAGGAATTGTAATTTCTATGAAGGCACCAGACATGTTTGGAAGTTTGCTTGCAATAGGAGTTACAACACTTGTAGCAACACAAGCAATAATCAATATCGCAGTTGTTACAGCATCTATACCAACAACAGGTATGGCACTTCCTTTTTTCAGTTACCGGAGGAACCGCACTGTTAGTACTACTGGCTGGAGTGGGAATTTTGCTTAATGTGTCAAGGGCAGGTTCAAAGGTTTAGAGCTTGAAAAATAATTACAATTTTGGCTACGTCAAATTTCTTTTCGAACGCTGTTACATACACAAAGTATGAACCTTTGCCTTTGAAAATCATTGTATTTGCCAAAATTCAATTTTTTCCAAACTAAATAAATCGAATAAAGAAAGGTGTAAGAAATGAGAGTAGTAATTGCTGCGGCTGGAACTGGAGGACATATAAACCCAGGAATAGCTATTGCCAATAAAATAATGGAGAAAGAACCACAATCAAAAATAATTTTCATAGGAACTGGTAGAGGATTAGAAAAAGATTTAGTACCAAGAGCAGGCTATGAGCTAAAAACAGTTGAAGCATATGGAATTAATAGAAAAATCAATTTAGATAATATTAAAAGATTATGCAAAACCATAAAGGCTGTTGGTCAAGCTAAAAAGATATTAAAAGAGTTTAAGCCTGATATAGTCATTGGTACAGGCGGATATATATGTGTTTCTGTGTGTATGGCAGCAAGCCAGTTGAAAATTCCAATAATATTGCATGAAAGCAATGCTTTTCCAGGAGTAGCTGTAAAGGTAATGGCTAAAAAAGCAGATGAAATATTGCTAGGCTTCGAAGAAGCAAAAGAAAGAATTTCAAATGCAAGAAAAATAGTTGTTACTGGGACACCAACGAAAGTAAATTCAAATAGATTAAGTGATGAGCAAAAATATAACTTGAAACAGGAAATGAAATTGAAACAAGATTTGCCAGTAGTATTATTTTTTGGTGGAAGTCAAGGGGCTCAAAGCATAAATAATGCAATACTCGGAATAATAGAAAACAAACTTAATGAAAAGTACCAAATAGTTTGGGCAGTAGGACCAGGAAACTATGATGAGGTAAAAGAAAAACTAAGAATTAAGAATATAGATATTGATAATATAGAGAATACAAAAATATTACCATACATATATAATATGCAAGAGGTTATGGAAATGTCAGATTTAGTTGTGTGCAGAAGCGGAGCAATGACTATTACAGAGATTGCTACGATAGGAAAAACTGCAATATTTATCCCATATCCATTTGCAACAGAAAACCATCAAGAATACAATGCAAAAGTATTGGAAAAAGTTGGTGCTGCAAAAATTATATTAGATAAAGAATTAAATTTTACAAAATTAAATAACACGATAAATAATATTGTGAAAGACACAGAAACCTTAAAAACAATGGGAAAATCGGCAAAAAGAGTTGCAAGAGCTGATGTAGAGGAAAACATATACAAGGAGATTTGTCGAATTGCGTCGAAACATGAAACACGAAATAACTTGCCACCAGAATAATCTGGTGGTATTATATTTTTTTAAAGGGGATAAGTAATTGTAAAAAATTTCAAAATTTTAATAGCATATGTACTACTAATTGATAATAGAAAAGTTATCAAATATTTTCGTTTATCAAAATAATTAATTTTACAATTCTAAATTTTCCTCTAGGAAAGGTTGTGATTTAATATGAAAAAACTATTTGGAGAAGCTAATATTAATGTAGAAAATTTTAATGAAGCAGAAAGAAAACAAAAAATAAAGGTAAAATATTACAAGCTGACCGCCTCAGAAGTAAAAGAAGATGAGAAAAAATTTGGAATTGCATTAGTAAAAGAAGAAAATGATGGAAAGAAAGATGTTATAACAGAAAAGATAATAGAAAGCAACTTATCAAATAATGAAAATTTAATAGATAATTTATTAAAAATACTCGTAAATTACCAAGTAACACCAGTCGCAACAGGAGATATAATATCAGATTTTAAGAAATGTCCAGAATTAATTTTTAGTATGACAAAGTAAGAAATGAGTATATGTGTTAAAAATAACTTACAAAAATTACGGATATGTGTTCAAATAGACTTTAAAAAATTACGGATATGTGTTCAAATGTGCTTGAAAAAATCACGGATATGTGATAAAATTATATCGGAAGGTGATTGAATGAGAAGAAAAGTATATGATGAATTGATAAAATGGAAAAAAGAGAGTAATGGAAAAGTAGCTCTTTTAATCGATGGCGCAAGGCGTATTGGAAAAAGTTATATAGCCGAACAGTTTGCAAAAGAAAATTATAAATCATATATATTAATTGATTTCAATAAAGTCGGTAAAGATGTTAAAGAGCTGTTTGATAATTACCTAGATAACTTAGATATGTTTTTCATGTATTTATCTAGTTATTATAAAACAGATTTATATGAAAGAGATACACTAATAATTTTCGATGAGGTGCAATTATATCCTAGAGCAAGAAGTGCTATTAAGTATCTAGTTGCTGATGGAAGGTATGATTATATCGAAACTGGTTCTTTAATTTCAATAAAAAAGAATGTTGAAGATATTTTAATACCATCAGAAGAAAGACACTTGAATATGTATCCAATGGACTTTGAAGAATTTTTATGGGCAAATGAAAATAATAACTTAATGGATTTAATAAGAAAATGCTTTGAAGAAAAGAAGCCTTTAGGACAACTAATGCATAGGGAAGCAATGGACTATTTTAAACAATATTTAATAGTAGGTGGAATGCCTCAAGCAGTAGAAACGTATATAAAAACAAAAAGTTTTAAAGAAGTCGATTTGATAAAGAGGGACATCTTAAATTTGTATAAAGATGATATAGTAAAATATAGTGGAGATGATTCAATCAAAGTACAAAGTATTTTTGAGGAAATACCATCTCAATTACAAAAACATGAAAAAAGATTTTCGTTCAATTCAATGCAAAAAGATGCAAGATATAGAGATTATAAAGATGCTTTTTTCTGGCTTCAAGAATCAATGATTGTAAACATTGCTTTTAACACAACTGAACCGAACATTGGACTTAGATTAAATAGAGAGTCGAGTGCATTAAAGTGCTATATGGGAGATACTGGATTACTTCTTTCATTGGCTTTTGATGAAAAAGGTTTAGTTGATGAAGAAATATATAGGAAAATTTTATTTAACAAACTTACATTTAATGAAGGAATGATTATGGAAAATATTGTAGCACAAATGTTGACTGCTACTGGAAAAAAATTATATTTTTATTTTAATTATGACAAACAAAATTCTGCTAATAATATGGAAATAGATTTCTTGATTGCTAAAAATAAGATTACTTCAAAACATAATATTTCACCGATAGAAGTAAAATCTGGAAAAAATTATACATTTTCTTCTTTAAATAAGTTTAAAAATAAATATAAAGAATACTTATCAACAGCATATGTTTTACATATAGAAGATTTGAGGGTAGAGGACGAAATAGTATTTTTACCAGTATATATGACTTGTTTGTTATAGAAAAAAGATGCAACATAAAATTTAATTATAAGTATAATTCTAGTTTTTTAGTTAAACTAGAATTTACTTTTGAAAATAAAATATGCAAAAACTTGAAAATTAAATAAAATTACGCTACAATATATTGATGAAATTAAATTTGAAGAAAGGGTTAATCAAGGTTTATAGATTTTTTATAAGATTGATTATACGAAAAAGTTAATGGCAGATAAATTAATTATTGTTGAGTCGCCTGCAAAGGCTAATACTATAAAAAAATTCTTAGGTGGAAATACGAAAGTAGTTGCATCTATGGGGCATATAAGGGATTTACCAAAATCTAAGCTTGGAGTTAATATTGAAAATGATTTTGAGCCAGAGTACATAAATATTAGGGGAAAGGGAGATTTAATAAAATCTTTGAAAAAAGATGCCAAAAGTGCAAAAACTGTGTATCTTGCAACCGACCCTGATCGTGAAGGAGAAGCTATTGCTTGGCATTTGGCTCATATTTTGGAAATTCCAGAAGATAGTGTATGTAGAGTTACTTTTAATGAAATTACAAAGGAAACTGTGCAACAATCTATAAAGAAACCAAGAAAAATAGATATGAATTTAACAAATGCACAACAGGCAAGACGTGTGCTTGATAGAATTGTGGGTTATAAAATAAGCCCATTATTATGGAAAAAGGTAAAACCAGGGCTATCTGCAGGAAGAGTTCAATCTGTTGCAGTAAAGCTAATTGTAGATAGAGAAAATGAGATAAGAAACTTTGTACCAGAGGAATATTGGAACATTTATGCTATCTTATTAGATGAAAAGTCTAACAAGAAATTTGAGGCTAGATTGTATGGCAAGGGAAGCAAGAAAATAGAATTACACAAAAAAGAAGAAGTAGATGAAATTCTAGAAAGCATAAAAGAAGGAAAATACATTGTAACAGATGTAAAAAGAGGAGAGAAGAAAAGAACCCCAGCTCCACCATTTACGACAAGCACTATGCAACAAGAGGCTTCAAGAAAGTTAGGGTTTACACTAAAAAAGACTATGTCTGTTGCACAAGGATTATATGAAGGTGTGAAAATTCCTGAAAAAGGTAGTGTTGGACTAATTACTTATATGAGAACAGACTCTACAAGAATTTCTGAAGAGGCAAGAGCCGCCGCAAAAGAGCAAATAAGCAAAACCTATGGAAGTGAGTATTACGAAAATAGGTATTACAAAAAGAGTAGTGAAGCACAAGATGCCCATGAAGGTATACGCCCAACATATATTTATATAACACCAGAAAGCATAAAAGATTCACTTACAACAGACCAATACAAATTATATAGACTGATATACAACAGATTTTTAGCAAGCCAAATGTCAGCTGCAGTATATGATACAATAAATGTTGATATTAAAGTAAACGATTATATATTCAAGGCAAGTGGTCAAAACTTAAAATTTAAAGGTTTTATGACTCTATATGTAGAAGGAAACGACAATGGTCAAGAGGAAGAAGATTCAACATCGATCCCAGCATTAGAGGTAAATCAAGAAGTTAAAAAGAAAAAATTGAATGCAAAACAAAGTTTTACAGAACCACCAGCAAGATATACAGAAGCAAGTTTGGTAAAAGAGCTAGAAGCTAAGGGAATAGGTAGACCAAGTACATATTCTCCAACAATTACAACAATATTGGAAAGAAGATATATAGAAAAAGAGAAGAAACAATTAGTTCCAACAGAACTTGGAGAAGTTGTAAACAAATTATTAACAGAAAACTTTGGAGATATAGTAGATGTTGAATTTACTGCTAAGGTAGAAAACGAATTTGATGAAGTTGCATCTGGAAAAGAAGAATGGAAACAAATATTGCGTGATTTCTATCCACCATTTGAAAATGAGCTTGAAAAAGTTGATAAAGAGCTAGAACATGTAAAACTAGAAGATGAAGTTTCAGATGTACAGTGTGATAAATGTGGAAGAATGATGGTAGTAAAAATGGGAAGATTCGGCAAGTTTTTAGCATGCCCAGGTTACCCAGAGTGCAAAAATGTAAAACCATTCGTCGTAACTATAGATGAACCATGCCCAGTATGTGGTGGCAAAGTTCAAGTTAGAAAAACAAAGAGAAAAAGAAACTACTACATATGTGAAAATAATCCAAAGAGTTGTAATTATATATCTTGGAATAAGCCTAAAAAAGGAGAGGTTTGGACTCCAGAAGAAGTAAAAGAAGAAGGAGAAACAAAAAAGAAAACAACACGAAAAGCAACAGCCAAAAAAGCAAGCACTAAAAAAACGACAACAACGAAAAAAACAACAAAAAGAGCAAGTACTAAAAAAATTATGTAAAATAAAACAGCCTTGTGCAATTTGCACTTAAGGCTGTTCTGTACTATAATGTAAAAAATAGCTAGTAGCCAATCCTAAATAAATAATTTTATAAGGAGGCATTTCTTTTATGGCGGCTACAATAGCAGAACGTACTTATCTCGTGATGAAGAACTTCATGAGATTGCATGAGCTGGGGGATTCGATTCCTGAAATAGCCCAAAGGTATAGTTTGACTTCTCGAACTGTTTACTCGCATTACCAATAGCATAGAACATACTCTTTTGCAAAAGAGTGCACCTCGGGAAAATTCTCGGGGTGCATTTGGGTTAAATAATATGAATATTTTATAGAAAATATACGAAATATGCAAAAACAATAAAACATTACTGTTTTCTAATTTACATTTAAAGAAAAATATAAAAATTATAAAATTATTTGAAAAATATTATAAAAATTAAAAATTTTTATGTTATAATGAAAATGAAAAATTTAATAGATAACCACAAAGGAATAAAGATATGGATTTTGATATTTTTGATATAAATAAATTTAATGTAATACAAGATGAAGAAAACTATTATTTTTTTAGAGCACTAAATATGGCTGATAATGCTGATATTGAGCAACAAACGACTACATCAACAGATGGAAAGATAGAACGAATAAGAACAGATAGAGAAAGATTTGATGGAGATGCCAAATACACAGAAGCTTCAGAAATTTCTTTAGAAGAAATATATGACCATATAAAAATGCATTATAGAAAAGATACAAACTGCATATCACTTACAAGTAATGCAAATATTGCAGTAAATTATGGAAGAGGCTCTTATAAAGATAAATATGTAATGGTTAAAATTCCAAAAAAAGAATTTGGAGAGAAAACATTAGCAGCTGGCCAATATATGCTTAAAGAATTGTATTCTAAAATACAACAAGCAATAGAAAGCTTGCCAGAAGATGCAAAACAAAGAGTTTCGAATGCTTTTGAGGAGATAGATAAAACAACTGAAAGTAAAGACTTAAAAGATATAACTGCTCAAAGATACACTGCTAACAGAGAAGAAGTAAGTTTAGATAGAGCACATTTAAGAAAAGGAATAATATATAGTTCTCCAAAGGCAAGAATTAGCAATTATCAGTCATTAGATGACGAGCAGGTATTGGAAGTAAATAAAGTGTATGCAAAATTAGCAATATTAGAAAATGAGCAAGTATTAAAACATGTAATACCACATTCTTCTAATTCAAAATTAAGAGAGACAATAGGAAGTGCATTTTCGTCTACAGAGGTAATTCATTATGGAGATATAAAACAAGAAAATATTATAGAAGCTCCAAAAGAGGTAGTTGATTTATTTGCATTAATACAACAAATAGATGGATTGGATAAAGGCAGAGTTGAACAATTAAAAAGAACATTGATAACAGCAGTACAAAATGGTGTTAAAATTCCTGCTATACCAGAAATTGAAGAAAAGGTTAAAGATGATATTTCAATTGAAGAAATGTATGGAATAACAGATGGAAAAGTTGAATATGGAAAAGCAAATTCAATTGTAAAGAATATGTTTTATTTGAGTAAAGCAAGAAAAAATGCAATACAACTTTCAAATGTTTTAAGTGAAATATTAGGGGAAAATTCTGGTTTTGAAGATATTATACAATACATAAGAGAAAATGGATTTAGAGTCGAGCCAGAAATAATAACAAGACAAAGTAATAAAGGTGTAAAATTAAGTGAGTCTGTAAGTTTAGATTTACAACAAGAAGAGCAAGCATTAGTTGATGAGATAAAAAAATTGTCATCTGAACAATTAGACAATGTTCTACAAAATGGAGGACTATATAATGCTAAAGACATTATAACTAACGTATTTAGTAGTGCTAAAGAAAGTGAAAAAATAGATAAATCTAGATATTATGCAGAAGCAATAATTTCTAAGTACAATTGGCAAGATATAGGAATAGCAGAATTTAAAACATCAGAAAAAAATGAGTTAATAGCCAGACTTCAAGAAAGAAATTGTGCAGAAATATATGAAAAATTGCGAGAATTTGGTATTGAAGAAAGCAAAATTTCAACAGTATTGTTAAATATTGCAACAAGGGATGGAATCTATGAACAATATGTTAAAGGTAATTTAGAACAAATATTAAATACAAGACAAGATGTTTTACAAAATAATGTTAATACAGAAGTAGTTGAAAGATTTTTAGGATATTATGATGTAGAGAACACAGGTATACGATTAAAAGATTATCAACAAAGAGCTTGTAATAATATAAATACAATATTTCAAGACCATAAATTTGCACAAGTAATACTACCAACAGGTGCTGGAAAAAGTTTTGTGGCTTTAACGCAAATGCAACAATATGCCAAGGAACATCCAAATGAGAAAATGTTATATTTAGCACCACAAGATGAAATATTGAATCAAATAAAAAGCTATATTGTAAAATATGTGCATGGAGAACAAGGAACAGTTGGAAAAAAAGAAGACGAAATAATAGCAGAAGTGTTTCCAAATATAACATTTGAAACATATTCTGGCTTACTTGCAAAAAGAGGACAAGAAGTTATTAAAGAACAATATGGAATGATAGTGCTAGATGAATTACACAGAACAGGTGCAAAAGAATGGGAAGGAAAAATTGACAAATTACTTAAAAATCAAACAGAAGAAGTAAAAGTGCTTGGAATAACAGCAACACCAACCAGAGATGTTGACAGAAGAGATATGGCAAATGAAACAGCCAAGAAACTTGGATATACAGATGAAGAAATTAGCCAAAGAAAACATTTAGCAGCAAATATGACATTAGAAAATGCAATAAGAATGGGTTATGTGGTAAATCCAAAACTTGTGTATTGTAAATATGACTTAATTTCATCTGGAAAAATGGAAGAATTAAAAGCTCAAATTGATAGCATAGAAGACGAAAACAAAAGAGCTGAAGAATTAGAAAAATATGATAAATTAAGAGCAAAATTAAATCAAGAAATTGATGCCGAAATTGGAGAGGAAGCAAGAAAAAAACTAGAAGAAGATGCAAGAAAAAATTTTGATAGAGGAATTGGAAAAGAAGAAATAATAAAACAAAATGTAAAAAAAGGCGGAAAATATATAGTATTTATTCCGGTATCAGACCAAGGCGACATAGAAGATGAAGATGGAAACAAAATAGGTACAAAAACTGGGGACGACAAAATAAAAGCATATCAAGATTATTTAAATAAGATATTTGCAGGAACAGATATTGTACCACAATTACATGCAATGAGCGGAGCGTGGAATGGCAAAGGAAAAAACAAAGAAGGAAAAGATAAAAACCAACAAGAATTAGATGCCTTTGAAGCAGATAATTCAGAAGAAACAAAATTTATGGTTGTAATGAATAAAGCAAATGAAGGATTACACATAGATGGAGTAGACGGAATTATATGGTTTAGAGCATTAGATGAGAATTCAAGAATTTTGTATTTACAACAATTAGGAAGAGTAATATATGCATTAGATGAAGATAATCCTTTACCAGATGATAAAAGACCAGTAGTAATAGATTTAGCAAACAATTCATTAACAGTAAAAATAGAAAAAGACTTCGAAAATGTAGAACCAATAGATGATTTAGAATCTTTAAAAATTGTAGTAGAATGGATTAACGAAAAAGATGGAATAATACCAGATAGAAACAGTTCTAATAAACAAGAACAACATTATTATGCCATTTTAAGAAGAATTCAAAACAAATATAGTAAATATTTAGATGAATTTGAAAATTTTGAAGATTTAACAGAAGAAGATAAATCAAGAATAGAAGAGATTATTGATTTAGCAACAGAAATTGACTTGTGGAATATTGATTTACCACCAATATCAAAATCGAAAGGAAGTAAAGAAGATATATCACCTTTCGCAATAGAAGGAGTTTTAAGAGACTTTGTTGAAGTAAATGAAGAAGTTGAAAAAATAGAAGATGAGCATGCAATAACAACTTTTGTGAGAGTATGTGAAGCATTGGCAAAACAAGGATTTGACTTTAAAAAAATTTTTTATTCGAGAAGAATAGATGGAAAGGATATATATATAACATTAGAAGATATAGGACAAGAATATCCCAATATTGATATTATTAAAGTAATAGAAGAAGCAGGAGTTAAATTAAATTATTCGTTAGGTGGAAGCCGAAGGAATGCTATAAGTGCAGTTAAAGGAACAGGAACATCCGTAATAACAGAAGAAGAAAAACAAAAGCTTGTAGAATTAGGCGTAATAAGTCTAGAGAAAGAGGAAAGTGCAATGTCAAAATTTGTGCGAGTATGTGAGGCTTTAGCAAAACAAGAATTTGATTTTGAAAACTTTAAATATTCAAAAAAGATAACAGAAAATGGAAAGAAAAAGCAAGTAACAAAAACATTGGAAGATATAGGACAAGAATATCCCAATATTGATATTATTAAGATAAAAGAAGAAACAGGAGTAGAATCAAATTATTCGGTTGGGGGTAAAAGAAATATGGCTAAACGTGCAATCCAAGGAAATGGAATGAGTCCTATAACGGAAGAGGAAAAACAAAAGCTTATAGAATTAGGCGTAGTAAGTTTAGAAACAAAAGAAAGTGCAATGTCGGAATTTGTGCGAGTATGTGAAGCATTAGCAAAGCAAGGATTTGATTTCCAAAAATTTGTATATATGAAAAGTGGAGTAAATAAAACATTAGCAGATGTAGAGCAAGAATGTCCTGGTATAAATATTGCTAAAGTACTAGAAGAAACAGGAGTAGAATTAGAATATGAGTTAGGCTTTCGAAAAATGAATGCTGTACAGGTGGTCAATGGAACAGGAGATTACCGAATAACGGAAAAGGAAAAACAAAAGCTTATAGAATTAGGCGTAGTAAATTTAGAAACAAAAGAAAGTGCAATTTCGGAGTTCGTGCGAGTATGCGAAGCATTAGCAAGGCAAGGATTCGATTTTGGTAATTTTAACTATACAAAGATTGTAAATGGAAAAAGTGTAAAAAAGACATTAGAAGATATACGAGAAGAATGTCCGAATATAGATATTACTAAAGTAATAGAAGAAACAGGCGTAGAATCAAATTATTCTTTTGGCGCTAAAAAAGGTGCTGCTATACTAGCAGTTCAAGGAAAAGGTACTTATGCAATAACAGAAGAAGAAAAACAAAAGCTTGTAGAATTAGGCGTAATAAGTCTAGAGAAAGAGGAAAGTGCAATGTCAAAATTTGTGCGAGTATGTGAGGCTTTAGCAAAACAAGAATTTGATTTTGAAAACTTTAAATATTCAAAAAAGATAACAGAAAATGGAAAGAAAAAGCAAGTAACAAAAACATTGGAAGATATAGGACAAGAATATCCCAATATTGATATTATTAAAGTAATAGAAGAAACAGGAGTAGAATCAAATTATTCTCTTGGCGCTAAAAAAGGTGGTGCTATACTAGCAGTTCAAGGAAAAGGCTCTTATGCAATAACAGAAGAAGAAAAGCAAAAATTAGTTGCATTAGGAGTAATTGACCTTGAAGAAATAGAACGAAGACAAAGACTAACGCAAGCAAAAAAGCAAAGAGATGCTGCTAAAGTTCAAAATGATAAAGCACAAGAATTAGAACAGCAGGTTGAGCAGGCATTAGACCAACAAAAGAAAAGGGGAAAGAAAGATGAAGGAAGATAAATTAATACCATATAAAGAAAATATTTTTACTAAAATATCTCAATTCTTCAAAAAACTTTTCTTCAGAAAAAAGAAAGAAAACTTGAATAATATTGATGAAAAACTTATTACTGATAAAAACCAAAATGAAAATTTCGCTGAAAATACAGTAATAAAAGAAAATGAAGAAATAAGAAGATTAAAAGAACTTAGATTGCAAGCAGAACAAAGACTTAAACAACTTCAAATACAAGAAGAGATAAGACTAAAAAATCTTAAATTACAATATGATAATGGAGAAATAGATGAAGAAGATATATCAAGTGAAGATATGGACAAGCTTACAAAAATGTATGAAAATGAAACAGAAATGTTGAATGCTGATACAGAAAGAAGAAAAAATCACATTTCTCAAATGCTAAAAGAATTAAAATATTCGTAATCATAAATAAAAAACATTTTTCATAAGTAAATGCAAAACTCAATAATGGATTTTTGCATTTACTTTTTAATTGAACATCTAGTAAATTTTTCTTGGAAAAATTCTCCATACTTGATTTTTCATAAACAAAGACAAAAAATATCCTTAAGTAATGAACTTAAGTCGAATTAATCTATGTAATAATATCATTAAAAAATAATTGTAGCAATAGACTAAAGGAAAAAAATCAAAATGATACGGTTTTGAAATTGAACTGTAATTTTTATGCAACAATTAAGCAACTAAAGTATTTACAACTGTTTGCGTGTTATCTAGTAATCCTTAAGTTCATTACTTAAGGATTACTTAGGAGGGAGTAAATTTTATGAAAACGAAAGAAATAAAAGGAATAACACTAGTGGCACTAGTTATTACAATAGTGGTTTTGTTAATTCTAGCAGGAGTAAGTATCAATACCGTATTAGGTGATGATGGAATAATAAAAAAGGCAAAAGAGGCGGCAGAAGCAACAAAACAAGCAAGTGCGGAAGAAGAGATGAACAGATTGGTATTAGAATATCAATTAGCATCAAATGATGAGACATTGGAAAGTTTTTTGCAAGAAAAAGTAACAGAAGGAAGAATAGATGGAGTAACAGATAATGGAGATGGAACAATAACAATAACAAAAAAAGTAGAAGGAAAAGATTATACAATAACAGTAAAAAAGCCAGTAGCACCAACGCCAAGTGTAAAGGTAGGTGCAATAAGAGTAGTATCAGATAGTACGGGAGCAGGCTCAAGTTTAGGAGAAGCAAGTACAAGAAAAGGTACAACATTATACATAATGATTGAAAGTACAATATCTGGAGGAACAACAACATTAAGTCCAGAAGTACCATATGCAGTAACAGAAAATGGAACATATAAATTTACAGTAACAGGGACAGTAAATGGAACAACATATACAAAAGAAGTGAGTGTAACAGTAGATCAATTTAAAATGGAAATTAATTTAGATGATGTGCAAATAGGAGATAGCGTAAATTACACATATGATTCGGCTGAGAGTTATTCTCTTTCATCAACATATAGTGGATACAGCAGTAATCAAACAATAGCCCAAACAACAGGGTTAACATGGAAAGTATTAAATGTAGATAAAGAAAATGATACAGTAGATATAATAAGTACAAATCCAACAAGTAGTACAGTAAGATTTTATGGAGCATTAGGTTATCATAATGGCCCATATATAATGAATAAGATATGTGAAGAATTGTATAGTAATAGTGCATTAAATGTAAAAGCGAGAAATATATGTTTATTGGATATGGAAAATCATCTAACAAAAGACGGAATAGCGACAAGAAATAAATATGCAAATTCAGTGCAATATGGAAAAACAAAGACATACAAAGATAACTATAGTTATTATCCGTTATTATATGATGGACAAAAGGGAGCAGGAGTAAATGTAACAGTAGCAAACGCAAGTACAATAATACAACCAGATACAACAAAAGGAAATGATCCATATAGCGAAAGTGTAGATACAACAGGTCCACTAACAGATAAAACATATAAACAAGCAGATAATAAGGTATTAACAGTAACACAAACATTATATAGTATACCAATAAATGAAGCAAATTATGGAGAAGCATATAAGGTATTAAATAATTCAACACCATATTGGGTTTCAGCACGATATGTTTATACTAACTCAAACGTTGCTGTCTTTGGAATGTATGATGCGGACATGAACTTGGGTGGTTATAACATGTTCTACTCGAATAAAGATGGTTACGACTATGATGACCGTCTTCGCCCAGTAGTTTCTCTACCATCTAGTCTCCTAACAGGAGAGCAGACAAATGGAGCTTGGAACTTGAGCAAGTAGGACCGTGTCAAGAGTAGTGTGGTGCGACGGTGAAGGTTGCATAGTGTAGGTGGAAATACAATGAACTAGGTAGGTGGGTGGGAAAAACACTACCTTTCCTAGTGCTATTAATCGAACAAAGTTTGCATAATTAAAATGACAAACAAATAGATACATAATAAATGAAAAGCTCATTCGGTGCATGAAGAAATAGGCAAGGATGAGTTTTTTGTTATGCATAAAAAGAATAGACTCACAATTGACTCACAATTATACTGCCAAAACTCTTGACTGCTAGGCTTAAATAAAATATAATAAACAAAGTTTATACGAGAAAAGTTAAATAGATATAACATTTATGAGGAGCATTAGAAATGAAAAAAAACAATGGTATGGGAATAATAAAATTAATTTTGATGGTGGTTTTAATAGTGGTTGTGGTTGCAACTGCTGTGTATTTTACACGCAAAAAATATAGAGAAGTAAAAGCAGAAACTATAAGAACAGATATGTTACAAGTTCAATGGAAATTAAAAGACTATATTGATAAACAGACCGTAAAAGGAGAAGAAAAGAAATATCTTGGTACTAAAATTAGCGAGATGCAAGATAACGAAATAATTAAAGATTTTCTTGCTAAGAATATAATTTCAGAAGAAGAATACGATAAATATTATGTTTTGCAAGACGAAAATTTGGCAGAAGCTGGGCTAGAAATTACAAATTACGAGGGCAGTTATTTCTTAATTAATTATAATACATATGAAGTAATAGATACAAAAGGATATAATAAATCTGATGACGAGATATTGTACAAACTAACTGATATAAATAAGAAAGATGATGAAAATACAACTTCTGAAAATGACAATGTTATTGAAGAAACAACAGAAAAAAATAATGAAAATGAAAAGAATGATGAAGGCTAGAACTATAGAAATTTAAGCAAAAAATAAAAGATTGTTTTTTATTAGAGATGGTTAAAATAACTACTTGAAAAAGCTATTAGTTATGATATAATATATGCAGAATAAGAAAGTGTAGGTGGATTAAAATGCCCAATATACCACAAAGTACAGAAAAAATAATTCAAGAATTTATAGATCGAGTAAATAAATTGCTAGGAAAAAGAGTAAAGAAGATTATACTATATGGCTCTTATGCTAGAGGAGATTACAACGAAAACTCGGATATAGATATAATGATACTTACAGATTTAACAAACGAAGAAATAATAGAATATAGAGAATTAGTATCTAATATAGCATTTGATATAGAATTTGATACAAACTTTGAAGTAATGATTTCTCCGTTAGTAAAAAACATAGAAAAATTTGAATATTGGTTAAAGGCATTACCATTTTATATGAATGTTCAGAGAGAAGGAGTGGTTTTGAGTGGTACAGAAAATATCTAAAGAACTTGCAAAACACAGATTAGAGCAGGCAAAAGAAGATTTAGAAGCTGGAAAATTATTGTATGATAAAAATTTCTATAAATCAGCAAATAACAGAGCATATTATTCAATATTTCATAGCATTAAAGCTGTGTTAGCACTTGAACCGATTGATTTTAAAAGACATAAAGATGTGCTTGCGTATTTTAATAAAAATTATATAAATAAAGAGATTTTTCCAAGAATGATGGGAAGAAAAATTCAAAATGCAAGTGCAATTAGAGAAGATAGTGACTATGATGATGAATTTATTGTAGATGCCGATAAGACAAATGAACAATTAAAAACAGCAGAAGAACTAATTGAACTAGTAGATAAATATATTAATGAAAATTAAAGAAATAGAGACAATTAGTAAGAGATTGTCTCTATTAATAGTTATACTAAGAGAGGAAAGTAGAATGAAGGAAAAAGAAGAACAACGATTAATTCAACTAAAAGCGATAGAGGAAGAAATTCATAATTCTGGAGTAGAATATATATGTGGAATTGATGAAGCTGGGCGTGGACCTCTTGCAGGACCTGTTGTAATTGCTGCAGCAATAATGCCAAGAAATTCTATGATTGAAGGAGTGAATGACTCTAAAAAGGTATCGGAAAAGAAGAGAGAAGAACTATATGAAATTATAACAAAAGAAGCTATTAGTTATGGTGTTGGAATTATAGACCAAAAAGAAATTGATAGGATTAATATTCTAAATGCTACTAAGGAAGGACTTACGATGGCTGTAAAAGAGCTTAATCCAAGACCAGATTTGATAATAGTAGATGCATTAACAAAAATAGATACTGACGGAATACCATATCAGTCTATTATAAAAGGAGATGCTACATGCTATTCAATATCTGCAGCTTCAATAATTGCAAAGGTCACAAGGGATAGAATTATGAGACAGTGGGATGAAATATACCCTCAATATGGATTTGCAAAACACAAAGGATATGGCACAGCAGAACACATAAAAGCATTAAAAGAATATGGACCATGCCCTTTACATAGGGAATCATTTATTAAACATTTTGTATAAAAGAGGAAGAAAGAAATGAACATTTTAGATATAATTGAAAAAAAGAGAGATGCGAAAGAATTAAATAAGGAAGAAATTGAATTTTTTGTAAAAGGATATACAGATGGTAGCATACCAGACTATCAAGCTGCTGCTTTAGTTATGGCAATTTACATAAACGGAATGACAAAAGAAGAGACAACTAATTTAGCTTTAGCCATGGCATATTCTGGAGATGTATTAGATTTATCAGATATTGGAGAGGTTGTAGATAAACATAGCACAGGTGGAATTGGAGATAAAATCACATTAATTCTAATGCCAATAGTTGCAGCGTTAGGCGTAAAAGTTGCTAAGATGTCTGGAAGAGGACTGGGAGCAACCGGTGGTACAAAGGATAAACTAGAGGCAATACCAGGATATAGAACAGAGATTGGAATTGATGAATTTATAGAAAATGTAAAGAAAATTGGAATAAGTTTAATAGGTCAAACCCTAAACTTAGCTCCAGCAGACAAAAAATTATATGCTTTAAGAGACACAATTAGTTGTACTGCTAATATTCCACTAATAAGCTCTAGTATAATGAGCAAGAAAATTGCAGCAGGAGCAAATAAAATAGTTTTAGATGTAACCTGTGGAAGTGGTGCATTCATGAAAACAGTAGGAGAAGCAAGAGAATTGTCTAAGACCATGATTGACATTGGAAAGCTAGCAAATAAAGAAACTGTATGCATAATAACAAACATGGATCAACCTTTAGGAACAATGGTGGGAAATATACTTGAAGTTATAGAAGCAATAGAAGCTTTAAAAGGCAATATGCAAGACGATGTAAAAAATGTTATACTAGAATTAGGTGCTTATATATTAAAACTGGATGGAAAAGGAGATAACATTCAAGAAAATAAAAAGAAAATTGAGCAAGTAATATCAAATGGAGAAGCGTATAGAAAATTCTTGCAATTAGTTGAAAATCAAGGTGGAGATATTAAATACATAGAAAATACGGAAAAATTTACAAAGGCTAAATATAAAATGCCAGTAGAAGCGGTAAAGACTGGATATGTACAAAAACTAAATGCAGAAGAAGTAGGAAAAATAGCAATGCATTTAGGTGCAGGCAGAATGAAAAAAGAAGATAACATAGACTATGCTGTTGGAATAGAACTACTAAAAAAAGTGGGATGCCAAGTGGAACAGGGTGAAACAATAGCATACATATATGCCGAAGATGAACAAAAAGGCAGAGAAGCCGTAGAAAAATTGCAACAAACATATGAAATAGGTGAACAAAATGTGGAAAAAGTTGCAGATATAATTGAAATAATTGAATAAACTACAAAAAGATATCATTTTATAAAACTTAACATGTCGTGCTAGGTCGGGCTATTTAGCCTTCAAAAAGTGCACTTCCCGTCTCTTTTTATAAAATGATATCTTTTTTCCGTATTTTTATAAGGAAATATTGTGCATTTTATTTGTTCCTGAGTCTAATCCTAAGTTTGTTAAAGTAGTGTATACATTTTTATCTTGTAAAAATCTATTTACATTTTTTAAAGAAACTCCAGTAGATTCTGCTAAAGATTCAACAGTTACAGAAGAATCGGTCTCACTTAAAAAAGTTTTTAAATGGTTTATTTCATGTTCATCTTTAGATTGACAATTAGGGCATACTGAGTTTTTTGAAGCAAAAAAGCTTCCACAACGTTCACATCTATTTAAATTCATTTGTTACCTCCTATGAAAAATATTAATTTCAAAAGAATTCTATCATAAAAATGTCAAAATATAAATAGAAAAATCAAAAAATGTAGAAAATGAAAAAAATAGTTATAAAAAATCTAAAAATGTGATAAAACACCGTCGAAAACCTTCTAAAAATGTGAGAAAACTTAAAATTTCAAAAAAAGCTTGATTTCTAGCTATTTGTTGTGATATAATAGTTTCTGTTAAAAATACGCACACAAAATCCAGTTTAAAAGCAGTGCTTTTGTAAAATCTATTTAAATGCAAAGGTTCTTTTAAATGCTAAAGATTTGTGGAGGGTAAAAACTAAAAGGAGGAACAAAAAATGGCAGTAGTTGCAATGAAACAATTACTAGAAGCTGGTGTTCATTTCGGACATCAAACAAGAAGATGGGATCCTAGAATGGCTGAATATATATTCCAAGCTAGAAACGGAATTCACATCATCGATTTACAAAAAACATCAAAAAAATTAGACGAGGCTTATGCTTTCTTAAAAGAGCAAGCTGAAGAAGGAAAAACAGTTCTATTTGTTGGAACAAAGAAACAAGCTCAAGACTGCATGAAAGAAGCAGCTGAAAAATGTGGTATGTACTACGTTAACCAAAGATGGTTAGGTGGAATGCTTACAAACTTTGCTACAATCGAAAAGAGAATTGAAAGATTAAATCAATTAGAAAAAATGGAAGAAGACGGAACTTTCGAAGTATTACCTAAGAAAGAAGTTATTCTATTAAAGAAAGAAATGGATAAACTAGAGAAAAATCTAGGTGGAATCAAAAACATGAAAGAAATGCCTGGAGTTTTATTCATAGTAGATCCTAAAAAAGAAAGAAATGCTATATTAGAAGCTAAAAAATTAAACATTCCTACAATAGGATTAATCGATACAAACTGCAACCCAGATGATGTTGATTACGTTATCCCAGGAAATGATGATGCTATAAGAGCAGTTAAATTAATAGCTGATACAATGGCTAATGCAGTAATCGAAGGTAGACAAGGAGAAACTCTAGAAGTTACATCAGATTCAGAAGATGCTATGGAGACAGAAGAAGCTACAGCTCCAACAGATATGGAAGAAGTAGTTGAAGCAGCTAGCGATGCTGAATAATTTATAGTTTATAAAAATAATTAATAAACAATACCAAAGGGGTAGGGCGGCTGCCCTATCCTTTAATGTTTGACTCTAGTAAAATTGATGGGTTAGACATTAAAAAAGAATTAAATCGCCCAAAAAGGGGCGTCCCTAATGGACGAAAAATAAGGAGGATATAAAATGATAACAGCAAGCCAAGTAAAGGAATTAAGAGAAAAAACAGGTGCAGGAATGATGGAATGCAAGAAAGTTTTAACAGAAACAGATGGTGACATTGAAAAAGCAATGGAACTATTACGTGAAAGAGGAATAACAAAAGCTGCTAAAAAGGCATCTAGAGTTGCTGCAGAAGGATTAGTAGGTAGCTACATTTCAGAAGATGGAAAAGTAGGTGCTATAGCTGAAGTTAATGCTGAGACAGATTTCGTAGCAGAGAATGCAGAATTCAAACAATTTGTTAATGATATTGTAAAGCAAGTTGCTTTAAATAACCCAGCTGATGTTGAAGCTTTATTAGAAGAAAAATTCATAGCAGATCCAGAAAAAACTGTTAAAGAAGCTTTAATAAATAAAATAGCTACAATCGGAGAAAACATAACAATAAGAAGATTTGTTAGATACGATACAACAGATGGAACATTAGGACAATATGTTCATGGAGCTGGAAAAATAGCTGTATTAGTAGAAATGAAGAATGCAGATGCAGAATTAACAAAAGACATTTGTATGCAAATAGCTGCTTCTAAGCCAGAATTCTTAAACAGAGAACAAGTTCCACAAGAAAGAGTAGACAAAGAAATGGAAATACTAAAAGTTCAAGCTATGAATGAAGGAAAGCCAGAAGCTATAGCTGAAAAAATGGTACAAGGAAGAATTGGAAAATTCTATTCAGATATCTGCTTAGTAGACCAAGAATTTGTTAAAGATATGGACAAAAAAGTTAGCCAATTATTAAAAGAAAAGAATGCAGAAGTTGTTAGATTTGCAAGACTTGAAAAAGGTGAAGGAATAGAGAAAAAAGAAGAAAACTTTGCTGAAGAAGTTGCAAAACAATTAAAATAGAATAAGAACTAAAAATAACAAAAGAAAGTTGAAAATATTGAAGAAAAATTCAATATATCAACTTTCTTTTTTATTGTATTTTGTATTGCTCTTTGCTCTAGAAACTGGTATAATTAGCATGTGAAATTAACAATAACACAGAAAATAGATTAAACGAAATTACAAATCAATTTTGCTGTATGTGTATTCAAATAAAGCGAGGAAGGAAATTAATTAATGAAAACATCTGAGAAAAAAGAGGTAAAGGAAAAAGCAAAAAAAGAAGATTCACAAAAAGTTAAGAATATAAAATTTCATATACTTGCAATTTTTTGCATTATAATTTTTTGTGCATCAATTTGTCCTGTAACAATGCAAAATGATACGTATTATACGATAAAAATAGGTGAACACATAATTAATACTAAAACTGTGGATATGCAAGACCCATTTTCATGGCATGAGTTACCATATACATATCCTCATTGGGCTTATGATGTAATGATTTATTTGATATATAATTTAGGAGGATTTTTAGGAATTTTTATATCAACAATAGTATTTGCGTGTATATTAGGTATTCTAATGTATTGTACAAACTATAAAATATCTAAAAACAAACTAATCTCGTTTGCAATTACAATTGGTGGAATGTTCTTGATAAAAGATTATATAGCAGCAAGAGCACAACTTGTAACATTTATATTGCTTGAACTTACAATTTTATTAATAGAAAATTTCTTAGAAAAGAAAAAGGTAGGCTATGCTATTGGTATTATAGTTATATCTACAGCAATAGCAAACTTACATTGTGCTGTATGGCCATTTTTCTTTGTAATATTCTTGCCATATATTGCAGAATATTTAATATTTACTGTAATTGATGCTCAGCCAGTTTACAGAATAAGAAAAAAATATTATGATATAAAAATAAAAAATTACAATAAGAAAATAGATAAAGAAGCAATAGAAGAAAATAAAAAAACATTAGATGAAAAATTAAAAAAAGTAATAACAGCAAAAGAAAAATTTGAAGAAAAGAATGCAAAAATATTAAAAAATAGAGAAGCAAAAAGAAAAGAACCATATAAAATAAGATATAACAAAAATAAAAATGCAAAATGGCTTATATTAATAATGGCTATATGTGTTCTAACAGGGTTATTAACACCATTAGGAGATACACCATACACATACTTATACAAGACAATGAAAGGAAATACAACTAAGAGTATAAGTGAACATTTGCCATTAACACTAATAAATAATAAAGAAATGTTGGTTGTACTAACTGCAACATTAGCATTATTGATTTTTACAGATACAAAAATAAGATTAAAAGATTTATTCATGTTTGCAGGTTTAACATTATTAATGTTTATGACTAGAAGGCAAGAATCTATGCTTGTATTGCTCGGAAGTGCTGTTTTAGCAACATTAATAACACAGTTATTTACTAAATATGATGAAAAAGGCTTAAAAGAATTCGAAGATATTGCAGTATCATCACTTGGAACTATTGCAGTTGTTTTACTAATTGTACTACTATCTGTAATAGAAATAAAACCAAAATTAGATGATAAATTTGTAAATCCATCAACATATCCAGTTGATGCAGCAAAATATATTAAAGAAAATTTGGATGTAAATTCAATTAAATTATTTAATGAATACAATTACGGAAGTTATCTATTATTTGAAGGAATTCCTGTTTTTATAGATTCAAGAGCAGATTTATATGCACCTGAATTTAATGGAGTAAAAGGAAAAGACGGAAAATATGAAGGACAAGATATTTTTTCAGATTATATAAATACTTCAAATATATCTAAATATTATGAAAATACATTTAATACTTATGGAATTACTCATGTAATTTTATATAAGAATTCAAAGCTAAATATATTCTTATCAAGAAGTGACAGATATAAAGAATTATATTCGGATAAAAAGTTTGTAATATATGAAAGAGACTAAAAATGACGGAAAAGAAGAAATTTAAATTAAGCATAACCATTTTAATTATTATTGCAATAATTTTAATTGACCAAGTTAGCAAAATATTGGTAATAAATTTTGTAAAGCAAGACGTTGGAATAATTACGTTAATCAAAAAAAGTGAAGAGATAAAGATTGCTGACGTTATTATTTCTATATTATCTGACTGTGTTGTGTTTACAGTTATAATCAAGTTTTTAAAAGAACAAAGCAAATATATGTCCACAAAAGTGAAATATTCACTTGCCGTAATATTAGGCGGAGGAATAAGTAATTGCGTAGATAAGATTTGGAATGGAGAGGTTATAAATTTTATAAAAATAGGAAGATTGCCTTCGGTAAACATTGCATATATTCTATATATTATAGGCTGGATTTCATTCTTAATATTTATGGTAAAGAACACTTTGAATATTAAAGCAGATTTGAAAAATATAGAAGAGAAAATACGAAATATTGGAAGAGATTAATTGAAAAGGAAGATAGAATTGGAAGAATTAATTGTAAAGGAGAATAATCAAAAAAGACTAGACTCTTATGTAACAGATAAACTAAGTAAATTGTCTAGAACAACTGCTCAAAGGCTTATAGAAGATGGGAAAATTCTAGTAAATGGAAAAAAGCAGAAAGCTTCTTATAAACCTGAAGAAGGAGATGTAATAAGCATAGAAATACCAGAAGCAAAAGATGTTGAATTAAAAGCACAGGATATTCCTGTGCCTGTTGTATATGAGGATAATGATATAATTGTTGTAAATAAGCCGAAGGGAATGGTGGTTCACCCTGCTAATGGAAACCCAGATGGAACGCTTGTAAATGCAATTCTCGCAATGTGCAAAGACAGTCTATCTGGAATAGGTGGAGAAATAAGACCTGGAATTGTACATAGGTTAGATAAAGATACATCTGGACTTCTTATAGTTGCTAAAAATGATGAGGCTCATATGAATATGAGTAAGCAGATTCAAGAAAGAAAGGTTACTAAAAAATATATTGCATTAGTTAGAGGTGTTGTTGCCGAAGATGAGGCTACTATAGATTTACCTATTGCAAGAAGTACGAAAGACAGAAAGAAAATGGCAGTTGACCCGAAGGGGAAGAATGCTGTAACACACTTTAAAGTATTAAAAAGATACGATAATTATACTTTACTAGAATTAAAAATAGATACTGGTAGAACTCATCAAATAAGAGTGCATATGTCTTATATAGGACATCCTGTGGTAGGAGATGAAGTGTATTCTAATGGTAAGAATGAATTTGGGGTGCAAGGACAAATGCTTCATGCACGTTACTTACAATTTAAACACCCAATAACTGGCAAGGAGCTAAGCTTAGAAGCACCAATACCGGAATATTTTGAAGATGTACTAGAAAAGCTAAAAAATAGAGAAATTGATAAAAAATGAAATCAACTTAAACTTAATTGTATGTAAAACAATAAATAGTACAAAAATATAAAAAAATTTATAATCTAATCGTATTTTGTATTCAAATTAGAATTAGTAAAATTAGAAAGGAGTGAAATTGTGGAAGAAAGATTACAAAAATATCTGGCCAATAATGGAATTGCAGCAAGAAGAAAATGTGAAGAATTTATATTAAATGGCAGAGTGAAAGTAAATGGCAAAGTTGTAACAGAACTCGGAACTAAAATAAATCCAGATAAAGACATAATAGAATTTGATGGTAAAAAAGTTGAAAAGGTAGAAAAACATGTATATATATTACTTAACAAACCAATTGGTTATGTGACTACTGTGAAAGACCAGTTTGATAGACCAACTGTGTTGGATTTAGTAAAAATAAAAGAAAAAGTACTACCTGTGGGCAGATTAGATATGTATACATCTGGAGCATTAATGCTTACAAACGATGGTGATTTCATAAATAAAATCACACATCCAAGTCATGAAGTGGAAAAAACATACACTGTAACAGTAAAAGGAATTGTAACTCAAGATGATGTTGAAAAATTAAAAAACGGTGTAGAAATACCAGTTGATGAAAAGAGTGAGGAAACATTTGTTACAAGTCCAGCTAAAGTAAAAATTCTAAAAACAGATGAAGAGAAAAATTTTTCAAGATTGCAAATAACCATTCATGAAGGCAAAAATAGGGAAGTAAGAAAAATGTGTGAGGCAATAGGTAGAAAAGTACTTGCTTTACATAGAAGAAAAATTGCAGATTTGGATGTAAAAAATCTAGAAATAGGAAAATGGAGATATTTAACAGATAACGAGGTAAAAAGACTATTAGAACTTGACAAATAGGTCAAAGTGTGGAAAAATAGATAATGTAGAGTACTAAATTGTATTTTATAAATTATAGGGGGAATTAGAATGATAGAAGATTCAGAAATAAAAACAACAGTCTCACCTTTTGCGATAAGACCAGGAGAAATTAAAGTATTTGATGGAAAAGATGGTTATGTATCAATGAATCAAATAATCCAAAAAATAAATGTAGGTCATATAAATGATTTACATTTTAGAATAATGGAAATTGTTAATGAATATGAGTTCATAACATCTAGACAGTTGTTTAAATTATTAGAAAAAGAAAAATTTGAACTTAAATCACAGGATAAACTAAACAATAAACTAGAACAATTAGTTAAATCAAAAATATTAACAAGATATTATTTCAATTCAGAAGATGGTAAGGGAATATACAGAATATACTGCCTAGAAAAAATGGGAAAATATTTATTAAATTCTAGAGGAGTAGAATGTAAATGGCAACCAACAGATAATACAAAACCAGTTGCAATGATAAAGAAAAGATTAGCAAGCAATCAACTTCTAATTTCTTATAAAGAAAAAGTACAAGCTTTTGATTCATTCCAAATAAAAGTACCTATGAATGCGAAAATACTTGGAAAACAATTTAAAGCTACTGGTGGGAAAGTTACTCTAAGCAAGAATGGAAAATCAATAGATTTCATTTTTGAAGTAATTCGTAGAGAAGATGATTGGCAAAAAAAACTTGCAGATAAAATGAAATTGTATAAAGACTTCTATGAAAACTTTGTAGCAATGGATTCTGGGTTTAAAACAATACCACAATTAATTTTACTATGTGAAGATGAAAAGCATATGGCGGAAACATTTAGAGAAATTGTTGTAAATGGATTAGGCATAGATAAACTAAATCTATATTACACAACAGATTTACGTCAAAATGATAGCACACTAGAACACAGCTTGGCTGAATTTAAATTAGACCCAGTAACTAATAAGTATAAAATGGAAAATGTAGATATAAAATTATTAGGATAAATAATAATGCCTAAAGAATGCAAAATGGAGACGGAGCAAAAAATGCTTCGTCTTCTTTGAAGTTAAATATATTATTTTAATGAAAAAAAGAACGAAGCATAGATATTTTTGCTTCGTTCTTAAAATTTATTTATTATCTGGTTTCTTAAAGTTAAATACAATTGCATCTTCACTATCAAATAAATATTTTGAATCAGATGTGTCTGTTTTTATTGGATCAACCTCATCAGGAATATCATCATTAAAATGATAATTCTTTAAAGTTTCTTTTTTTCTTTTTGTTTCTTTTTCGTCTTCGTATTTATCTTCAGCCGAATGTGAATCAAAACCTGAATTATATCTTTCAAATGGATATTCTTTTGATGGCTTTGGCTCATAATATGTTGCAGATAGGAAATTTAGGTTTACAGTACCATTATCACTTTTTCCGCCAAGGTTTCTGATTTTATACATAGCTTGTTTGAATTTTAAAGCTTGAATTTTTCCAGGTTGATATTTTATCTTGTTTTCATACTTAATACCTGTAAGTTTAGGATCATATTCTCCTTTAGCTGTATCGTAAGAACTTCCAAATGACCATTCTTTCTTCTCACCAATTTCTTTTGACCACCATTCGTTGTCTTCTGGTGTGTTATTTCCAAATACAAATTTATTAGAACAGTTTGCTGTTATTATTTGTCTATGTTTTTTATTTGTTCCTTTATCTAATTGACCTAAGTTTTGTATCGAGATTATTGTTGAAACTTTATATTTTCTGTATAGAGTGAATAATGAATCTGTTGAATTTCCAACAAAGTCTGCAAATTCATCAATATATAAGAAATGGGGAACTCTGTCTTTTTCTGTTCCAGGACGTCTTAATACTGAATATTGCATCATCAATATACAGAATAGGCCAAATGCTGTATGAATATTTGGACCTAAATCACCACGTCTTGTACATACAAGAGTTACATCAGCATTTTTTAATGTATTATCAAAGTTTATAGAATTTCTTCTATTACATAATATGTTTTTAACTCCAGTATATCTTAGTAAACTATCTAATTGTGCAGTAGCATGTGTTATAAATTTTTCAGTATCTTCTCTATTTGGAGCAGATGCATAGAAGTTTCTTTCAAAATAATTTAGCAATGAAGAATATTTTTCTGCGAGTTCATCGTCTTTTTTCATTTCTTCACATAATTCTTCGATTAATTCAAAATGTGTGAAACAATTTAACATATCTTCAAGATTTGGTAAATCATCATCATGAAGTCTAGGATATATTTCTTTCAATAATATTGCTAAATTTTCAATTGCTTGGTTTGCAGCGTTTACTCTGTATGCAAGCTCTACATCTAAATTACTATTGCTTGAAGAATATAATCCCTTTAAAACTGTAGAAATTGCAACAGCCGTTTGAGTTGCATCTTCAAGAGCGAAAGGATTTAAGCCAACAGAAGATGAGTCATTAGGATCTATTAAATTAAACTTCATATTACGTGCTTTTAAAACTTTTTTAATATGATTTATAGATTCAATATCAGGAGAAACGTAGGTCAAACCTAAATTTCTGTAAATATAATTATCTCCAGTTCCAGATATAATCATTTTCTTCATATATGTATTATAAACATTAAGTTTATTTTCTTTTGGTGTTATCATATTTAAATTGAAATTAGCGTTTATATAATCATTTGAGTATGGGCAATTTAAAGTAGCAATTCCAGTTTTTAATGCAGTAAATCCCATTTCCTTTGATATTTCTCTAAAGAAATATTTTTTATCGATATCTTTTGCAATCATTGGCTCAAACAATAAAGATGTTTTTCCAGCACCAGAAACACCACATACTAGTGTAGGGTAAAATCTTTTCTCTTCAGCTATTTTAACTGTTTTACCATTTACTTTATCTGTTCCAAAAGACATCTCACAAGTGTAAGCACCCCAAGAAGCAGATTTATCTGCTAAATTTATTCCTTTATAATCATAAATTGATTCATAAATATTTTTTGTATCGTGTACAGTCATTAATAACCATTTTATAACTGGATAAAATGTGGTTAATGGTAAGTAAAGAGCAACTGCGGAGAATGCTGGTTTAATCAAATTATAAAAGTTAGATGCGATGTATGAAAAGTTTGGTACTGATAAGAATAACATCCAACCAAATTGGTTCGTGAATTGTGTAAACATAGATACAATCATTATATAAATGCTGATTAAATACACATCAAATAGTGCTAATTTAGATTCATCTGAGTCAACGAACTTAGATGAACACGAAAATAGAAATGCAAATACCGGGCAAGCAAGTGCTAGGGTATAAGTAATTGGCCCCCAATATGAAACTGCCATTCCTGTAAAAATCATCATAAGCATTTCTACTATTCTGTCTACAACTAAATAGGCACTTATTAAAGTTAGTACATATGTTAGAAAAGTATTTCTGTCTGTTTTTAAATATTTTAAAAATTTGTCTATTGCTTTCAAAAGATTCACCACTTTCAAATTATTTCATTTATTAAAATTTATACATATCTATTATCCTATAAAATGAAGAAAAAAACAAGTATTTTGAGCAATTTTATAAGCTTTTTTATGCTAAAAATTTATTAAACTTACAAATTAAGTATAGTAATTGGTTTATTGAATATATTTTATAAATAAGGGGAAGGAGAACATATGTCTAAGGAAAAAAAGCAAAGTTTCATGCAAGGAATTATTACTTTGATGTTTTCACAAGTTTTAATAAAAATTTTAGGTTTATTTTATAAATTATATTTGACAAATAAAAATGGTTTTGGAGATGCTGGAAATGCTATTTATAACAGTGGATTCCAAATCTATGCACTACTGTTAACGATTTCTTCAATAGGTGTTCCAAATGCTGTTGCAAAACTTATTTCAGAAAAATTATCAGTGGGAGACAATAGGGGAGCACAGAAAATTTTTAAAGTAGCGTTTGCCTTTTTCTCTGTAGTCGGTTTTACAGGTTCAGCATTATTATTTTGTGGAAGTGATTTTATTGCAAATGTATGGCTTCAAATTCCGGAAGCAAAGTTAACACTAATAATACTTGCACCATCAATTTTCTTTGTTTCGTTAATTTCGGTTTTAAGGGGCTATTTTAATGGGCACGAAAATATGAAACCAATGGCGCAGTCTCAAACAATAGAACAATTTACAAAAACAATATGTACCGTTGCTATAGTTGAGTTAATATGTTTTTTTATGGGAAATAAAGATACTACAGCTGTAATGGCTGCTGGAGCAAATTTGGCAACTAGTATTGCCACCTTTATTGGCTTTATATATTTAATATATTTATATAATAAAAAAGAAAGATATATAAAATTTAATAAGCCAAAATATCATAGGCAAGAAAGAACAGTAGAGATAGTAAAGAAGATAATAATAATTGCAATGCCACTTACATTTAGTGCAATTTTAGGCTCGCTAAATAAAAATATAGATTCCTTTACAGTTGTAAGGGGATTAAAAACATTTTTAACAGAAGAACAAGCTAAAATTCAATATGGAATACTAAGTGGAAAAATAGATACACTCGTAACTTTTCCTTTATCGTTTAATATTGCACTTGCAACGGCTTTGGTTCCAGCAGTATCGGCTGCAAAAGCGAGAGGAGACTATAAGAGTATAGAAAAAAGGGTGTCTTTTGCGATACTTATTACGATATTAATTGGACTGCCATGTAGTGTTGGAATGGTAGTTTTCGCAAAGCCAATTTTACAAATGTTATTTCCAAATGCAAGTAGTGGAGAATTTATATTTCAAATAAGTAGTATTTCGATTGTATTCATTACATTAGAACAAACTATAAACGGTGCTCTTCAGGGATTGGGAAAACTTAAAGTACCCGTAATTGCACTTTCAATAGGAGTGTCTATTAAGCTAATTTTGAATTTAATATTAGTAAAAGTAAATCCAGATTCATTCGTTTTGGGAGGAGTTGCTGGAGCAGCATTTGCAACTGTAATGTGTCATGTTATTTCCATGTTTATTAGTTTGATAGCATTGAGTAAAAATATTAAAATAAAATTTGATTTGTCGAAATATTTTATAAAACCAATTTTAGCAAGTTCATCAATGGGAATAATTCGGAATATATACATATAATTTACTAAAAGGTATAATTATGCAAAATATTGCTATAATATTAACAATAATATTTGCAATAATTGTTTATGTAGTAATATTAGCAATTACAAAAATTTTTAGTAAAGATGAATTATACATGTTGCCATTTTACAGCAAATTTAAGAAAAATAAGGTCTGTAAACCTTGAAAAATAAGCATTTTTGAAAATGGAAAACCGCAAACCTTAGAGATTTAACACTTTTATAAAATAAATTTGAAAAAAAAGAAGGATTTTATCAAACCTTGGCGAATAATGTAAGTAGTAGATGCAATAATTATCTACATATACAATCTTATTAGGAGGTAATTTAAATGAACAAATCTGATTTAATCGCAGCCATAGCTGCTAAAACAGAATGCACAAAGAAAGATGCAGAAGCAACATTAAACGCATTTGTTGACGTTGTTACAGAAGCTTTAGTAAAGGGAGACAAAGTTCAATTAGTTGGATTTGGTTCTTTCGAAGTTAGAAAAAGAGCTGCTAGAAAAGGAAGAAACCCACAAACTAAAGAAGAAATCAAAATACCAGCATCAAAAGCTCCAGTATTCAAAGCTGGAAAAGCTTTAAAAGATTTAGTAAACAAAAAATAATTGAATTAATATAGAAATATGAATTCATATGAATACATGGAAAAAATCCATGTATTTTTTTTGCCTAATTAACATAAAATTTGCTTTTTGCGAGAAAAAATGGTATAATAAGGTTATGTACGTTTATAAACACTCGACTCCCAGGTAGCTGGGAAGGAGGAAAAAATGTTCAAATTGTTAAAAACACTATTCTTTGGCAAAGAACGTGAAGTTCCGGAAGGCTATGTACTCCAGAAAAACGTAATGGGGAGACAGATAGCCAAAGGCAACTGTGGTACAATCTGCTGGATTCCCAGTAGAAGAACCAAAAATGGTACGGTAATTCCTGGATTTTGGAAGGAAATCGAAGCTCTGTATGTGGTCGAAAGGAATGGCCACAGCAGAGAAATGCAAGAGAACGAAATCGAAAGTTGGCGAAAGTATTTTGAAGAGTAACTTAGGAGGATTAAATAATGATTAAACAGCTCGGAGAGGAAATGGGACTCAGATTCAGAGATGAAAAACGTAAAAGAGAGCCATTGCCTGAAGGCCCCAAAGGTTTTATGGTATACCGTGGAATTTACGGAATCCCATTTGCAACAAATGGAAAGCTAAGGGTAAGCTGGATACCATCGTCGACATTGCCAAAAGAGATGGGTGGCAAAGAAATGCCCGGATATTGGGCAGATGTTAATGGAAATAACAAGGTGAACATGAATGGAGATGTTGTTCCGGCAACATTGGAAGAACGCCTCCAGAGGGCACTTAGAAGATTTTAATTAATATTCTGAGTGCAAAAAGTAAGAAGATGTGAGTGAAAGGTACTTACATCTTCTTATTATATAAAAATTGGAATAATTTGCCAAAAACTGAATATTATGTTATAATTTATAATATAAAATATACAGAAAGGAGAATCATAATATGTCGATTGACAGTATGACGAGAGCTTTGAAGAAAAGCAGGTGCTAAGCGTAAAAAAAGGTCTATTGAAAGGAGACTGAAAAAATGGTCAGCTTTATGCAGGTTCTTGAGAAAGAACCAAACTTTGCAATTTGTGAGGTAGAAATGATCTGGCTTGAAGAAAGCAAGAAAAAAGACTACATCACGAGCGCTGTCAAGAAAACGCTCGTACCCATGAACAAATTTGTGGGGATGGCAAATTCTGTACAGGAAGGAGATGTTTTCTCCGTAATCCACAACGATGGTCGAATTGTGAGGGTGATTGAGAAAGACATCGAGGCAACGAAGAAGAGAGCTGTATTAAAGACGGCAGTTGTAGTGGCTTAACACTGCATAGGCGGGGGATATTATCCCCCGCCTTTTGCATGATAAAAATTTATGATATAATATGCATGAAAATTTAATATTTATTTAATAGTAGTAAGTTATTATATGAACAATATTAATATAGGAGTTGAAAATTAAAGTGAGAATTTTAATTGTAGAAGATGAATTTAAAATTGCTGATGTAATTGCCAGCAGGCTTAGAAAAGAAAATTATATAGTAGATGTATTTGACAATGGAGAAGCTGGTTTGGATAATGCTCTTACAAATATTTATGATTTAATAATTTTAGATGTGATGCTATCAAAAGTAGATGGATTTAAGATTTTAGAGGAAATCAGAAGAGAAAAAATTAATGCAAAAGTAATAATGCTAACTGCTAAATCTATGATAGAAGACAAGCTTATGGGGTTTAATAGTGGAGCAAATGACTATTTGACAAAGCCATTCCATATAGACGAATTGGTTGCTAGAGTAAATGCACAGCTTAGAATGGATAATGTACAAGTACAAAAAAATTATGTAGAAGCAGGAGATTTAAGACTGAATATAAAAAATACAACCTTAACATGCACTACAACAAATGAGTCGATAGAAGTTGTCTGTAAAGAATTTATGCTATTAGAATATTTAATGAAAAATAAAAATCAAGTTTTACAAAAAGAACAATTATATGAAAAAATATGGGGACTAGATAATGAATCAGAGTCAAACAACTTGGAAGCATATCTTTCATTTATAAGAAAGAAAATTAAAATAATAGGGTCTAATGTTCAGATAAAAGCTATTAGAGGAATTGGATATAAGCTAGAAGTTGAAAATTGATTTTATAATTTTAATTGCAATAAAAGATAAACTAGAAGGGACTAATTTGTGCCAATAATTGTATTAAATTATAAAAATAGGTATAATTGCTTAGAGTATAAAAGATAAGGGGAAAAAATGGGAAAGTTAAAGAAAAAAATATTTTTGGTAATGTTTGCTATATTAACAATATTTCTTGTGAGTATATTGTGTATATTTAATTTTCAAGATTACAATTATGAAAAAGTAGAAATAGAAAATAAATTAAGTAGAATGGAAAATGATAGACAGGCACCAGGAATGCCAGTTTTTATGGCTGCAGTAGTATATACGGTAAAATACAATACATCAAATAAAGTAACAGAAGTAATAAACCATACAGATAACAATGTTTCGGAAGAAAAAATAATCCAAATCGCAGAAAATATATTGGAAAGTTCAAATACAAAGCAGGGAAGAAGAATTGGAAATTTATATTTAGACCAATACTCATATGCTTTCCAAGCACCAAACACGTTAACTATAGTAGATAATACATCAGCCAAGGCAAAATTAGAGTCATTATTAAAAACATCAATCTTAATTTTTGTATTGATAGAAATTATAATAATTATTTTGACTGTAGAAATAACGAGGTGGATAATAAAACCAGTAATAGAGTCATTTAACAGGCAAAAACAATTTGTGGCAGATGCATCACATGAACTAAAAACTCCTATTGCTGTTATAATGGCGAACGCAGAAGCGTTGGAAAAAGAACCAGAAGAAAAGAAATGGTTAAATAATATAAAGAGCGAAGCGGACAGAATGAATGAGCTAGTAACAAGCTTATTAGATTTGGCAAAATTAGAAGAAGGAAAAGAAGTACAGCAAGAAGAAAATTTATCAAAAATAGTAGAGATGTCTGTATTAACATTCGAGAGTTTGATGTATGAAAATAAAATAGAACTAGAATATGATATACAAAAAGACATAAATATAAAATGTAATAGTAGTCAAATAAAACAACTAGTAGCAATACTCATAGACAATGCTATAAAACATAGTGAAACAAATGGAAAAATAAGTATTGCACTGAAAAAACAAAAGAATGATACAGTATTAACAGTATCAAACAGGGGAAAAGAAATCCCAAAGGAAATACGAGAAAAAATATTTGAGAGATTCTATAGAGCGGATGAATCTAGAAACAGAGATACAAACAGATATGGCTTAGGACTAGCAATAGCAAAGAACATAGTAGAAAACCATAATGGAAAGATATCTGTAGAATCAGAAAAAGGAATAACAACATTTAAAGTGGTACTAAAATAAGCATCACTTTATTGCATTTTACATAAAATTGTGCTAGAATGAATAGCGTAAATCCATCGATTTAATCATACGAGGGGGAATATTGTTTATTTAGACGTTCAATAAGCAGTTGTAAAAGAAAGGATAGCTATAAATGTCAAAAACTTATGTGTTAGATGATAAACAAAGACAGCTTGTAGAAAAAAACTTGAAAATTGTTCCGTACTTTTTAAGGAGGTTACCTTGTAAAAACACTGAATATGAAGACCTGTTGTCAGTAGGAAATATTGGATTAATAAAGGCAACAGCAACATATGATGCATCGGCAAATAATACGTTTGGAACTTATGCTAAAAAATGTATAGAAAATGAGTTCTACATGGCAAAGCGAAAAACTAAAAATCGGTCAAAGGAAATCTCTTTGGAAAGTATAGTAACATGCAAAGAAGAAGGAGACGACAAAATATCACTTAAAGACATAGTACTGGTAGATCCGACAGACATTACGAAAGGAATAGAAGAAAGAGATTCATTAGAAAGAACTTTGGAACTCTTACTAAACATGAGCTCGCTAAAACTCAAAGAAAAACAAGTAGTTTTCTATAGATTAGGAGGAATGAAACAAATCGAAATAGGAGAAAAAGTTGATCTTTCGCAGGGAAGCATTTCAAGAGTAATAAAAAATGCCTTTAGCAAGGTTAGAAATTTTATTAACCAGAACCCAGACTATACTAAAGAAATAAGAGTTCGGGTTACTCCAACGAAGTACTACCTAAACATCATGTTGGAAGATGAAGCAAAATGCAAATTAGCATATCAAATTCTTACAGAACAGAGAACCTATACCGATAACATTCCGGATTACATGGTAAGCATCGGTGGAAACTCGATAACTGTAAGCACTTATGCTGAAGAAGAAGCATACATAACAATTGCGGATATTCTTCCAAAGATAGAACCTTATAAACAGAAAAAAACAAAAAGGAGAGACGTTTATAAAGAAGATAAAACGAATGCGAAAGTATATGAATTCATGATGTCCAAGGATGTCTTTGTAGTAAAAGAAGTTACAGCAAAATTTGCCAACATTAGATATGTTGACGTTTTCGCCTTTCTGAGGTATGAAGTTAGGCATGGAGCAATAACACGTATTGGACGAGGTAAATACAGAGTAAACAAATAAATCCCCAAGCCCCACCGTTGAAATAACGGTGGGTGTCTTGTTTTTTTTAATAATTTTTTACAAAAAATAAAAATTTAATATTCATTTAATTTTCAAACTTAAAATAACATTAAGATGAAAGGAGAACTTTCTGAAAAATTTGATACACAAAAATATTTTAGTTACAAAATATGTTGAGAATTATTATATCTTGAGGAGTAAAAGAAAATGGAAAGGACAGCAGAAAATTGCTGTCTTTTGGCATCAATTTTATTGAGAATAAACAGAAAATATGATATAAATTAGAAAAACGAGAAAGGAGAAAATAACATGAAAGCTTTAGTTATATCAGATATACATGGTTCTGGATATTATGCTGACAAAATAAGAGAAATAGTAGAAAGAGAAAACCCAGAAAAAATAATATTATTAGGAGATTTATACTATCATGGTCCAAGAAACGATTTGAGCCAAGAATATAATCCAATGAAAGTTGCAGAAACATTAAACTCAATGAAAGACAAGCTATTAGTCGTAAGAGGAAACTGTGACGCAGAAGTAGACGAAATGATTTCAGAATTCAAATTCAACGACCACATATTAATGGAGATAAACGGAAAAAAATTCTACTTCACACACGGACACAAATACAACATAGAAAACATTCCTTATGACGATTTCGATATAATGATTTATGGACATATACATCAAGGATTTATAGAAGAAAAAGAAGGTTTGATATTTGCAAATCCAGGGTCAATATCATTACCAAAATGCAACACAGCACACAGCTACATCATATTAGATGAAAACATGATAATACTAAAAGACGTAGATGGAAAAGTAATACAAGAATACGAATATAACAAATAATTGGAGGCGACATAATGATTTTATTCAGCAAGGAAGAAGGCCTAATAAAGGCGACCGGCATAAGAAAACTAGATGGAGCTAGAGATGCAAACTACAAGTTACCACACATAGCGGTAGGAGTATTTTCAGAATATTTATTAGACGATATTGTAGAAAAATTTGAATGTATCAAGGTTGGATTTATTAGTGGTGCTAACTGCAGTCGCCCAGTCTATATTATGAAATATGAAGACATAAAAATAACATTATTTATGGCAGGTGTAAGTGGACCATGGATAAGTACAGACATAGAAGAATTGAGTGCGAACGGAGTAGACACGTTTATAATTTTCGGAAACTGTGGAGTACTAGATAAAAAAATAGAGGACTGTTCGATAATAATTCCCAATAAAGCATTTAGAGATGAGGAAACAAGTTATCATTATGTACCAGATTCAGAATCCATAGAAATGAACAAGGAATACAAAAATATATTTAAACAGGTGCTAAATGAAAATGGATATAAATACGAAGAAGGTGCAACTTGGACGACTGATGGATTTTACAGAGAGACAAAAGACAAAATAGAAATGTTTAAACAAAAAGGTGCCGTTTGTGTAGAAATGGAAGGCGCATCAATTGCGGCTGTTTGTGAATATAAGAAATTAAAATACTTTACCTTCTATTATGCTGGAGACAATTTAGATGCAGTAGAATGGGAAGAAAGAAGCCTAGGACAGCTAACGAGTTTTGAAAAGAAAGCTAGAGTGCCATATTTAGCATTTGAATTGGCAAGAAAAATTGAATGTAAATAAAAATGAAAAATATATTCAGGACTCGAAAATAGTAGAAGAGGAAAATAAGATGTTGAAAATTTATAACATACTGGAAAAAATGGAATTTTTAAAAGAAGTAGCAACACTAGAATACGAGGAATGGGCAGACAAGCCGGAAGAAGATAAAGAAGCAAGAATAAAAAGAAAAATGGAAAAAATAAAAATCAAATTAAAAGGCAAAGACTTCTGCAAATTAATTTTGCTAGACGATGATAAGCTAATAGGATTCATATCAATATTTCCTCAAGACTGTGACGAATGTCAAAAACTCAGTCCATGGTATGCCACAATGTATGTGAAAAAAGAATACAGAGGACAGGGATATTCCAAAATATTAAATGATGCTATTTTAAAAGAGGCGAGAAAAAGAGGATATAAAGAAATATATTTGAAAACAACGTTAAACGACTATTACGAAAAATTCGGAGCAATATTTGTAAAGAAAATAAGTGAAGAAAAAATATATAAATTTGAATTATAGAAAAATAAAGGAGTCAGCTAATTATGAAAGTTTTAATAGGAACAAACAATAAAGGAAAAGTTGAAGGTGCAAAGCAGGCATTTGAAAAATTTTACGAGAATGTATGATTTAACAAGAGAAGCATTTATAATGGCACTAACTGAATTTATAAATGGAGAAATTTGGAGAGATTAGAAATATTATATTCGGCTTGTCCTAGATTATTACTTAATTCTGTACAATCTGGTACAATCCGGGGACGGAGGAAAAAATGTTACATAAAATGAAATTACAAGAAGATCCATTTGAAAGAATAAAAAATGGAACTAAAACAGTAGAATTTAGATTGTATGATGAAAAAAGACGAACCATACAAATTGGCGATGAAATCGAATTTTCAAAATTACCAGAATTACAAGAAAAATTACTAGTAAAAGTAATAGACTTATATAAAGAAGAATCTTTTGAAAAGCTATTTAAAAAAGTATTTGTGGGAGAAGATAAAGAAAAAATAATAGAAAAAGCAAAGTCGATGAACAGATTCTATACACCAGAACAAGAAAAAGAATATGGGGTAGTAGGAATAAAAATAGAAATAATAAAATAAAAAGGAGGAAAAGAAAATGGCATACGAACCAGGAGATTTAGCCATAAAAATGGATGGCTACAAATTAAATATAAGATCGGTTGGTATTATTATACATAACGGCAAGGTTTTGCTACATAAAAGAAAATCAGCAGATTATTATGCATTGTTAGGTGGACACGTGAGAATAGGAGAAAGCTCACAAGATACAGTAAAACGTGAGATGCAAGAAGAACTAGGAAAAGAAATAGAAATAACAGGATATATATCAACAATTGAAAATTTCTTTGAACTAAAAGATTTAAAATACCATGAAATCATGTTTGTATACAAAGCTGAATTTTGTGATGAAGAAGATAAAAAGATAGAACACGCAATGGAAAATGTAGAAGAGGGCGGAGAAAGCGATATTCACTATGAATGGATTGATATAAACGACTTAGAAAAATGTCACTTAAAACCGCAAAAAATTATAGATGTTATAAAAAATGGAGAATATCCTGTACATTTAATAAATGAGGATTAATATAAGCAAAAGAGTGCAGTAATTTGCATTCTTTATTTTTTTTATAAATACATATTGACATCATTACGTAATGATGATAAAATAATAATCAGAGAGATGAAAAAGTAATCAAGTTTCAGGAAAGGAGGAACAAAAATGGAATATAAGGTTTCAGAACTAGCAGAAAAAGCAGGTGTTACGAAAAGAACTATACACTACTACATAAGTAAAGGATTGTTATTACCTCCGGAAGGAAGCGGAGTAAACAGTGTATATAATGATGAACATCTAAACAGGCTACTTCTCATAAAAAAATTACAATCAGAGTATATGCCATTAAATAAAATAAGAGAATATATCCTAGAAAACCCAACAGCAAAGATAAGTGAATATAGTTTGGAAAATAACGATGAAAAACCAATGTTAAAATTACAAGAAGAAACTTCTGAGTACAATAGTGAAAAGATCAAGACATCTAGAAAAGAAATATACATCAGAGAAAATGTATGTGATATATTTGAAATGAATTATTCACAGGAAAATGGAGAGAAATATAAGCATATTATCGAAAATGTAAAAAAATATGTAGAAAAAATGTTAGAAGATTAGAATTATATAGAAAGGAAATAAAAAATGAGAAATGTAGATTTAAGAGAGTTATCTCTAAAAAAAGTAAAAATAACAGGTAATGTAATAGGAAAATTTGGAGCATTTGAAATTGAACAGATGTACAAAAACGATACAAAAGAAGTTCTAGAAGTTGGATACACGTTTCCAATAGTAGAAACTGCAACAGTAGTTGGATTTGAAATAAAGGTCGGAGATAAAATACTAAAAGGAAAATGTAAAGAAAAAAGTGAAGCAAAAAGAGAATACCAACAAAACATTGTAAAAGGTAACAGTGCTTACATGATGGAACAGGAAACTGCAAATATATTTAAAATATCAGTTGGAAAAATTGATAAAAACGAAGAAGTAACTGTAAAGATACTATATATAGATAAATTTGAAATTATAGATAATAATATAGAAGTATTAATACCAACACTTGTAACACCAAGATATAAATCAAATGTTACAAACAAATTAATATATGGAAAGACTAGTTATACAGTAGATTTTACTATAAATATAGACAAAACTTTAAACGTAGAAAATATAAATTGCCCAAGCCATAAAATAAACATAATAGACGAAAAAAACATAAAAGTAGAAAATTATGATTTATCAAAGGACTTCAAATTAGATATAAAATTAAAAAATGAATTATCATCAAAAGCAATTACATCGAAAACAAGAGATGGCAAAGATATGCTATATCTATCATTCATGCCAGAAATAGACGATGTATACGAAGATAGCGAAAAGGAGTATTTATTCTTAATTGATATATCTGGTTCGATGATGGGCGTTAAGTTAGAAGAAACCAAAAGAGCAGTAATCGAATGCTTAAAGAAATTAGACGAAGGAGATAAATTTAACATAATAGCATTTGACCATCAATTTGAAGTAATGAGTGCGCATGCACTAGAATATAACGAGAAAAATATGCAAGAAGCGGAAAAATATATTAACAGTTTGCGTGCTTCAGGAGGTACAGAAATACTAAATCCAATAAAATTTGCACTATACGAAAATACAGAAAAAGTAATATTACTATTTACTGATGGTCAAGTTGGAAATGAAAAGCAAATAATAGATTTTGTAAAAGAACATGGAAAAAACAGTAGAATATTCCCATTCGGAATAGATTCCAATGTAAACTCATATTTTATAAAGCAAATGGCTAAAGCTGGTAATGGTAAAGCAGAATTAATACAACCAAACGAAAAAATAGATGACAAAATAATAAGAACATTCGCAAGAATACAAACACCAATGGTAGAAGACATACAAGTAGATTATGGACAAAACAAATTAGTAGACGAGATAAAAGAAGAAAATAGTCTATTTAACTACGAATTCTTTAACGTATTTGCAAAAATAGAAGAGATAAAAGACGACATAGAATTAAAAGGAAAAATTTTAGGTAAAGAATACACGTGGAAAATTGCTAAAGAAGAAATAAATAACACAGATGTAGATTTAGAAGTACTATTTGCAAAACAAGAAATAGAACGTTTACAAGATTACATAAAAAATACATACGACTACGAAAAAATAGAAAATTACAAAAAAATGATAATCGATATAGCCGTAAAATACAATATAAATTCAGAATACACATCTTTTATAACAGTATATGAAAGAGAAAATAAGCTACTTGATGTACCTCAATATCAAGAAACAACATTAAGTAACAAGTTCATGTTTGATGCATTTGAAGGAATAGTTCCAATGGATTATGAATGTGAAGAAAGCTTTTCGGGTTCAGCTCAAAGAATGTTTAATACTTCGAATTTATTTGGAGCTAGTGCTGATACTCATTCGGTAAAAGGAAGCAATAAAGGTTCAGGAGCTCTTAATATTCCAAGTTTTATGAAAAAATCTAGAGTAATAAGTCCAAAATATGAAGAAGCATTGCGTTGGGATGCAAAAAACCATGAAACAACAGAATTATTAGATGAAAAAATTAACGAATATTACGAAAAATTTATTAAGCAAGAAGAAAAATCAATATTAACATATTTACTATATGCATTATATGATTTTACAAAAGGAACACAAAAAATTGATTATGAAAAATTAATACAATTCTTAGAAATACACAAACAAGAAATAAGAAAATCAGAATTATATATGCAATTAATCTGCAGATATTACGAAGACATGGAAATAAATATTATTGATAATCGAGAAAAATTATTAAACATTATTGATGAAGATTACAAAAAATTAATTTTAACAAAAGCAAAAATAAGAGTATATAAAAACGTAATAACAGAAAAAGAAGTAGAACAAATTGCACAAGAAAACAAAATATTAGAAAACATAGACGATGTAATTTGGTTTTTATATAACAAAATAGTTATGAATTTCTAAAAAATGTGATATAATGTTGAAAAAACAAATAGGAAAGGAAAAAACTATGGAAACAACAGTATATCTAATAAGACATTCAGTAAGACTTAACATGAAAAACAACATAGAAAGTTACAACACAACCCAAGAAAATTTAATAAAGAGCGAAAAAATAATACTAAGCGTAACAGGAGAAAGAAGAGCAGAAAAACTAAGCAACGAAAGAGAACTACAAAACATAGATGTAGTGTACGCAAGCAACTGTGTAAGAACGTTGCAAACAGCAAAATATTTAATGGAAAAACAAAATCTTAAAGCAAATCTAGACGAAAGACTAGACGAAAGAAGAACTGGAAAACCAAACGACAAAGAATATCCAGACTGGTACACAAGACAATTCCAAGACGAAAACTTTAAAACAGAAGGCGGAGAAAGTCAAAAAGACGTAAGAGAAAGAATGGAAGAGGCTTTTAACGAAATTGTAGAGAAAAATAAAGGCAAAAGAATTGCAATTTTCACACATGGAAATGCTATGACTTTCTTAATGATGAAATGGTGCAAGGTAGAAAACGTAACTCCAAACAAAGAAATAACACTAAGCTACAATGGAAAAATCATCTTTAACAAAAGATTAAATTCACCAGAAGTATTCAAACTAACATTAGATGAAAACAACAATGTAAAAAATGTAGAAAACATAGAATTTGCAGACTTGGAATTTGATGATTTTAATATATAAAAATTGAAATGAAAATTATATACTGAAATTATAAATAATTCCAAAACTAAATAATTAAACTAATATATAGAATAATTTGTGGAAAGTTGCCCAAAATTTTCTGATATACTCGTAAGATAAAATGAAAGTTTTTACTGGAGCTAAAAAATAAACTAAATATTAAAAGGCTGAGCTTAATTTTGCTCAGCCTTTTCTCCTAAATCTTGCGTAAATCTTAACAAATATCCATCGGGGTCTTGAATTAAAAACTCTTTATTTCCTAACATTTTATCATCGTGTCTATACCAATTTTCCTCGATATCAAAAGCAATTACGTAATTTTTTTTTTTGAAGTTATTATATATTTCATCAAGGTCGTCAACTTCTAATTGAAAGTTAATTCCATTGCCAAAAGGGTATTTCAATTCTCCGACATCCCACTTATCATTATCAGACAATTCTTGTAGCATAAATTGAATATTACCCAAAGATATGAATGCAAATTTATCCTCAGGTCTATCATATTCAACTTTAAAACCAGCCATTTTATAAAATTTTAAGCTATCTTCCAAATTAGTTACAGATAACTCTGGAATATTTTTATTCCAATTTATATAATCTTTAGGCCTTAGAATTATATTTTTAAAATATTGTTCCTGGAAGGCAGTCAACACTTTAATTTCTTCATTAGTAAAAGTTTTATTCTCTGGAACAACAACTAATTTATCGTCATTGTCATTTGTCCTATGAATTATTGCAATGCACTTTCCTGTAAAAGTTTCTAGCGGTTCATAGATTCCTAAAACATAAGAATCTAATTCTTCACCATCACCGCTTATAGTATTAGGAACATAACCGTAATTTACTGGATAAATAAATCCGTGTTTTGGATGCTTGCTACCCATAGGCCTATCAATTTTTATTGTTATGATTTTACTTAAATATTTTAGATTGTTCATGGTTATTCTCCTAACTTTATATTTTTAATAATAATAGATTCTTCATTTGCACCAATAAATTCAACAGAAACTTTATTGATAACAGTTGTAAATTCATAATTGAAATCAGAGAAATCTTTTAAACCATCGGCTTGACCAAGTGTTATATGAGGGCTTACTAAATTTGCCAATCTATCATATTTATTTCTAACTTCATTAATTATATCTATATTGTCAAACTTAGGAAAAATTAATATGTCTCATTTACCGATATTATTATACATTTGAAGACCTCCTGATATTTTATCGTATTTAATATTACCATAAATCTTTGTGGGATTGCAACTGATGGAGAGAAGAGAATGGATTGTTAATAATAATTCAAAATGTAAAATATTTATTAATCTCTTAAAAAAATAAAATGGATTGGATATATAAGCTTTTATACTGTAAATGAAAAAAGTGAATAATATTAAAGAATCATGAAAATAGAATTGACTAAAATTGCTATATTTTCTCATAACCCGAAGGTCGTAAGTTCGAGTCTTACCCCCGCAACCAAAACACATATCACTAGAACTGTAACGGTTTTAGTGATTTTTTATTGCCTAAAAATTGGTTGCAATAATGCTTGAAAATGGCAATATTATGTTGAATTGGGTAAAAATTGGGTAAAATAAATACCTCAAATGCCTTAAATATCAATAAAAATTCATTAAAATTTTATACTTTTTTTAATATAATAAAAGGCAATGGGAAATCTAAATTAATATTTAGTTGCCTTTTATTTTTATCGTGAAAATTTGTAATTTGTGAAAATTAGAAAAAAGTTCAAATTAAGACCTTGTTGGCAATAACAAGTTTTCCAGTGCATATCCAGCTTTTCTGTTATGAGAAAGTAGTGGATGCACATAAAAATCAAGTGTAGTACTTATTTGTGCATGACCTAGTCTCGCAGAAATTACTGCTATATCAATGTTTTGTGCAACCAGTAAACTTGCATTTGTATGTCTTAATCCGTGAAAATTAATTACAGGTAATCCTATTTGACCAACATATTTTACAAACCATTTGCTAATTGTAGAAGGGTGCATTGGTTTGCCATCAGCTTGTACAAATAACCTATCAGAATTCGTCCATAATTCGCTGTAAATCGATTTTTGTTCTTCATACCATAACTTATATTCTTCAAGTAAAGAAATGATAAATTCAGGTATTGCAATTTCTCTAATGGAACTTTCTGTTTTTGGAACCTTTGTGAAAACTCCCATATCTGCTAGGTACTGACTAGAACGATTAATACTGATAATTCCGTTTTTAAAATCAACATCTTGCCATTCTAATCCCATTAATTCTCCTAAACGAACGCCAGTAAATACTGTAAGAATAATTGCAACTTTGTATTTAGTATATTCGATAGATAACTGTTCTAGGTTTTCTAGTAATATTTTAGTTTGCTCATCATCATAAGATCTTCTTTTTGGTTTCCTAGCTTTAGGCGGTTGAACACGTTCAGCAGGATTCGCCACTATTAATTGCCAATAAACTGCTTTATGAAGCATTGCTCTTAATAATCTGTGATGTTCTAAAATCGTTTTACCAGATAAGGGCTTTTTAGTTTTTGCACCATTGTTGCCTTGTTTTCTAACTAATTGAGTATCTTTTTCAAGTAAGTCATAGAATTTCATAATGTCTGTTGGTTTAATTTTGTTGATATAGAAATGCCCAAAGTATGGTAAAAGTCTTGTTTCTAACATTCTGCAATAACGTTTATATGTTGATGGAGCAAGTTCCTTTGAACCATAATCTCTTTTCCATATTTCTGTAAATTCGGAAAATTTAAGAGATTTACCATCAATTACTAAACCATTTTGTACTTCAGTAACAAATTTTGCTAGTTCAACTTCTGCATCTTTTTTAGTTCCATGTACTGTCTTTCTGTGTATCATAGGTTTTCCACTTAGGTCAAATCCTTCAGATACTGTTAGCCTGTAACTATTTTTCCCTCTTTTTTCTATACTCCCAGCCATTACTTATTTCACCTCCTTTCAAGTATGCCTATGGGTGGGAGAAGTATGTATATATTTGTTAACAAAGATATTATACAGTAATAGTTAACAAATTGCAATAGATTTCAAAAAGAAACTTAAAAATTTTTTATAATTCAAAATAGTAAATAGATCAATACCTGGAAATTACTGGATTATGTATAAAGGGTATGATATAATCTAACAAAGTCAAAGCAATAAGTATAAAATGGGGAGGTTATAAAGTGGCTGTTTGTTATTTTAATGATAAATATGATGAAAAATATGATTGTCAATATGAAGTAAAAAAAGATGGAATTGAAATAGTAGTTAACTATGATATTGATGACGAAATACCAGCAATCAATGGAGTAAGAACATTTGGAAGCAATACAGAATTTAAAAAAAGAGATATATTAATAATAGATTATCAAACAAAAATGAATTATTTATTAAAAAATGCTTATTATTGTGGGCATTCAGAGGTATTAGGAACTCCAGATGGTGGATATAAAACAAGATTTTTTTCAAGATTTTATTTTTGGGATAAGAATTATGAAAAATTATGCGATTTACAAAATGGAAATAATATAAAAAAGATTAGAATTTATAGTAATATTATAAACGAACTTATAGGATACCCTAGTTTGTATAAAGAAGAAAATAAAAATGAATATATTATTAAATTAAAAAGAGATACAAGCAAGCAGAGAGTGGAAGTAAATTTAAATAATATAAAATCGATAGAAATATCTGATGATTGGACAAGCGAGCATAAACGTAAGAGTAATGAGATAGATATTAAATTAAATGGATATATAGAAATTGAAATGGATAATTGTATTAACTATGAAGACATTTATAATTATGTGCAAGAACTGATAATTTATTTTCAATTATTAAAACCATGTAAATTTAATATTAATAAAATAGTAGTAGAGATTGAAAAATTATATTACGGATTTTGTTTGCCAATAAATGAAATGAATTATAAAAATTCATATGTTGAGAAAAGTGTAACTAATGATGTATTAGAATTTTTACTAAACTGCTATAGTTCTATACCATACAGAAATAGTAAAAATGAGATAAGAAACATACCGTATATAATATTAGAAACTTCAAGAAATTTAGAGGATAATTTTTTAATGTTTTATAGATTTATAGAATGCTATTATAAACAACAACCTATAAAAGATATAAAAACAACATTTATTAAATATAGCATTGAAAATAATTATAAAAAAGTAAATCAAATAGAAGAAAACATAATTGAAAATATAGTTTATGAGATAATAAGCTTAAGAAATCATTATGTACATGAAGGGTACTATATAAAAGATAAAAAGTTATATATTGCTTTTCCAAAGGTAAATGGAAAAGCAAATCCTAAAAATTATATTGCTAAAAATGTAGATGTCGATTGGATTTATGAAAAAACAAAGATATTGTATGAAATAGTTGTAGATATAATATTTAGAAAAATGTTGAATTATGATAATTATAAATTTAATAAACATTTTTAATGGTAAAAATATAAAAAAGTAACAATATTTCGTGTTACTTTTTTATATTTGGATTTAAATATTCATTTTGTTTAGAAATGATATTATTTTTAGTACATTTTGAATATCTTTAATATTTCCAAAGAGATATTTACTCATTAAATGGCTCTGAAAAATATTGTATTTAACAATATCATGTACATCAAGATTAATAATATTTTCACAGTTTGGTTTCTTTTTACAAATTAAAAAATTTTCTTCTATATTTTTTACTTGCATAATAATTGACAGTTTTGGATTAATTGGAAAGCATATATCATTAAAACCAAGCTCAAAGCTAATAAATGGTTCGTTAGATATGATAAAACCTAAATTACTATGATTTATTCCAATATAAATATTATAATTATTGAAAAAGTCAATACTTTTTTTTAATGTTTGAGGAATAGATACAATATATTTTAATTGTTCTAATTTTGCTAGTTCATTCGGAGAAATGTCCAAAGGATAATTTGAACAATTATTTATACCTAATTTTTTTAACCAATTGGTTGTTTGTGTTGTAATATTTTCTAATGTTTCTCGATAACCGATTGTCCTAACTGATAAGGTTCTTATAAATATAAAAAAAGTAGCAAGAAAATTTTCATCATTAATTAATGAAAAGTCAGTTTCGATTTTATCTAAAAAAATAGACATATCTCCCTCGATATTTGATAATGTTTTTTCGATGTATTGAGGGGAATTGATAAGTTTTTTAAAATCTTCATCAGTATCGTCAATATTATAAATTTTTTTAAGCAAGGATATATGTTCGTCTAATTTTTCTAATTCTATATCATAAAAGAATCTTTTAGAAGCAAAATTAGAGACATTAGTATTTGTAATAAATTTTTTATTTTTAATATCATATGCATCAATTTTTTCATCTTTACCAAAACGCTTTAAATAAAACTGTGGGATATAATGTTGATTTTTTACCATTTTAAAGTTCCTTTCTAATATTTTCATCTTATAAGTTGAAATAAATACTATACATTTTGATTAAGCCATTTGTCGAATTCTACATAAGTTTTCTTTTCACTTCTAATAGCATCCATAAATTCTTTAGCTTCTTTTTTCCAATTTTCGTAATCGCTCTTATAAACTTCTATATCAGGATTACGCTTTACTAACATTGCTTTTTTTGCATAAATCTTACGATATTTACCATAAACAATCTCATTTTCTTGTTTAATTCTTTGAGCAATCTGATTCCCAATATCTCTACAAGTTTGTTTTCCTTTGTATAAATTATTACAGTAATTAATGCGTGGATTATCTGTTATAAAGTATTTACCACAATTTTTACATTTCTTTATAAGATATTTATTATTAAGTACAAATTGAAATAATGTAACATATAAAATCCCATAAATATTTTCGTTACTAGAGCTATAATCTGGTTCAACTTCATAAGATGGTTCAGATTTAAAGAATTTTATTAAATCTTTTTCTGTATTTCCTTTAATATCAGAAATAGTTCTAAAAGAAAAGCCTTGTGGCATAAAAAAATGATTATTTATAAATCTATCAAGTTCCTTAAAATGAGAATTATAATAAATATAAAATCTTATTTTTGTACTAAAATCATTTATTTCTTTAATGTTATTAAGGTTAAAAATATAATCAACAAATTTTGATAATATTTCTTGACCATGTTTTGAGTCTTTTTTTATTTCTTCATAATATTTTTTAAATAAATTTTTTACTTTACTAAAAGAATAAAATTTATTAATTTCAAATTTATTTATATCTTCTTCTCCAGTATATATTATGTATGAAGTGAAAAACTTAGTAAACCACATAAAACATTCATCAAAATTATCAAAATCACAATTTAAGAAAGAGATGAATTCGCTACAAAGTGTTTGTATGTTGGTTATAGTATTAATAGTAAAATAGCCAGTATCTCCATCTTTTAAATCATAATATTTAGGTTCTGATGATTTCGTTCTTGCATACAAAAATGCCTTATGGGTAAATTCTTCATTTGTGGAAACAAAGATATTTATAGGTTCATCAAATTCTAATTTATTCATAGTTCCTCCGTTAACAGTTTATAAATTTACTTAAAGTTAACCTGCTATCAAAATAAACTAAAAAGTATTTACAAAGTTAACTATTGACAATATAATACAAATGTTAACAAAAGTCAATACTAAATTTCAAAAAGACAGGAGGTGATATTATGGAATTACAAAAAATTCAAAGGACAACACTAACAATGAAAGAAGCAGCAGAGTATTTAGGTGTATCTTACTGGTTGATAAATCAATTAGTAAGAAAAAAACAAATACCATGCTCTAAAGTTGGTGGAAAGTATTTATTTAGAGTACAAGCGCTAGATGAATATTTAAAAAATATGGAACAAAAATCTATAAGTTAGATTACAAAGAAAGCGAGGAAAGGAGGATATGTATAGTTTACAATGGTTGAAAATAGAATTAAAAATATTTTCAAATAGGAAAATTCAAATACTGTTAAGAGAGCTAGATGGAGATACATATTTTAGAGTATGGATTCAATTATTAATTATTGCTGTAGAATGCAATAGAAATGGAAAATTAGTAATAGGCAATAATAAACCAATGACAATAGAAAATTTTTCAAAGATTATGGGAAAGGCTAAGAAAAAAATTGAAAAGATTATTCAAAAATTTCTAGAATTAAATATGCTAATTGTGGAAGATGGAGCATATAAAATTAAAAATTGGGACAAGTATCAAAGTATTGAGCCATATGAAAAATATAAAGAACAAAATAGAATTAGACAACAAAAATATCGTGAAAAGTTGAAAAGTGAAAAAGAAGAAAGTAACGTTACAATAACGTTGGATAACACACAAGAAGAAAATAAGATTAAAAATATATTAGATAAAGAAGGAGATGAGAATAGAAGTGGATTTAGAAAATGTGAATTTTAAAGTTATCACCAATGAAGGTGCAAAATGTGGATTTTGCAATAAAAAATTAAAGCCAGTAGGATTAAGTTATCTTTATGCAAATGTTAATCACGATATGGTAGAATATGAGAGGTGTGATTGTAGTGAAGCAATTGCATTTTGGAAACAATATGATTCAAAGCAAAATGAAAAAGAAAAACAAAGAAAATATAGAGAAATAATAAATAAAATATATAAAGATGGTTGTATAAAAAGAAAACTGAAATATTGTGATTTTGTAAACTTTAATATTAATGAAGATAACCAAGAAGCATTAACAACATTAATAAAATATACACATTTATGCACAGAAAACAAAGTTAAAGATGGAATTATTATATATGGAAGTATAGGATATGAAAACACTCATTTAGCAGCAAGTATCGCTAATGAAATTATTAGAAATAAAAAAATTGCATTATTGGAAAGGACTAGTTCTATAACAGATAGAATAAAAGAATCTTTTAATAAAACTGTTACGACAGAGTCAGAAATTATGGAACTTTATTCTAATGTTGATATGCTAATTATCGATGATTTTGGGAGTGAAACAATAAGTAAATGGGCTTTAGAAAAGTTGTATAGAATTATTAATAATAGATATGAAAACGAGTTACCAATAGTAATTACAACTAGATATACAAGAGAAGAATTGATGGAGAAAATTGCTATTGAAAATAGGAAATTAGCAGAAGAATTTATACAAATTTTATACAAAATGTGTTATGGAATTTCACTCATAAAAAATGATAGAAATGCAAAAGAAAAAGCTAGCAAAAGCGATAAAACTAAATGCTAACTTAATCCAAAATCTAAAAATATTATAATATATTTTTAAACAAAAGTAAAGCAAAAAAGTTCAAGTTTTTATTTTAGAAATTTGAACTTTTTTGAAAATATTTTGAAAAAATTTATATCAAAAATATCCCTCGGAGAGCAAAAAAGGGTATTAGGGCATTTTGCCCTAAACAGCAAAAAGGGTGTCAAAACACCACGCTGGCGAATATTAGGCATCAAAAAATGCCTCATAATTCGGAGCAAAATAAATTTTGCTAACTATCAATGCTACGTAGACTAGCATTAATAAAATTAAAAAAGTAGGAGTGATAAAAAATGAGAATGGATTCAGAGCAAGTTTTAGATAGTATTTTCTTATCATATAATAAAATCTTAAAGAGATTTCAATTACTAGGTGTTACTACTAAATATGGAAAAGAAATAACACATAAAGATTTAAGAAAAGCTATAGAAGTTATGCTAAAAAAACATCCAACTTGCAGGTGGAGGAGTGAGAAAGTAAAAAGTAGGAAATATTTTATTTTAGCAGAAGGATATGCATGGTTGTTACAAGTGTATTTTAATAAAGAGAAATCATTAATTGATGCTGATGTAGATTTTTTTGAAGATAGAATTAGGCAATATGAAGAATTATTAAAAGTAGAATATAATAAAAATTGGTGGAATGAAGATATGAAAATAAAACAGTTATGCAATTACTTCAATAGGAAAGAAACTACTGTTAGAAAAGCTATTAAAAAAATGTGTGATAATGGATTTGAAGAATATAAATTTTTAGTTGATGGCAAAGTTGTTATTTCCAGTAAAGGTGTTGAGTGGATTTGCAAAAATGTTTTTAAACAAAAATATTTGGAATTGTTAGAAAAGTATAAGATGGAGTTAACTGAAAAATATATTAAATCTGGTTATCCTTATGATCATTTCTTTGGGAGAAATTAATTGTAAATATTTAGAAGTACCTGTTGAGAAAAATGTCGTTTTGTGATATAAAATATAGTAGAGTTATTATAAATGATTGTTGGGGGAGATAAATGATGGATTTAGAAGCAATGTCTAAAGAAGATTTAATAGAATATATAAAAAATATAAATGAATCCAATAATGGAAAGTATGGGTTGATATGGGATAAAGAAAAAGAACCAGAAAAGATAGTTGAAGAATGTAATAAGCATATTCCTGTTTTAAAAGAGGATGAATCTAGAAGGATTGAAAGAGGAAAAGAAAATAATATTTTAATTGAGGGAGATAATTTTCACTCTTTAAGTGTATTGAATTATACACATAGAGAAGCAATAGATATAATTTATATTGATCCACCATATAATACAGGAAATGAAGATTTTTTGTATAATGATAAATTTATTGATGTAGAAGATGGATATAGACATAGTAAATGGTTGAATTTTATGAGTAAAAGATTAAGAATTGCAAGAGAATTGTTGAAAAAAGACGGAATGATATTTATATCTATTGACGATAATGAATTGTTTCAACTAAAACTATTGTGTGATAAAATTTTTGGAGAAAAAAATTATATAAACACTATATCTGTAAACTCTAAAGTTAGTGCTGGAGCTTCTGGCGGAGGTGAAGATAAAAAATTAAAAAAGAATATAGAATATATTTTATTCTACTGTAAAAACATTAATGAAGTTAAATTAGAGCCGATATACAAAGAAACAGAACTTATGACATATATAAAGAAAATGAAAGAAGATGGAAAGAGTTTTAAATATACAAATGTATTGTATAAAATAGAAAAAATAGAACCATATAAAGTAATAAAAGATGGAAGTGGAAATGATATTGCTTTATCTAAAGTAAATGATTATGAAATAAAGACCGTAAAGCAGGTTGCACAAATTGAGAAAATAACTGAAGAAGAGGTATATAATAAGTATTATGACAAAATTATGACTACAACTAATGCTCAAACATCTATCAGAACAAGAGTATGGGAAGCTACAGGAAATAAAAATGATATGTATATAGCGACATATACTCCGAAATCAGGTAAAAATAAAGGAAAAGAAATCAATTTAATATTTATGGGTAAACAAAAAGTATTAGTAATTTGGTTGAAAGATACTTGTATATTTCATAATAAGAAAGCATATAAAAAAGAAAAGATAGGTACATTATGGGATGGATTTAGTTGGATTAATGTGATGAAAGAAGGAAACATGAAGTTTGATAATGGAAAAAAACCTATAAAATTGATAGAGCAATTAATATCAATACATCCTAATAAAAATGCTTTGATATTAGATTTTTTTGCAGGGTCTGGAAGTACAGGACATGCAGTAATGGAACTAAATGAAGAAGATAAAGGAAAAAGAAAATTTATTCTCTGCACTAATAATGAAGTATCTAATAAAATGCAAAAAGCATATATAAAAATAAATAAATTGACAGAAAAAGAATTTGAACATATAAAAGAAAAACCAAACGAAAGTTGGAAGCAGTATACTAACGAAAATGGAATATGTACATCGGTTACATATCCTAGAATGAAAAATGTAATAGAAGGATATAAAGGGAAAACTGGATTGAAAGGGACGTTAAGATATTATAATACAGAATTTGTAGAAAATAATGTTACAAGAGATCAAATATACTATGATTTAACAGAGAAATGTATTCCAATGCTGTGTATAAAAGAAGATACATATAAAGAAGTAGAAAAAACAGAAGAATATACAATATATTCTAACAATGAGAAAAATAAATATACTTGCGTGTACTTTGATACAATTGGCAATAGATATAATGAGTTTATTGAAAAGGTAAAAAAAATAAATGAAGAAAAAATTTTATATATATTTACATTAGGAAACAAGATTGACGAGCCAAGATTAAAAGAAATGAAAAATTATACCATTGAAGCAATACCTCAAAGAATATATGATTTATACAGGAAATTAGCTAAAATGAGTAAGGAGATATAGAATGAAAGAATTAAAAAATTATCAATTAGAAGCAATAAATCAATTAATGGTGTTTACTAATTTATATTTAAATACTCCAAAGAATGAAACAATAGTATTTCAATCACCAACTGGAAGTGGAAAAACGATTACTATGTCTAGATATATTCTTGAGTTGACAGAAAAATCTATAGAAGATTTATGTTTCTTATGGATTAGTATTGGTAAGGGCGACTTGCAGGTTCAAAGTTATAAAAGTGTAAAAAAAGAAATTGGAGATAGTATAGAATGCAGCTTATTGGAAGATGAATTTTTTGGATCTAGAGATATCATAAATCAAAATGAAATTGTATTTGTTAATTGGGAGAAAATAAGAACAAAAGATAGAAAAACTAATGAGTTTAAAAATACATTAATGAAGGACTGGGAACAAAATAATTTTCCAACCATATTAAAAAATACACATTCAAATAGAAAAATTATATTAATAATTGACGAAAGCCATTCGAGTGCAACAACTGAAAGAGCAATGGAAATAAGAGATGAAATTATTTCTCCTGATCTTACAATAGAAATGAGTGCTACTCCTGTATTTACAGCAGAAAATATGAATGCAAGAGTTGTAGTTGAGCCGACAGATGTAATAAACGAAGGAATGATAAAAAAAGAAATAATAATTAATGACAAAATAGCAAAAATTATAGAAAAAGAAGAAAGTGAAAAAACATCTGAACGTTTAGTTTTAGAATCTGCATATTATAAAGAGGAAGAACTAAAAGAAAGATATAAAAATGCGTTTAAAAATAATGAAACCAAGGAGTTAATAACTCCTCTTACATTAATACAAATACCCAATTCATCTTATGGCGAAGCAAAAAAAGAAGTAATAGAGAAATTTTTAAGTGAAAAAGGAATAACAACTGAAAATGGAAAATTAGCAGTATGGTTAAGTGATGAAAAAATTAATGATAGTTTTGATACACTTAATACTATTGATAGCAAAGTTGAATATTTAATTTTTAAAATGGCAATTGATACAGGATGGGATTGTCCACGTGCACAGATACTGTTAAAGTTTAGAGAAGTAAATAGTATAGTATTTGAAGTTCAAACAGTTGGAAGAATATTAAGAATGCCAGAGGCTAAACATTATAATGACGAAATATTGAATAGAGCATTTGTATATTCAAATATACAATCAATTGCAATAAAAAAAGAAGTTTATAATCCTAATATTATAAAATCATATAGCTCAAAAGTTAAAGAGGAGTATAAACCGATTGAAGAAAATATAAAAGATAATCCTTTTATACAAATAGGGTTTATTACTGATTATAAAAATATAATAGAAGATCATGTTAAAAAACTTGAAAGTGAGATGTATAAGGAAAATAACTTACAAGAACATACAGAAAAACATAGTGAATATGACCAAACTTATTTTGAAGGTGTTAATGAAGAAGTCGCGAAAGGTTATAATTTAAATCAAAGTACAAAAGAAAATACTGAAATTAAAGAAGTAAAGAAAGAGAATAAAATAATAACCTTAGAGTCATACTATAAGAAAAGAACGGATTATGGTGATATAACAAGTACATTTTATAAGGTATATGAAAGAGAATTTTGTGATTACTTTAAAATAAAAGAAATTGATGATTTAACTATGCCAGAAATAATATCTAACAAAGAAAAAATGAAGGAATTAGGAATTGACTTTGGATTTAGAAAAAAAGATTCAATTTTAAGTGATGTACATATAGAATCAGAAAAAGTAGATAAAGGAATAGAAATAGATAACCAAGAAGCATTAGTTGATATCATAATGAGTGATAGTGACTTACAATATGATTTTGAAAAAGTTATTCAAAACAATTTAAATGGATTTGCACCAGTAAGATCAATTCCAACAGTTAAAACAGCAATAATAAATGTTTTTGGAAAATATTTAGGATTAAAACCACAAAATAAAGGTATATTGTTAATGCAAAATTTAATAGTTAATAATAGTGATATATTTGGAAGGATTATTAGTAAAGCAACTGATGCATATAAACCTATACATAAATATGAAGTTGATCAAAAAGAGGGATATGAAATAAATAAGGAATGGCATATTCCTTTTGATAAAAACTATAATCCTAATACATGTGTTGAAATTCAGTCTAAATTATCAATACATCAACCATTATACATAGAAACAAAAGCTGGAAAGGTTGATGAATTAGAAGTAAGCTTTATTAAATACCTGGATAAGCATGAGGATGCTATAGAATATTTCTGGAAAAATGGATCAGAACATATGAATACTAATTTTGGAATAGCTAAAGAGGATGGATCTACTTTTCAACCAGATTTTCTAATATTATTTAAAGATGGAAGAATAGGAATATTTGACACAAAAGCTGGAAAAGGATTTAATGAGAATGATAATGAATTAAAATCAAATGCATTACAACAGTATATAGTTGATGAAAACAAGAAAGGCAAAAATCTTGTTGGAGGCTTAGTTGTACAACATAAAGATAAATTTTATTATTATGATAGGAGCGTATATAGCTCTTTTAGAAACAAAACTGATGAGTGGAAAGATTTTGAAGAATTATTGAAGTAAATATAATAAACCAAAATAAAAAATAGAATGTTAGGTGAAAAACTATGAAAATTAAATGCTTAATTTGTGGGGATATAATTGAATCAAAAAGTACACATGATTTAGTATCTTGTAAATGTGAAAGTTGCCATATTGATGGTGGAAATGATTATTTACACTTTGGAGGAAATGATTTTAGCAAAATACTAATTATTTTCGATGATGGCACAGAAATATTAGCAAGTGAAGAAGAAGGATACAAAAAGAAATATGAAGAATGGGAAAATAATAGGATAATGGAGTTCACTAAATATGAAAGTATTAACAATTAAACAACCTTGGGCAACTTTAATAATGTAAGGAGATAAAAGATTTGAATTTAGAAGTTGGCAAACAAAATATAGAGGAGAGTTGCTAATACATGCAGAAAAAGGTATTGATAAAGAAGCAATGAAGAGATTAGAAAAATATCTTCCAAAAGAATTACCATATGGAAAGATCTTAGGAAAAGTAAAATTAGTAGATTGTATAAAAATGTTTCTAGAATTCAAAGAATTATTACTAAAAGAAAATAGTGATATTTATACGAAAAGTTCTTTTCAAGAAAACTATGGATGGCAAGTATCAGAAGTTGAAGTATTTGAAAAGCCAATAGAATCAAAAGGACATTTGAGTTTATGGGAATATAAGATATAAATAGATTTTAAAAATTATTTTGACAAATAATGTAAAATATGATATATTAATATTGCTTTATACAAAGGTATAAGGGTAATGGATTGTTGTCAATACTTTATTGATAATTTCTATCATTAAGTATAGGCAGAGCAATGTTAACATAAATGATATACACAATATCTTCATTGTTAATAAACTCCTTTCTATGATTATTATAACATAATCTATGATTGCAATAATAGACAGCTGAGTTCGAATACACAATTTTATAATTTGCAAAAATTATAAAAATCAAGAACCCAAGTTTTGTATATGCCCATTAGTTAAGGAGTGCTGTCTTCCATACTAATGGGCATTGTGCATTTTAGGAGAAGTTTTATGAAAGTAAATATTTATAACATAAAAAATAATGGAAAAAGAAAGTATGCTCACTTTGATAAGAGATTAGGATTAAAAGAAGTATATAAATACATATCAAATCCTGAAAATATTGCAAAACATAATTTTTATCCTTTTATTTATTATGAGAAAAAGATGTATAAATTTAATAAAGAAAAAGGAAAGTATGATAAAAAAAGACCAATATGCTATGCTTCTCATATAGATAGATGTATATATCAATATTATGCATACATTTTAAATCATATGTATAATGAAAATGTTTGTGAGATGAATATAGATGATTGTTCAATAGCATATAGGGATAATAAGAGAAAATCCAATATTCATTTTGCTAAAGAAGTTTTTGATTTTATAAAACAGACTCAAAATGCATATATAATAGTTGGTGATTTTAAAGGATTTTTCGATAACTTAGATCATAATTATTTAAAAGAGCAACTTTGCAAATTAATGAATGTAGATAAATTATCAGATGATATTTATGCAGTTTTTAAAAGCATGACTAAATTTTCTAAATGTCGACTAGAAGATATATTAACTTTAAATGGGTTAAGTGATACATATAAAGGTATAAGAGAGTTAAATTCTCATGAGACAGTGATGGATGTTGAAACATTTAAAAAATTTAAAAAGGAAAATTTAATAAAAAATCAAAACAAATTTGGTATACCACAAGGATCATCATTAAGTGGAATATTCTCAAATATTTATATGATGGATTTTGATTATAAAATGAAAGAATTAGTTAGTAGTAATAACGGGCTATATAGAAGGTATAGTGATGATTTTATATTGGTACTTCCTTATGGAAATATAGAAGTTTGCAAAAAATTCTATGATGAAGCAATAAGTATTATAGATGTCACGCCTGGTGTTTATATAGAGAAAGATAAGACTAAAGCATATTTATATTCATCTGATAATGTAGAAAATATCACAAATTATGTTATCCCAGAAATAAAAGATGAAAAAAATATAATTGATTATCTTGGATTTTCTTTTGACGGTAAATCTATTTCAATACGTCAAAAAACATATGGAAAGTATATTTATAGAATGAGAAGAAAGATTGATGGGATAGAAAGATGCAATGGTATTACATATAAAGGAAATAGGATTAATTATGATAAAGTATATGAGAAATATTCGAAAAAAGGATTAATGAGAGGCCAGAAAACGAGTAATTTTATTTCTTATGTTAGATTATCTAATAAAGTATTTAAAGATGAAGAGAATATTTCAAATATTGAAAAGAATCATATGAGAAAAATTGCTAAAGTAATTAAAGAAAAGCGTATTAAATATAGCACTAATAAAATCTAAAAAATAAAAATATCAATAAATTTGAGAAAATATCTCAAATTTATTGATATTTTTTTAATTTTAGCATATAATATATAAAGAAAAGGAGGATTTAAAAATGTTAATAAGATTTAGTTTTAAAAATTTCAAATCTTTTAAAAATGAAAATTGTTTAGATATGGAAGCAACATCATTAAAAGAACATGAATATAATGTAGCAAAAACCGACAATGGTGAATATTTAAAAGTATCTGCAATTTATGGTGCCAATGCTAGTGGAAAAACTAATGTGTTACAAGCTTTTGATTATATGAAAAAGAGAATATTAATAAGTGACGACTCTAAAAAGAATTCTCCAATAGATGAAGAAAATATTTATAGTTTTATGATAAATAATGATCCAATTGCTTTAGAAGTAGAAATATTAGCTAAAAACAATAAAATATACAAATATGGCTTTGAAGTGTTAAAAGATAAAATAATTTCCGAGTGGTTATTTGAAAAAAGAGTTAATAAATTCTATGCTATTTTTGAAAGAGAAAATAATAATGTATCAATGAAACCTAACAAAATTTCAGAATTAGTAAATATAGACGAAAGAACATTATTCCTAAATATATATAGCAAAATAGATAGAAATAATGAAGATTTTAGTAATGTATATGATTGGTTTGTAAATAGCACATATTTAGACTTAGGTAATCCTAATTTTGAAAGATTTATTAATAATAGAGTTTCATTAAAAATTTTAAGTGATGTAAATTATAAAAAAGAACTATTAAAATTTATAAAGACATTTGATTCTGGAATTGAAGGAATAAAAACTACCCCAGATTCCATAGAAGCTGTTAAAAGCAATAATGGTATTATAGATATTGAAGTTATTCATAAGGGAGAAAATGGAGAATTGAAAGCATTACCATTTTATTTGGAATCCAATGGTACTAGAAAAATGTTTCACTTATTTGATTTTTTTATGGATGCATTAAAAAATGGTATGGTATTATTTGTTGATGAATTAGATGCAAAACTACATCCTTTATTAACAAGATATATTATTAATTTATTCCATAATAGTGATACAAATAAAGGCAATGGACAGTTAATATATTCAACACATGACACAGTAAACTTAAATAAAGAAACATTTAGAAGAGACGAAATATGGTTTGCAGAAAAAGATAAAGATGGTATTTCAGAAATATATGCATTATCTGATTATATATTAGAAGATGATAAAAATGCAGGCAAAAAAGTAAGAAATGATGCAACTTACAATAAAGATTATTTAACTGGAAGATATGGTGCTATTCCAGTATTGGAAGAATTTGATATAGATTATGAAAAATAATAATATTTCTAGAAAAGATAGATTAAAGAGTAAAAGGCAAGCACCAGCCAATTACTTGATTGTATGTGAAGGAAAGAAAACAGAACCTAACTATTTTAATGGACTAAAGAAAAAGATTAATGAAAAGTATGGAAATAAGGTAGATGTTTTAATTCCAAATATTGATATAAAAGGTACAGGAATGAATACAACATCTTTAGTAAAATATACTCAAAAAACAGTTAATCATGCTAATAAGGTATATGGACAAGTCTGGGTAGTATTTGACAAAGATGAATATAATGATGAACAATTTAATTCAGCAATAGACAATTGCAATTATAATGTAGCTTGGTCTAATCCTAATTTTGAGCTTTGGTTGTTGGCACATTTTAAGAAAGTAAATAGATATATTTTAAAAGATGATGTATTACAAGAACTTAGTAAAGAATTTCAAAGGAACGGATTAGGTGAGTATGCTAAGAATGATGTAAATATATTTGATAAAGTTACAAGCGAGGGAAAGTTACATACTGCAATAAAAAATTGCGAATATATGGAAGAAGTAAACAAAGATGGACAAGCATCACAAAGAAATCCAATGACTAAGGTTTATAAAATAGTAGATGGATTAAAAGAATATTTAGAATAAAATAATACAAAGGAAAAGCAAAGTATGAGAGTGATTAACAGTTACAGGATTATTTTGCTTTTTTGATAGTAAACGACAAGTTACGACAGTTTTTGTTTAATTTTAAACCTATAATTATATAATATATAAAAGGAGAAGATAATGGAAGATTTATATTATAATATAATTAATAATAATAAAAATAAGTCAAAATATCTATGGAATATAATAAAAACTCAAAAAAAAGTGATAAAAAATAACAATGATATTCCTAAAGTTATAATACAATATTGGGATAGTTGTGATAGTATACCAAATGACGTTTTAATATGCATGGAGACATGGAAAAAATTTGCTAATAATAAAGTCAAATACATCTTATATAATAAAGAAAGTGCAAGAAAATTTATAGAATATAATTTAAAACAAAAAAATGTTACAGCATTTGACAATTGCATACATCCTGCATTGCAAGCTGACTATTTTAGATTATGTTATATACTAGTAAAAGGTGGTGCTTATATAGATTCGGACGATATATGTTTGCATGATAATATTGACTATTTTTTTGAAGGAGAAAGACTAAAAATACAAGCATTATGCTATGATTTAAAATTGGAGAAAATGGTTAATACTAAGGAAGCTTATAATAATAAATTTATGGAAGAAAGAGTATACTATGTAAATAATAATCCATTAATTGCTCCTCCAAATAATCCTATTATTAAAAGAGCATTAAAAACCGCAACGGAAAATTTATTAAAAAAGTTAGATAGGGATTTTCAAGCTATTTCAGGTCCAGGTAATTTAGTTAATAGTATAATATGGTGTTATATAAAAGATAAAAATTTTTATAAAAATATTGAAATTCTAACTGATTGGGATGAAAAAGTAGTTTCAAAATGGCCATTAGATTATAGAAATGATATGCGTAATTGGAGAAATTTTAAAATTAATATGGAGTAAATAACAATGAATAATATTTTGAAAGAAAAAGGATTAAAAAAATTAAAGGAAAAATTATATTATTATATGAGATTTTTGGGAAAAAATAAAGCCTCTTTAGCTTTTGATGAGAAACATACTAATTCTATATCAAGAATTTATGTTATAAATTTAGATAGAAAACCAGATAGATGGGAATGCATAAAAAAAGAACTACATAGAATAAAAATTAATTACAATAAAAGTTTATACGATATAAGTCGACGTTTCTCAGCAATAGACGGAAGGTATTACGAATATAATAAAGATAACACGGAACTGAAAAATTACTATAAATTATCGGATCAATTAAAAGTAGAACCGAATAATAAATATAATATATTAAAAAATGAAAACGATTTTAATATATATATGACTAAACAAGAAATTGCTGTTACTTTATCGCATATAGAAGTTTGGAAAAAAATGAAGGAAGAGAATATTGAGTATGCATTAATTCTTGAAGATGATGTTTATTTTACAAATAAGTTTTCAACTAATATGGATAAGATTTGGAATGAAATTTCCGAAACTGAATTTGATATACTGTTTTTATCGTTTGATTATGTAAAAGGAATTAGTAAGAAAGAAATATATCGCAAAGAATTTATACACAAGCCATATGTTGGTATTTGGCAAGCTTCAGGGTATGTTTTATCAAAAAAAGGTGTCCAAAAATTATTAAAAGAGCTACCAGTATATGGTCCTGTTGATTTATGGTTAAATCTAAAATTTGAAAAATTAAATGCGCTAATGATTAATAAACCTATTATAAAACAAAGAGTAGATATTGAATCAACAAATTCATATTCAATAATGCCTGTATTTACAAAATTAGGATTATATTCGGAAAATAAGCCTTTAATAATAAAACAAAAAAGAAAGTTACCATTTTTATTAGCTTATGGTGATGAAAATTCAGGATTAACATCGCTTGCAGAAGCACTGTCAATGATTGGATATACATGTTGTAGTAATTTGATTTCTATGCCCAATATTGAATTTATAAAAAGTAAAAAACAGAATTTTAATGCGTATGTTAATGTTGGAAAATTTGATATAAAACTTATGAAATTATTTAAAAAAAAGTATAAAAATTTAAAGGTTATTTATACAACACCAAATTATAAAAAATATTTACAAGATATGAATATTGAATCATTATTTTTACCTAAAGAATATAATGATAAGTGGGAATTATTATCTCAGTTTATCAATATTGAATATCCAGCGTTTGATTATCCTAATTTGAAAGATAAAAAACAAATGAAATATACAATATCACATAATAATTTTAAAGATAATAATCTACTATGGGATAATTTGCCATGGCTTTGTTATAATAAGGATAATAGTGGGATAGAGATATTGAAATCAGAAGATAACATAATAGAAGTGCTAGAATTAGAATTTAATAATTCAAAAGATTTAGATTTAACAAAATTAGAGTTTAGAAATGATACGTTTCCTAGTAATTTAGCTATATTTAAACCCGAAAATGTTTGTGTTACTAAAAATGTAATAAAACTAAATTTAAAAAGAGAAGATACTATGGTTAGAAATTATACAGCTTCAGCAATTGTTACTAAAAGTTATCAATCTTTTGGAAAATTCAGTGCACAGATTAAACCATCTGGAGTAGAGGGAATAATAACAGGTATGTTTTTGCATAGAAACAGTCCGCATCAAGAAATAGACATAGAGTTTTTAGGAAAAAATCATTATGGCTTCCTGGCAAATATTTTTTATAATCCGGGAGTAGAGGGCACTAAATTGGAGTACGGGTATAGGGGGACACCTACTTGGATCAACTTAGATTTTGACGTTACAGAAAGATTTCATAAGTATGAAATTGAATGGACAGAATTTTATATAATATGGAGAGTTGATGAAAAAGAGGTATATAAAAGAAATATATGGCAACCAACACCTATTCCGCAACTGCCAATGCAATTTAATTTAAATATTTGGAACACAAAATCAGTTGAATTAGCAGGAAAATTAAATAACAATGGTTTACCGGCGATATCTTATATAAAATCAATAGAAATTTGCAAATATGAAAAAAATAATAAATTAGTATTAAATAATAGTTAAAAGGCGAGAGTTAGCTCGCCTTTTATATACGGAAATATTCTAAAATTTAACAATTGTGCTTAAAACTGTTAGTTTTGTAGCACAATTGTAAATTTTTTATTCCTCAAAACATCCACCAATCAACTGCACCCCATCACAAAAACCATTCCTATAATACTTCTCATTCCAATAGAAAATATAATCCATAAAATTCTCATCAAGCAAATCAAGTTGTTTCTTAACGTACTTTTTATTCTGCTCTGGAACATTCTTCAAAATCCTCTCAGAAATCTCATCAAAATAAACAAAATGCTTTTTATCCTCAGCACTTAAAGTGCAACACAAAGTCTCCTCTCTAAATTCTAACCAATCTTTCAAAATATCATCATTAACCTCTCTTAAATTATTCATAATCTAAATCCTCCTAAAAATTAAAATTTTTCTTAATAAAAATATCTCTTACAAGAGCCAATTTTGTAAGAACAAACGTACCATACCAATTGGGTAAAAATTGGGTAAAATCATCTCCAAAAATGCCCTAAAAATGCACAAATGTTCTGCAAACCAAAACTCTTGTAAATACCGAAATACCAACAAAAACTCTAATTTTCACAAAACTACAAAAACCGGTCAAACCTCGCTCATAACCCGAAGGTCATACCAAGAATTAAAAACAAAGTATTTTACGCTATTGTCATAGATAAAATATAAAGAAAAGCGTTAATATGTATTAAAATAATTAACACAAAGTGATATAATCAAAATGAAATAAAAATATATCTTGAATATTAAAATGTGTAGATAGATAAACTTAAATAATATTGAAATAACGAGGTAAATTATGAAAGTTTTAACTATAAAGCAACCATGGGCAACTTTAATTATGCAAGGAGATAAGCGATTTGAATTTAGAAGTTGGCAAACTAAATACAGGGGAGAGTTGCTTATACATGCTGGTAAAGGAATTGACAAAGAAGCGGTAAAAAGATTAGCAAATTATCTGCCTCAAGAATTGCCACAAGGTAAAATTTTAGGAAAAGTAACATTAGTCGATTGTATAAAGATGACACATGAATTCAAAGAAAAATTATTAAAAGAAAATAGTGATATTTATACAAAAAGTTCTTTTCAAGAAAATTATGGCTGGCAATTAGAAGATGTGCATGTTTTTAATGAACCAATAGAAGCAAAAGGTCATTTGAGCTTATGGGTTTACGACCTTGAAAACGAGAAATAATTCCAAGAGCATAAAGAAAGTTTAAAATCGAGCAGTCTCAAACAATTATTTAAATAAAAGAGGAGCATAATTATGGAGGATAAAATACAGCAATTTAAACAATTAGTAAACAAATGTGATAATATTGTATTCTTTGGTGGCGCAGGTGTGTCAACTGAAAGCGGAATTCCTGATTTTAGGAGTAAGGACGGTTTGTATAACCAGCAATATAAATATCCGCCTGAGACAATACTAAGTCATACGTTTTTTATGAATAAAACGGAAGAATTTTTTAAGTTTTATAAATTAAAGATGAACTCGTTAAAATATCAACCTAATATTACGCATATAAAACTTGCAGAACTTGAAACCAAAGGTAAGTTAAAGGCGGTAATAACGCAAAATATAGATGGTTTGCATCAAAAGGCTGGCTCTAAGGTTGTATATGAATTGCATGGTAGTGTACTACGAAATTATTGCATGAATTGCCATAAATTTTATGATGCTGAATATGTGTTTAACAGCAATGGCATTCCGAGATGTAGTTGTGGAGGAATAATAAAGCCAGATGTGGTTTTGTATGAAGAGGGATTGGACGAGGAGACAATTGAAAATTCGATATATGCTATTCAAAAAGCTGATTTATTAATTGTTGCTGGTACGTCACTTACTGTTCAACCTGCAAGTGGTTTAATAAACTTTTTTAGAGGCAGAAATCTTGTATTGATAAACAGGGATTCAACTCCTTATGATAATAAAGCAAATCTTGTTATAAATGATAGTTTAGGTAAAGTTTTCTCGAATTTATAAAGAATAAATTAAGAAACAACATAGGATAAATTATTTTAAACGTATAAAATGAATCAAAGGAGCAAATTATGAAGACTTTAGATGAATTGGTAGCAGATAAAATATTAGATTTAGTTCATTATGTGTTATCGAAATTTATAAAACCAGATATGACTTTAAGCAAAGTAAATGAATTAGATATACAAGCAATCGAAAAATTAAAACAGCAATATGGAATTGAAGCAATAATTTTAGACGTAGATGATACATTGCGTAAAGAGATGAAGGATATTCCAAAGGTTAATAAGGAATGGATTGAAGACTTAAAAGACAAGATAAAAATTATGATTGTAAGCAATGGAGTAAACAAAGATATAGAAAAATATTTCAATAAAAATGGAATAGATTACATAGGATTTGCGTGTAAACCGTTAAAGAAGAACTTTGTAAAGGCATGTGAAAAGATGAATGTAAATCCGGAGAGAGTACTAATGGTTGGCAATAGCTTGTTTGATGATATATATGGCGGAAAAAGAAATAAGATGAAGACTGCACTTGTAAAAGAAGTAGAAGATAATGAGAGATAACTCAATAAAAACAAATAATACGCTGAATTGAGCTGTTATCAATAAGCCTAGAAGAAATATGAATTTTACGTGAAAATTGGCACTCAATGCTTGATTCTGCTAAAAATAGATGTATAATATATCTGTAAATGGTAAAGAATATTTATCATAAACATGTGCCACTCTCATCAAGTGTCAACACATAATATATTTTAAGGAGTTGATTTTTATGATGATGATACCTAGAAAACATGATTTTGATTTATTTGATGATGTATTTGGAGATTCATTCTTTAATGAGGGAGCAAGTAGACTAATGAAAACAGATATTAAAGAGAAGAAAAATGAATACATTATTGACATTGACTTACCAGGATATGACAAAGAAGGAATAAAACTTGAGATTCAAGATGGATATTTAACAGTACATGCTAGTGTTAATAAAGAAGAAAATGACGAAGAAAAAGGCAGATTTGTACGTAAAGAAAGATATTCTGGAGCTTGCTCTAGAAGCTTCTATGTTGGAGAAAACATTACAGAAGATGAAATTAAAGCTAAATTTAAGAATGGTACATTAACTATTGTTGTTCCAAAGAAGGAAGACAAGAAAGAATTACCAAGCAAGAAATATATTGAAATTGAATAATGAAAAGTCCTACAGAAATGTGGGACTGTTTTAGTTTCAATTTGAACTAAAATTTTATTTGATTTCTATAATATTTTAATTACCAATATTATTGATTGGTCAAATGTGACAAGAAGATTGAATAAATACCCTTTTTATGATAGGATGTAAATGTAAAGGTTTGTTTTTTTTAGATTAACAGTTTTAAAAAATGTGAATATTAGGAGGTATTATGTGTACAGCTACAACTTATAAAACTAAAGATTTTTATTTTGGACGTACGTTAGACTATGAGTTTTCATATGGAGACGAAGTTACGATTACTCCACGAAATTTTAAGTTTAACTTTAGAAAAATGGGGGAGATGAATTCGCATTATGCTATTATTGGAATGGCTTATGTGATAGAAGATTACCCATTGTATTATGATGCAATAAATGAGAAAGGGCTTGGAATTGCAGGACTTAATTTTGTTGGAAACGCAGTCTATCATGATGAAAAAGAAGGGAAAAATAATGTAACTCAGTTTGAGTTTATTCCATGGATTCTTGGGCAGTGCTCAAGTGTTGATGAAGCGAAAAAGCTTATTCAAAATATGAATTTTTTGAATGAGCCTTTTAATGATAGGTTGCCACTTGCTCAATTGCATTGGATTATTGCTGATAGTAACAAAGCAATTACTGTAGAGTCTGTGGAGGATGGAATAAAAATATATGATAATCCAGTCGGTGTGCTTACTAATAATCCGCCGTTTGATAAGCAAATGTTTAATTTGAATAATTATATGCATCTGTCAAATAAATCACCAGAAAACACGTTTTCTTCTAAACTTGATTTAGAGAATTATAGCCGTGGAATGGGAGCGATTGGACTTCCAGGAGATTTATCTTCGCAATCTAGGTTTGTTAGAACAGCATTTGTTAAGATGAATTCTGTTTCTGGAGATGGAGAATTAGAGAGTGTTAGCCAGTTTTTCCATATTCTTAATTCTGTTGACCAACAGAGAGGTTGCTGCAATTTAGGCAATGATAAATATGAGATAACTATTTATACATCATGTTGTAACGCTACTAAAGGGATTTATTATTATACAACTTATGATAATCACCAAATTACTGCCGTAAATATGAATAAAGAAAATTTGGAAGGTGACAAGCTTATAAGATATCCACTTATAAAAGAAGAACAGATTAAATTACAAAATTAGAACTTTTATAGAGAAGCATAGAGGTAGGATTGAAAATTTTTAGATTTGTTCTTAAGAATATAAGGTATATATTTCGCTATAGCGAAAGCTACAACAAAATATGATAAATAAAACAAAAGAAAAAGAAGGCAAGTGCTAGTAGGCATTTGCTTTTCGCATATAAGACTAATGGTATATAGTGCTAATATAAATGCTGATTAATTTTATGATAAATGTATTGCAAATTTTCCATATAACTGGTAATATATTTAATGTAATTATTGATTTATAAGGTAGGTTTTTCTATGACAATACTAGGTTATGATGTTAGAATATATTTTTTGCTGTTTATGATATATGCTGTAGCAGGTTGGATAATGGAGGTTACATGTAAAATTATTCAGTATAAAAGGTTTATAAATAGAGGATTTTTAATTGGACCTTATTGTCCGATTTATGGCTATGGAGCTCTTCTAATAACCTTTTTATTGGGAAGATATAAATATGATGCACTTGTGCTATTTGTTATGGCGATAGTCGTATGCGGAACTTTGGAATACTTGACCAGTTTAGTAATGGAAAAAATGTTTAAGGCAAGATGGTGGGATTATAGCCAAAGAAAGTTTAATTTAAATGGACGAGTTTGTTTAGGAACAATAATTCCTTTTGGAATTTTGGGATTAATGGTGACATATGTAACAAATCCATTCTTGCTAGGAAAACTAGAATTAATACCAGAAATGTGGTTAAATATTGTGTCTGGAACATTGTTAGCAATTTATGTGGTTGATAATATTGTTTCTGGAGTTGTTATTAAAGCAATTAAAAAGGCTGATATTACTGCAAGTAAAGAAACTGATAATACAGAAGAGATTACTAAGAAGGTAAGGGAAATTTTACAAAGCAAGTCTGCATTACATAGAAGATTGGTGGATGCTTTCCCTAAATTACAAGCTGTTAAGATAAAAATTAAAGACCAAACAGAGAAGATAAAGAAAGAAGCAATTAGACAAAAAGAAGAAATAGAAACAAAGGTTGAAGATACAACTAAGGCGATTGCTGAAAAAGTAAGCAATGTTAGTATAACTGGAAAAAAGAAAAAGCAAATTAAAGAAGAAAATGAAAAATAGATAATAAAGGTGCTGAATAAAATCGGCATCTTTTTTGTGCCTATAAGTTTGCATTGCGAATAATTAAAATTGCATAAATTTTTCAATCTTGGAAAAAATATGTAATAAATGTTTTAGAAGGAGCGGGAGGAAAAATTATGCAATCTTTTTGGGAAGAGGAGAGAAAAAATTATAAAGAATATGAGAGTATAAGAAATGATATGAGGGCCTCTGTTTGTGTTATTGGCGGAGGACTTACGGGTCTTACAACAGCGTATTATTTAAGTAAATATACTAATGTTGTTTTATTAGAAAGAGATAGAATTTGTAGTCACACAAGTGGCGGAAATACTGGAAAAGTTACTAGTCAGCATGGAGTTTTTTACAAATATTTAATAGATTCGCAGGGAAAAGAATTTGCAAAAAAATATTTAAAGGCAAATCAGAAGGCAATAGAAAATATTAGTGAAATAGTGCAGAATGAAAAAATAGATTGTGACTTTAAGAGAGAAAAGGCATATGTTTTTACTGCAAAAGAAACAGAAGTAGACAAATTGAAAAAAGAGCAAAGAGCAGTAGATAAGCTAGAAAAAGACTTGTGCCAATATGTTACTAAAACGGAGCTGCCAATGGAAATTGCAGGAGCGATTGAGTTTAGGAGTCAGGCAAAGCTTCACCCTGTGAAATATGGATATGGACTGGCAAAATGCATCGTGAATAATAATAGTAGAATATATGAAAATTCGCAGGTTACAGATATAAAGAAAGTTGACGGCAAGTATGAAGTATATGTGAATAAAAATAAGGTTACGGCAGACTATGTAGTAATTACAACAAGATATCCATTTATAAAGATTCCGGGCTACTATTTTTTGAAAATGTATCAGTCAACATCTTATGCAATAGTTGCTGATGTAAAAAGAGAATTGTTTGATGGAATGTATATAAATTACGAAGTTCCAAATATGTCTTTTAGAGTAATCGAGGATAATGGAAAGAAGCTACTATTAGCAGTTGGTTATGATTATAAAACCGGAACGGAGGAATTAAAAAATGGATATACTAGGCTTGAAACGGCTGTGAGAAAAATGTATCCAGATGCAGAAGTGCTATATAAGTGGTCTGCAGAAGATTGCATAAGCCTCGACAAAATCCCGTATATAGGAGAGTTTTCTGCTATGATGCCTAATGTGTATGTGGCAACAGGGTTTAATAAATGGGGAATTACATCATCAAATGTTGCGGCAAACATAATAGCAGATAAAATATTAGGAAAAGAAAATGAGTATGAAGATTTGTTTAAAGCAAGAAGAGTAGAACCAATAAAGAATAGAGTCGAAGTAGGAAATATGTTAAAAGAAGCCAATAAATCAATACTTATGAGTAGGTTTAAAATACCAAAAGATGAAATAGATGATATAAAAATAGGAGAGGGCAAGATAATTGAAATAGATAATAAAAAGGTTGGAGTGTATAAGGCAAATACTGGAGAAATTTTTAAAGTAAAACCTATTTGCACACATCTGGGGTGTGAGCTGTACTTTAATAATATAGATAAAACTTGGGAATGCCCATGCCATGGCTCGAAATTTAGCTATGATGGAAAATCAATAGAAGTACCAAGTAATAAGAATTTGGAATGACTGGTTTTAGGGTGTGGTTTGTGAAAATAGGGTGGCAGAAAATAATCGACTGAAACTTATTGACTAGACTATTCTTAAAATGTATAATGTTATTACTAACATATGAAGGGGATTTTTAGAATGCAATCAAGAAGTGAGAATAGAAAGAAAAAACAAGAAAAGCAAAGAATTATATTAGGAATTATAATTTTAATATTAGCTATTTTAATAACGATAATAACTGCAAGTATAATTAGTAAGAATACTGCGAAAGAAGTTGCCACAAAGGAACCAGAAAGTTTAGCGGATGAATTCGTAAATAGCGTAAATACACAAAATATTGAAGAAGATGTAAATGAAGAGATTATAGAAAATAGTGTAGAAGAGAACGAAGTAGTTGAAAATACAGTAACTGAAGAAAAAGCTAAAAATACGAGCGGTACAAAATATAGATTAGAAGTAAATTGTAAGCAAAATGTAGTTAATGTATATGAAAAAGATGAAAACGGAGAATACAAAAACTGCGTAAAGGTAATGCTTTGTTCGGTTGGCTTTGCAACCCCAACGAGCGGAACTTATTCACTAAAAAAATATGGTGGATGGGAATGGAAAGGGCTTCAAGGTGATGTGTATGGTCAATATGCAACACAAATAACTGGAAATATATTGTTCCATTCTGTACCATATACTGAGAAATATAATAATGCAAGTTTAGAATATTGGGAGTATGATAAACTAGGTACTTCAGCTTCTTTGGGATGCATAAGGCTTACTGTAAAAAATGCAAAATGGATATATGATAATTGTGCGGCTGGAACAAAAGTATATTTTTACAAAGATTCTAACCCTGGACCATTAGGTAAGCCATCAGAAAGAAAAATTTCTGGAGACAGTGAGGTAAATAGTTGGGACCCAACTGATCCAGCTTCGGACAACCCTTGGAAGGAGTATGATATTGCCAAAAGGAATGATAAAGAAAACACAAAAAGCGATAAAAATAACAATATTGAAAATAAAATTGAAAATAAAATAGAAAACAATGTGCAGAATACAGAGCAAAATACAGAAATGCCAGGCAATACGGAAAATACTGAAACAAATACAGAAATAACAAATAATACAGAGAGCAATAAAAATAATGAAAATTATCAGACTGGAAGCAATACTACAAATACGGAGATTGAAAATAATGAAGTGGCAAATTATATAGAAAGTGATAATGACTAAATATTGTTGAAAAATAATTACAATTTTGACTACGTCAAAGCCCATTTAAAACGCAGTTACATACAAAAAGTATGCGTCCTTGCCTTTTAAATGGGACTTTTTCTTGCCAAAATTTAAATCTTTTCCAACTGAAGCTTTAGCTAAAAGCAAAAATTAAAAATATAAATTTTTTAATATAAAAGTTTAATTTTATTACCATCACGGCTTATAAATCCCTCATCTACCAAACATTTGAGTTCACGCATCATTGCACTTCTATCTACGCTTAGGTAATCAGCGAGGCTAGTCATTGAAATTGGAAGTGTAATATTTTTAGAGAAGGTTTTACTAGAAAGAATAGAAAAATAAGTAAGTAATTTATCTCTGATAGACCTCTTTGAAAGTATTTCTATTCTAGTATTTTGATGTACTGCTTGTTTTAATATAAGCTCTAGTAAGCTAGATACGAGTGTTGTGTGAAATTTGCAGTTGCTTCTACATTTTTCGTGTATGTCATCATACAAAAATAGAAGAGCCTCACACTTATCCATTGCTAAAACAAAAAGTTCGTGGTTGGTATGAACAGGGTAGAAAGCTTCACCAAAGATATCTGACGCAACAAAACTTTCTATTATATCCTTGTTTCCGTTTAAATCATATCTAATTAAATCCGCTTTCCCAGAAAGCAGTATGCAAATTTGTTTTCTTTTTTCTATGTAAGTTGTAATAATACTGCCTTTTTCAAAGGTCTTACGTTGAACCTTAATACAATTACAAGAAATGTTTTCAATTATATCTGATATTTCCATTAACATTGTCCTTAAATTTGTAAATAAAATTTACTCAATTATACTTCAAAAACGTTGCATTTGCAACAGAAAAAATAAATTGTTAAGGTATAATAGTTATGAGATAATGTTTTTTAGGTAAGTTATGTCGATGTGGGCAGAAAAATGTTTTACAAATAATACTGCCTAGTTATATTGAAAAAATATTATTTATAATGAAACTAAAGAGGCAGTAATTTAGGTAAATCCAAGGAGGAATTTATGAAGGTTATTAAGAGAGATGGACGTGTAGTAGATTTTAATAGAGAGAAGATTGCAATTGCTATTGAGAAGGCAAACCAAGAGGTTACAGAAAAGGAAAGAGCAGATAAGCAAGATATTAAGGATATAATAAAATATATTGAGTCACTTGATAAAAAGAGAATTTTGGTTGAAGATGTGCAAGATATAATAGAAGAGCAACTTATGGATAAGAAAAAGTTTAAGCTTGCAAAGAAATACATGATTTATAGATATAATAGAGCGTTGGTTAGAAAGAAGAACACCACAGACGAATCTATTCTTGGACTCATAAAAAATCAAAATATGGAGATGTTGGAAGACGGAACACGTAAGAATGCTGTGCTTGCGTCTTCACAAAGGGATTACATAGCTGGAGAGGTTTCTAAGGATTTAACGAAGAGACTACTGTTACCTGAAAAAATAGTAAATGCTCATGAAGAAGGAGTGCTATATTTTCATGATATGGACTGTTTTTTACAACCAATTTTTAATTCTAGTGTGATTAATATTGGAGATATGCTTGACAATGGAACAGTGATAAATGGAAAATTAATAGATAGTCCAAAAAGTTTTAGAGTTGCTTGCACGGTTCTTGCACAAATTCTTGCAACAGTTGCGTCAACACAATACGGTGGACAATCTGTAGATATCAGTCATTTGGGAAAGTATGTTAGAAAGAGTTATGAAAAATTTAAGGAAGAGTTTGGAGGCATGCCTTCAAAAGAAATATTAGATAAGAAGATAAAAGAAGAAGTAATGAGTGGTGTACAAACACTTCAATATCAGATAAATACACTAATGACTACAAACGGGCGTAGTCCATTGGTTTCATTATTTATGTATTTAAGAGAAGGCGATGAATACATAAAAGAAAATGCACTTATAATAGAAGAAATTTTGAAGCAAAGAATTGAGGGAATGAAGGATGCAGAAGGAAAATATATTAATCCGGAATTTCCAAAGTTGATCTATGTAATTGATGAAAATAACTGTTTAAATGGTGAAAAACATGATTATTTAACACATCTTGCATTAGAATGTGCAAATAAGACACAAGAACCAAGTTTTATATCAGCTAAGAAAATGCGTGAAAATTATAGCGGAAATGTTTTTTCACCAATGGGCTTTAGAAGTTTTCTAACTCCATGGAAAGACGAGAATGGAACATATAAATTTGAAGGAAGATTTAATCAAGGTATTGTTAGCATAAATTTACCACAAATTGCAATCGTGGCAGATGGTGATGAAGATAAATTCTTTAGCTTGCTAGATGAAAGACTGGAATTGTGTCATGAAGCATTATTGTGCAGACATTATGCTTTGCTTGGTACAGTAAGTGATACGAGCCCAATACATTGGATATATGGTGCGATAGCGCATTTAAAATCAGGAGAAAAAATAGACAAATATTTGAAAGATGGTTATTCTACAATTTCGTTAGGATATGTAGGAGTATATGAAGCAACAATGATGATGAAAGAAGTTTCTAACACTGAACCAAATGGAAAAGAATTTGCTATAAAGATAGTAAAGTATTTAAAAGAAACTGTTGAAAAGTGGAAGAAAGCCTCTGGCTTAGGTTTTTGCTTATATGGAGAAACAAGTCAAAAGGTATGCAAAACATTCGAAAGAATAGACAAAGAAAGATTTGGAGTAATAAAAAATGTAACAGACAAAGAAAAATATACAAGTTCGTACCATGCGAGTGAAGATGAAAAAATAGACTATAAGGAAAAACTAGCATTCGAAAGTGTATTTCAAAAATTATCATTGGGAGGAGTTGTATCACAAATTCCGAGCGAATATATTGGAGAATTAAGTGATAAAGAAGAATTCATAAAATTTGTGTATGATAATGTACAATATTTGGAGTTTACAAAAGAACTTAAAAAATAACTAAAATTAATATGTTGAAATAATAAACAGAATGAAAAAAAGTTCTACAAAAAAATGAGTGAAGAAATTCGCTCATTTTTATTTCAATAGATTTTCCATGTTGTCCTTGAGTCATACATTCTTAAAATTATGGTCATCTAAAAATGACATCTACTGAGCCTTTTTATAATGCTTATTCTTATAGTATGTATTTTTAACAATATCTAATTCTAGTATACGAATTTCGATTGAGTCTATCAATATTAAATCTGTGTGACTTATATGAAAAAAATTTTCTTTAATGAATGAAATAGAAATTTACAAATGTCATTTATTTGTCACTTTGATGATGTATTATAATTCCAGTAAAAGAAAATTTGAAAAGAAAGGAAAATATAATGGAAATTTTAAGAGTTGAAGATTTAGTTAAGACTTATGGAAAAGGTGAAAATCAGGTTAATGCAGTTGACCACATTTCTTTTTCGATAGAGAAAGGAGAATTTGTTGCGATTGTTGGAGCTAGTGGAAGCGGAAAATCTACGTTACTACATTTGTTAGGTGGAGTAGATAGACCAACATCAGGCAAAGTGCTCATAGATGGAAAAGACATTTATTCTTTAAATGATGATAATTTAGCAATATTTAGAAGGAGGCAAATTGGTTTAATCTATCAATTTTATAATTTAATACCAATATTGAATGTAAGAGAAAACATAACATTGCCATGTGACTTAGACGGACAAAAAGTTGATGAGAAAAGATTAGACGAACTAATAAAAACATTAGGGTTAGAAAAAAGAGAGAAGCATCTGCCAAACCAATTATCTGGAGGACAACAACAGCGTGTATCAATAGGAAGAGCAATGATAAATAATCCAGCATTAATGCTTGCGGATGAACCAACAGGAAACTTAGATTCAAAGGCAAGTGACGAAATAATATCATTATTAAAATTATCGAACAAAAAGTTTAACCAGACTGTTGTAATAATTACACACGACTTAGAAATTGCAAAAGAAGCAGAGAGAGTTATAACAATAGAAGATGGAAAGATAATAAAGGATGAAAAAAACTTCGCCCAATAGGGACGCCCTTTCTTGGGCGAAGAAGAAAAAATAATATAAATTTTGTCCAGTAAAGGAAGCTGTTTGGAAACGAAAAGCTAGTTTCGCCCAAAAAAGAGTGTCCCTACTGGGCGAAAAGATGGAGAATGTATAATGAATGTTTTAAATAAATTAACTAAAAAGAATTTATTGCTTAATAAGAAACGTACTGTTGTTACTATTATTGGAATTATGCTTTCTACTGCACTGGTTTGTGCGGTTGCGGGGCTGGTTACAAGTGCACAGCAGACATTTGTAAATCTTATTAAGAATACTGATGGTGATTATCATATTTCGTTTTCGAATGTGCCACAGGAACAACAAAAGTATATTACACAGAACAATGCAGTTGATAGTTATTATACTACAAAAGAGCTGGGATATAGCAAATTCGAGGGTATTCAAAATGAGGATAAACCGTATATTTATGTGGTTTCTATGAATGAAAAAGCTTTCGAAAAAGGTGCATATAAATTGGTAGAAGGCCGAATGGCTCAAAATGAGAATGAGATTGTTATTCCACAGCATTTAATTGATAATGGTAGAGTAAAGATTAGTGTTGGAGATAAGATTACTTTAAATGTTGGAACAAGAGAGCTAATGGACGGCAGTAAGCTTAATCAAAAAAATCCATATTTAGCAAGTTCGTCAAAAGAATATATATATCAAGAGACTGGAAAAGCTGAAGACAACGAAGATTATGAAGAGCAAATTGTTGATGGACAGAAAAAAGAATATACTGTTGTTGGAATAATGAAAAGACCTAACACAGGAGTTGAGCCTTATTCAGCACCAGGCTATATGGCTGTTACATATTCAAACGATGAGAAAAATGCAGGTGGTACAGAAAAAATAACATCAATAGGCACAAAATTAAATACAAATGCTTCAAATGAAATTTTATCAGCAGAAGAAAATGAAAAACCTGTGACAGCTGATGTTACGGTAAAAAACTCACAAATAGCCAATTTCTATGTAACTCTAAAAAATCCAAAAGAATATGAAAATGTAAAGAATCAAATAAAAAACACAATAGAAGCGGAAACTAAGAATGAAATTGAAGTAGAAGTTAATGCAGATTTATTAAGGTTCGAAGGAGTTCTTAGTGAGAGCACTTTAGGAGTTCTATATGGAATTGCAAGTGTTATTATAGTAATAATAATCGTAAGCAGTGTGTTTGTAATAAGAAACAGTTTTAGTATTTCTGTATCTGAAAAAACAAAACAATATGGAATGCTAGCATCTGTTGGAGCAACTAAAAAACAAATAAAAAGAAGTGTTTTACTAGAAGGATTATATATTGGTATAATTGCAATTCCACTTGGAATCTTATTAGGAATTGTTGCAATAATAATTTTATTATGGATAGTAAATTTATTAATTGGAGACATGATGGAAGGTACAGAATTTGTGTATAATGTACCAGGAATGGCAATTTTAATTTCAGTAGTAATCTCTGGCATTACAATATTTTTATCATGCTTAATTCCTGCAATAAAAGCATCTAAAATTCCACCAATTGAGGCAATACGTGGAACAGATGATATAAAGATAAAGACAAGAAAAATAAAAACATCAAAATTAACGAAAAAATTATTTGGGATAGGCGGAGTAATTGCAAGCAAAAACTTAAAAAGAAATAGAAAAAAATACAGAACAACAGTAGTGTCGCTAGTTGTAAGTATATCAATATTCATAGCACTTTCATCATTTTTAACTTATGGACAGATGATGACAGGTTCATATTATACAGATTTGAGCTATAACATAGCCGTAAATGGTGGAAATGAAGCATTATATGAAAAAATTGCGACATGGAGCGGAATAAATAGCTACAGTTATTCATACCAGACTAGTGCTGAGATAGACGTAAACAAATATGGAACAGACTTTGCTAAAGAAGAATTAGAAAATAAAAAACAGATATATGAAGAAGACTTCCCAGAAAATGTTGGAAAATATGAATATAATACTCTAGGTTTGACAATTGTTATGGTTAACAATGATTACTTCAAGTCATATGTAAAAAGCCTTGGAATGAACGAGAAAGATTATTCAAATATAGCAATACTTGGAGACGACATGATGCATTATCTAGGGCAAGGAAAATCTAAGGTTGAGCATTATTTTAATGTTAAAGCTGGAGAATCAATGGAAGTTACTATGGATGATGAGCAAAAGCAAATAAAAATATCTAAAATTACAACAGAAAGACCAATGGGATATGAAAGTTGTTATACAGAGGGAGGCTACTTGTTTGTATCTGAAGATTATCCAGTAGTTACTAAAGATAAGAGTGAATTAAATAGTGGAAACCTATGCATAGATGCACAAAAACCATCAGAAATAGAAAACAAGCTAACAGACCTTAAAAAAGAAGGCGAAGACTTTGAAGATATAATGATAACAAATTTAGCTGAGTATGCAGATCAACAAAAAAGGATAATAATACTCGTATCAATATTCTTGTATGGATTCATAGCAGTAATCACACTAATTGGTGTAACTAATATATTCAACACAATAACAACAAACATGATACTACGCTCAAAAGAATTTGCAAACCTAAAATCAATAGGAATGACAACAAAAGAATTTAACAAAATGATAAGACTAGAAAGCGTAATGTATGGAACAAAATCACTATTAATAGGAATTCCAATAGGGCTTTTAGGCTCATATGAAATATTCAAATCGTTTACAAATTCGATAGACTTTGGATTTATAATACCATGGCAAGCAATAATAATTTCTGTAATATTTGTATTTATAATAGTAGGACTAACAATGAAATATTCACTAAACAAAATAAACAAGCAAAACATAATAGAAACAATAAGACAGGATAATATATAAAATTATAAATATTAATAAGTTGTAACTAGCAAAAGACTGGATTGTAATTAATCTGGTCTTTTGGTTTTCGAAAAATTTTATATAACTGATGCTATTCGTAGTTTTGTATGATATAATGTAATGGAAAATAGAGATTGGGAGAAAATAGCAATGAAAAATAAGAAGATTATAATTATTGTAATAAGCATTATTCTAATATTAGCGATATCTGTGGGAATAGGAATAACGATATATTTTAACAATAAACCTAAAAATAAACCGGAAGACGTATTGCAGACTTTTGCTTCATATATTAATGATAAGAAGTATGAAGATATGTATTCTTTGTTGTCATCAAAAAGCAAAGCTAATATTTCGGAAGAAGATTTTATTAAGAGAAATAAAAATATTTATGAAGGCATAGAGGCTGAAAATTTTAGTGTTGACATACAGAGTATAGAAAATGAAAATAAATTAGCAAAAGTTACATATAAAAATAGTATGGATACAATGTCTGGACATGTTGACTTTACAAATACTGTAACTCTTGAATTGAACGAAGAAAAAGAATATAAAATAGATTGGACGTCTAACTTGATTTTTCCAAAGTTGAATACCGAAGATAAGGTAAGGGTAAAGACCATAGAAGCAAAGAGAGGTAGTATTTTAGATAGAAATGGAGAATACTTGGCAACAAACGGAGTTGCTTCAAAAATAGGTCTTGTTCCTGGAAAGATGAGTGATAATAGGGAAGAAGATATTGCAAAAATTGCTGAACTTTTAAATATGACTTCAGATGGTATAAATAGCGAGCTTTCGGCATCATATGTCAAGGCTGATACTTTTGTTCCGTTAAAGACTGTGGGAAAGAATGAAATGGAATTAAAGAATAAATTACTAGAGATAAAGGGAATAAAAATAATTGATGCAGATGAGAGAATATATCCACAGGGAGTGTCAACCTCTCAATTAGTGGGCTACATCCAACCAATAAATGCGGAAGAGCTGAAAGAAAAGGCAAAAGATGGGTATACTTCGAGTAGTAAAATTGGAAAATATGGATTAGAACGTGCTTACGAGAGTACTTTAAGAGCAGTAAACGGTTCAGAAATTTACATAGAAGATGCAAATGGAAATAAGAAAACATCTATTGCAAAACAAGAACAAAAAGACGGTCAAGATGTGAAATTGACAATAGATAGTAAATTACAACAGACTGTATATGAACAGTTTAAAGATGACAAGAGTGCTGTTGTTGTTATGAACCCGAAGACGGGAGAAGTGCTTGCACTTGCAAGTTGCCCATCATTTGATTCTAATGATTTTAGCTTAGGAATGACAACGGCAGATTATAAGAATTTAACGGAAAACCCAGATAATTTATTATATAATAGATATTTGGCAACATATGCTCCTGGGTCATCGTTTAAACCGATAATTGGCGCAATAGGGTTAACTACTGGTGCTTTTTCAGCAGATGATGACTTTGGAAGAAGCGGAACAAAGTGGCAGAACGATAGTTCTTGGGGAGATTTCTATATAACAACACTTTCTACGTATAATGGACCTGCAAATCTGAAAAATGCATTAATACATTCAGATAACATATATTTTGCTAAGGCTGCTTTAAAAATAGGAGGCAAAAATCTAATAAATTCACTAAAAAATATAGGGTTTGGACAACAAATAGAGTTTCCACAAACAATAAGCAAGTCTTCATACTCAAACAGTGAAAGCTTTACAAACGAAACACAACTTGCAAATTCCGGATATGGTCAAGGAGAAGTCTTAGTAAACCCAATACATATGGCAATGATGTACTCAGCATTTGTAAATGAAGGCAACATGATAATGCCATACTTGGAGTATAAAGAGAATGCAAGTTCACAAACGGCTAAATACTACAAGGAAAATGCATTTTCAAAAGAAGCTGCAAACGAAGTAAGAGACGGCTTAATACAAGTTGTAGAAAATCCGAGTGGAACAGCACATTCAGCAAAAATTGAAGGAAAAACAATAGCAGGAAAAACAGGAACAGCAGAAATAAAACAATCAAAGGACGATACCGAAGGCACAGAAATAGGCTGGTTTAATGCATTCAACGTAGGAGAAAGTGATGAGAGCTTATTACTAGTAGTAAGCATGGTAGAAAACGTAAAAGGAAAAGGTGGCAGTCATTATTTATTACCAAAAGTAAGAGCAATTTTCGCCCAATAGGGACGCCCTTTTTTGGGCGAAAGTCACTTAAAAGTCACAAATGAATGATAAATTTAATATAGAAAATGAGGATAACATGGAAAAAGAGAAGAAAAGCAAAATAAAAAAAATATTAGTTAATTTAACAATATTTATATTACTTATAATTTTAACATTTTCATTAGTGTTGAAAGACCAAGATGTTTCACAAATATTTAGTGTTGCTGCTAAGGTAAAAAAACAATATATTCTATTTGCTGTACTTGCAATGAGCATTTACATTTTAGGAGAAGCTGTAAATATTACGAGAATTTTGAAAGAACTTGGTGAAAAATCAAAGCTTATAAGTAATATCAGATACACACTAATTGGATTTTTCTTTAGTGCAATAACTCCTGCTGCAAGTGGAGGACAGCCAATGGAAATATATTACATGCATAAAGATGATATTTCTGTTGCGAATTCTACTTTGGCACTATTAATGCAACTTTGCAGTCTGCAAATAGTTACAATAACAGTAGGAACTATAAGTGCTGTAATACATTTTGAGGTACTAAAAAGTGGATTAATTTATTTATTAATACTTGGAATTATATTGAATTCAAGTGCTTTAATGTTATTGATAATTGCAATTTTTTCGAAGAAGCTTTCGGAGGGATTAATAAAGTTTGCAGTGAAATTACTAAAATTTTTTAGAATTCCTAATGTAGAAAAAAAGCAAGAAAAACTAGAAAAAGAATTAGAATCATATCAAACAAGTGCAAAATACATAAAAGAGCATAAAATATTAATGTTAAAAACTGTGATAACAACTGTTGTACAAATGATAGCATATTATAGTGTGCCATATTGGATTTACTTAGCATTTGGATTAACAGAATACAACATATTTGAAATATTAACATTGCAAGCAGTGCTATATGCTACAGTGTCCGGAATTCCATCACCTGGAGCTGTTGGAGTAAGCGAGGGTGGATTTTTAGGAATATTTAGAAACGCATTTCCAGAGACAATAATTAGCAGCGCAATGCTTCTAACAAGAGGCGCAAATTTCTATTTATTTATTATAATAAGTGCGATAATTGTTATGATAAGCACATTTAGAGAGAAAAGAATCGAAAAAAAGCAAATGCAAGAAACGGAAGTTTTAACAGAGAAAAGTGAAAAATAATGAACATAAGCTTTACATTCACATATAATATAAAAGAGGTGTAAAACTTATGGCGTATTCGGAAAGAGAATTAATTGCAAGAATGATACAATGTGAAGCTGGCGGTGAAGGAGACAATGGAATGAAGGCCGTGGCAAGCGTTATAATGAATAGAGTAAATGTCCCAAACGGCGAATATGCAAGAATTTCGCAGGGGGGAAATATTAGAAACATATTATTTCAACAAGGACAATTTGACTGTGCAAGAGAAACTATACGTGGAAGCTATAACAGTCAAAACATATACAACATGACTCCGACAGATGTGCATTATAACATTGCAGATTGGGCATTATCAGGTAACAGGCTAAATGAGATAGATAACTGTTTGTGGTACTTAAATCCATTTAGACCAACGTGTGGAAGCACTTTCCCAGCAAATGGTTCAGGAAGTTTGCATACAAGGCTAGGCAAACATTGCTTTTACAAGCCAACACCTCTATATAATAACACTTAAAAAGAGGTATTGTTGAAAGATTATGTGGATTCAATTTTTTTCAACTGACAAAAGTACCTTGATGGAGGAATGGTAAATGGAAAATAAAGAAATAGAAAATAGACAGTTGCTAAATCCAAACCAGCAAGATAATTGGCCAGAAACCTTGAAAAATCCAATATATACACCGGCATTTTTACGTGAACAAATAGGAAAATTGATGCGTGTTGAATTTTTAATTGGAACAAATAATTTAGTTGATAGAATTGGTGTACTAGAAGATGTTGGAGCAAGCTATATTTTGCTTCGTTCATTTGAAAATGATAGTTTAGTTTATTGTGACATATATGCAATAAAATTTATCACAATATCAACAACAGGAATATATGCAAATTATCTGCAAATGAGCAAATATAATAGAAATACGTATTATTAATAGTAGAGAAATAATTTATATTTTAATATAAGTTATTTCTTAAAATTTATAAAAGGGGAAATGAATGAAAAAAATTTTATTGGTAGAAGACAATGAGGCTATTCAGAAAGGGCTAAAATATTCATTAGAGCAAGAAAAATTTGTAGTAGAACTTGCAAGTGATGTAAAGACTGCTAAGGACAAGCTTGTCAAAAGTGAGTTTAACCTAATAATATTAGATGTAATGCTTCCAGATGGAAGTGGTTTTGAATTGTGCAGAGATATTAAGAAAAATATGACGACTCCTATATTATTTTTAACAGCAAAAGACGAAGAACAAGATGTTGTAAATGGGTTTGATTTAGGAGCAGACGATTATGTCGTAAAACCTTTTAGACCACGAGAGTTAATATCAAGAATAAATAATATTTTAAAAAGATATGAAAAAGAAGAAAGCAATAAACTACAGGCAGGAAATGTAATAATAGATTTAGATGCATCCAGAGTATATGTAGGACAGGAAGAAATTGTGTTTACAGCGCTCGAATACAAAATTTTAGTACTGTTGTTCTCTAATATGGGAAAGACTGTAACAAGAGAGAATATTTTAGATAAAATCTGGGATGTGGCAGGAAACTTTGTAAACGATAATACGCTTACTGTTTATGTAAAAAGAATAAGAGCAAAACTCGGAGAAAATGATGTAATTAAAACTATTAAAGGAATTGGGTACAGAGTTGAAAAGTAAGCAGGGAGTGAGAATAAATGGAAAAAGTTAAAATTGCAATATGCGGAGCATGTTTAGTAATTGTTGCAATATTGGGATATTGTTATATTTCAGAAAAGCAGAATGAAAAATATGAATATATAGTAAATTCAGCAATATCGAATATAGTTGATACAGTAATAGAAAAATATCCAGATGTAAGAGAAGAAGAAATATTGAATATATTAAGAAACACTAAAAATAACAAAACCAATATATTAAAAAAATATGGTTATTTAGATAATGAAAATTATATAAAAAAATTAGAAGATGAAAAAAATGTAGACAGAAAAATAAACATATTATATATTTCAATATTTGGAATTGTAATTATATTAATTGTGATATATTACAATAATAAAAAAGAAATCAGAATAAGAGAAGTAAATCAATATTTAAATGAAGTAAACAGAGGCAACTACAAGCTAAAAATAGAAGAAAACGGAGAAGATGAAATATCAAGGTTAAGAAATGAATTGTATAAAACTACAATATTATTAAGAGAAACTGCTGAAAATAGTGAGAAAGAAAAAGTGAGCCTAAGTAATTCTTTGGCAGATATATCACACCAAATAAAAACGCCAATTACATCAATGAGAATAATGCTAGATAATATAGAAGACAATCCAAACATGGATAGTAAAACTAGAGTAGAGTTCATAAAAGAAATAAGTAAACAGGTTGACTGGATTTCTTCTTTGGTAGTCTCATTACTGAAACTTGCAAAATTTGATGCAGGGGCTATTGTAATGAAAAATGAAGAAATAAATGTAAGGAACTTAATAGATAAAGCCGTATCAAATTTAGCAATAATATTAGATGTAAAAAATATAAAAATAATTTCTAATATAGACGAAGCGGCTACAATAAATGCTGACTACAATTGGCAATTAGAAGCAATTACAAACATAATAAAAAATGCTGTGGAACATAGTAGTGATAATTCTAACATTTATATAAATGTGGAAAATACGAGTGTGTTTGTAAAAATACAGATTAAAGATGAAGGAGAAGGAATAAGTAAGAAAGACATAAATCATATATTTGAAAGATTTTATAAATCAAAAAATAGTTCTGAAAATAGTATTGGTATTGGACTTTCGCTCGCAAAAACAATAATAGAAAAAGCAAACGGATATATCAAAGTTGAGTCGGAAGAGGGAAAAGGAACAATGTTTGAAATAAAATATTTGAAATAATATTTATAAGTTTATATCAGAAAACTAATTTTAATAAAGCCTATAAATTTGAAATAATGTTAATTCAAATTTATAGGCTAATTATTAATCTATATGTTTAAGAAACAAGGCTAAATTTTCAAGCGTTGCACAACCAAGTTTTATTTCTTCATCAGAATAACCTGAAAGTTTTTTAGAAAGGTTTAGAGTAGAATTAAAATCTTTACCAAATAGAATATAATCAGCAGATAAACCAGTCATATCACAAAGTATCTTCAGTTTATCAACAGACAGGGTGCCTTCACCACGTTCAATCATGCCAAGATATTGTCCAGAAATACCGAGCAAATCTGCCATTTTTTGCTTCGTCATATTCATATTTAAACGTATATTTTTTACTCTTAATCCTATTTCTTTTCTTAACATAATAAAACATCCTTTCTTTCTCTATTTTAATAGATTTTAGTTTGAAAAAATTAAAAATAGATGACAAAAAGCAGATAGAAGATGTGGTAAAACATGACAATATATGATAGAATATGTCGAAAATAAGAAGTAGAAGGTGATGTAGAAATGAAATTGATATTAATTGAAGATGAAAAGAAGGAACAAGATAAATTTAAAAAATTAGCCGAGAAAATGAATGATGTGACATTTGTGAAGATAACAAACTCAACAGAAGAAGGCATTAAATGTCTAAAGGAAAATGATATTGATGGAGTAATCTTAGACTTAGAGCTAAATTCAGGTACTGGAAATGGATTTGAGTTTTTAGAAAAGCTTAAAATTACGAAGCTAAGTAAAATTCCAAAAATTGTTGTAACAACAAATGTATATTCAGATTCAGTATATGATTATTTACATCAAAATAAAGTTGACTTCATTTTCTATAAGAAGCAAGAAAACTATAATGTGGAAAATGTAATAAACACGTTACTATTACTTAACAATTATACAAATACAGCATCTACAGATATAAAAGAAATAGAAGAAGAAAAGGAAAAACAAGAAAAACTAATAGCGGAAAAGGTAAATTACGAATTAGATTTAATAGGTATAGCATCACACTTGCAGGGCAGAAAATATTTATTTGATGCAATAACATATTTGTTATCTGAGGAAGGAGAGAATAGTCAGGTTTCTATAAATCAATACTTGTTATCAAAACATAAAAGACCTACAAGTACTATAAATAGAGCTATGCAAAATGCGATAGTGCGTGCATGGAGAGTAACTGCTATTGAAGATTTAGAGAAACTTTATACAGCACACATAAATTATAATACTGGTGTACCAACACCTGTAGAATTCATTTACTATTATGTAGATAAAATAAAGAAAGAGATCTAAAAAAAAGAGTGAGTTTTTATATAATGTACAAAGTGGAGTTGACACTGAAAAAAAGTGTGTGTTCCAATAAGGACTTTATATTAAAATTACACTCTTTTTTAGATTAAGTTTTATCTATTGGTAAAAAAACTCATAAAATTTAAGAAAAAAGTGAAAATTTTGTGCGAATGAAATTGTATAAAATGTTATAGAATTTCAAAATTTACACATGATGTTCGCCTCTAAAAACCACTCGTATCAAGGCACTCGAGTGGTATCTTTTTATTGTAATAAATAAAAAGATAGGTGGTGAACGCAAGATGACTTGGGATGAAATATGGGAATGGGTTAGATATATAATGGGATTATAGTAACTAAAAAATAAGATGTAATTAATAAAAAAATATTGATTGCATCTTATTTTTATAATATAATCAAAATAAAAAAGGAAGAAAAATGGAAACAAATGTGATAACGTTGATATTGAAGATATTATTTATAAATATTATTACCTTTTACGTAAATCAAAAGATTGTCTCAAAGAACATAAATTATAAGAAAGTGTGTAAGCTAATAATATGGAGTTTAGCAATAACTTTAATATATATAATATCTGCAAAGTATATTGATAATATGCTTAATATAATAGTTATGTATTCTTTGCAAGTAGTATCTCTAAAATTTATACAGAAAAATGACAATAATAATTTAATGGTTACAAATTTAATAGCAAGTGCAATAGTTTATACTTTATTTGGTATATCTGTGATGTTAGAAATACCTTTAATTTTACTTTTTAAAATTAAAGAAAAATTGATAAATACTGTATTAGTTATTTTGATACATTTAGTGCTTGTAGAGATATTTTTTAATATAAAGAGATTTAAAAAGGGATTTGCATTTGTGAAATATAAGATTAATAATGAATATGCGAGTGTTATTCTTATAAATATAAGTGCAATTATATTATTAATATATTACATGTCTGGCAATTATTATGGAAATTTAACAAAACAGATAATTGTTAGTCTTATAGTCCTAGGAGTATTAATGCTTTTTACAATGCAAAAGGTTTTAACCTTGTACTACAAACAAAAGCTTTTAGCTAAGAACATTGAAGATTATAAATCTGAAATTGCTTTGAAGGATGCTCAAATAAAATCTCTATCTGATGAAAAGTATAAGATTAGCAAGTTAAATCATGAATTTTACAACAGACAGAAGGCTTTGATACATAAAGTTGAAGAAATAACGAGTATGAATACCGAAATAGCAGATGAGTTAGATCTCTCTAAACAAATAAACGATTTAACAAAAGAGTACACAGATAAAGCTCAGGAGATTAAAACTTTAGATAAATTACCAACTACAGGAATAGTTGAAATTGATGATATGTTTAAGTATATGCAGTCAGAGTGCGATAGCAAGAAAATTCAATTTAATCTAAAAATTAATGGAAATATTTATCATATGATAAATAACAAAATCCCACAAAGTAGATTAGTTACTTTGATTGGTGACCATTTAAGAGATGCGATTATTGCAATTGATTTTAGCAATAATACTTTCAAGAGTATATTAGCGGTGCTGGGAGAGAACAACGGAGTTTATGAGTTTTGTGTATTTGATACAGGTATAGAGTTCAAAATTGATACATTACTAAATTTAGGTTTGAAACCTGCAACTACACACAAAGATTCTGGAGGTACTGGCATCGGATTTATGACTACATTCGAGACTATGAAAGAGACTAAAGCGAGTCTTATAATAGATGAAATGCGTGAGATGAGCAATACCGATTATACAAAATCTGTAACAATTAGATTTGATGGAAAGAATGAATATCGTATAAAATCATATAGAAGTGATGAAATAAAAAAGAAAATGAAAGACAATAGAATTATAATTGAAAATAAAAAAGGAAGTTCCACACAGTGGAACTAAAAAAAGAAGTTACCTTTCGCTATAGCGAAAGGTGGCTGAAAAAAATATTGAAAAACAGGCAAATGTGTAATAATTTGTTGCACGATTTTGCTTGTTTTTCTATGTTTTGAGATATATAATTAATGAACTTACAATAGATAAGCATCTATTTAAGGATTAACGTTAATATATTAGAATTCTAAAAAATTTTATCAAATTATTATTAAATCTAAGAATTTAATTTCTGCTTTCGCTATAGCGAAAGTCAAAAATCCAAATTAAAACAACCAGAATCCAAAGAAAAATATTGCATGGGGAACTTCCAGAAAAAATATGAGAGAGAATACAATGAAATTTTACTTATCGGTTGAAAATTAATGAATAGAATGGTAAAATGGAAAGGAAGTCAATGAACGATTTAAAAGAAAATAATATTGGAACAAAAGATACAAAGATAACAAGGTTACCACTAACATCAGATTACGTTTTTAAAAGAATATTTGCAAGAGAAGAAAATAATTCAATGTTAAAGGACTTCTTAGAAGCAATTTTGAATATACATATAAATAAAGTTGAAGTAAAAAACCCAGAATTAACGCCAAATATGGCAGATGAAAAACTTGGAATATTAGACTTAAAATTGGATATAGATAATGAAAGAGTAGTAGATGTAGAAATGCAAGTTTCGAATGAACATAATATAAAAGAAAGGTCTAGTACATATTTATCAAAGCTTGCGGCAGAACAGTTAAAAGCTAAGCAAAATTATAAAGAATTAAAAAAGATAATAACAATAAACATATTGAAATATAATTATTTAGAAAGAAATTCATATCATTCAATAGCAAGAATGAAATATGAGGACACGAATCCAACTGAATTTGTTGATATGGGTTATGAGCAAGAAGAAAAAGAAGCAACAAATACGTTTGAAATGCACTTTATAGAACTTCCAAAATTTAAAGAAAAAAATCCAGACTGCAATACAAAGCTAGAACAATGGCTATGGTTGATAGATGGAAGTAAGGAGGAGAAAGTAGAAATGTCGGCAAAAGAGAATGAAGAAATAAATAAAACAGTAAAAGAACTAAATAAATTAAGCAAAGATCCAGATGAAATAGCTAAATATGAAGAACGTGAGTGGAGTATTATGAGATACAATGTAGAAATGGAAACAAATAGAGAAATAGGCGAAAAAGAGGGAGAAGCACGTGGAGTGAAGATTGGTGAAAAACGTGGTAGAAAAGATAGAGAAATAGAGATTGTAAAAAAACTACATTCTTTAGATACACCAATTGAAAAAATTGCAGAGATTGTGGAATTAAGCACTGAAGAAGTCAAAAAAATAATAAAATAATAATAAAAATGGAATTAGTCAGACATGTCTGGCTAATTTTATTTTATATGTTTGAAAGTTTTATAAGATTTTCTTAAATTTATATTGACATTTTATATCCTTATACATATAATGAATATATGAACAATCATTCAAATGAAAAAACAACAAAAAAATTTATATGCTTTATATATAGAACGAGAGAGCAAGAAAGGAAGTTATATGGAAGAAAATGTTGAACAAATTAGCATCAATGTTGAAAAGGTAAATAAAATAAAAAGTAATTTTCCAGATGAAGATTTATTATTTGATATAGCGGAGAATTTTAAGGTTTTTGGAGATTCTACAAGAATGAAAATAATTGCAGCATTATTAGAAGAAGAGCTAAATGTATCAGAGATTGCGGCAATTACAAATTCTACACCATCGGCTATTTCGCATCAATTAAGAGTCTTGAAACAAGCAAAACTTGTTAAAGGAAGAAAAGATGGTAAAGCGGTTTATTATAGCTTAGATGATGATCATGTTAGAAAAATTTATGAGATTGGAAAAGAACACATAGAAGAAAGTTAATTGCCAAGAAAAGGGGCGTCCCTAATGGGCGAAAGGAGACAGTATGAAAAAGTATGAGTATGAAATTGCAGGACTGGATTGTGCCGCTTGTGCAAATGAAATACAAGAAGGGTTAAACAAAAATTCTGAAATAAAAAATGCAAATGTAAATTTTGCAAAGATGAAATTAACATATGAAACAGATACTCTTTCTAAGGAAGGGATTGAGAAGATTGTACAGAGTATTGAGCCAGAGGTTGAGCTACTTGAGGTTAATAGTAAGAGTAAAGACTTAAAAAATGAGAAGGCTCAAAAAGAAAATAGAAAGAAGTTATGGATTCATATTTTAAGACTTGTAATTGGTGCAATTGTTGCTGGGGTTGGATTATATATTCCAATGCCAAAAGTAGCATCTACTATATTTATAGTTTTAGGCTATGCTGTTTTGTTATTTAAAACAGTAAAAAATGCAGTGAAGTTATTATTTAAGAGTAAGACAATTAACGAGAATTTGCTTATCACAATCTCGTGTATAGGAGCATATCTGGTAGGAAAATCTTCTGAAGGATTAATGGTTATTATTCTTTATGAAATTGGTAAAATTCTAGAAGAGAAGGCTATTAATAAAACAAGAAAATCTATATCAGATTTAATGGATATCAAGCCTGAATATGCTAACCTAAAAAAAGGTGATGAAATTGAAATAGTCGAGCCATCAGAAGTAAAAGTTGGTGATATTGTTGTTGCAAAACAAGGAGAGAAAATTCCACTTGATGGTGTTGTTGTAAAAGGTACTGCAAGTTTAAATACAGCTTCTTTGACTGGTGAATCTAAACCACAAGATGTTGATGAAAATGATATTGTTTTGTCAGGAAGTATTGTATTAGAAGGTTTACTAGAAATAAAAGTTACAGAAAAGTATGAAAACAGTACTGTTAGCAAGATTTTAGAGCTTGTTGAGAATGCTACTGATAAAAAGGCAAAGACAGAAACTTTTGTTAATAAAGCAGCTAAAATTTACACACCAATTGTTATTGGAATTGCAATATTAGTGGGAATATTCTTGCCATTAATATCTAATGTAACATATGGTGGAGAAAATGGTTCAATATATAGGGCATTAATTTTCTTGGTAATATCTTGCCCATGTGCGATTGCGATATCTGTTCCATTATGCTATTTCTCTGGAATTGGTAAATCATCTAAGGAAGGAATTTTGATAAAAGGAAGCGACTACTTAGACGAATTAAAAGACGTAAAAGAAATTGTTTTTGATAAGACCGGCACACTTACAAAAGGTCAATTTGGAATTTCTAAAATTGAAGTTTACAGTGATAAATATGTGGAAAACGATGTACTAAAATATGTTGTATGGGGCGAAAGCTATTCTAATCATCCAATTGCAAAATCTATAGTAAGAAATGCAAAAAATGTTGAAACTAAAAAAGTAGAAAATTATGAAGAGATAACTGGTAAGGGAATAAAATACAACATTGATGGAAAAACAGTCTTAGCAGGAAATTCATCTTTAGTTGGAAAAGAAGATGAAGTTGCAGAAAGTACAAAAATTTATTTAAAAATTGATGATGAATTAGTAGGTGCAATTCTACTAAAAGACGAAGCAAAGCATGGTACAAAAGAGGCTATACAAGCTCTAAATTCTAGAGGAATAGTTACTAAAATGTTTACTGGAGACAACAAAAAAGCGACGAAACAAATTGCCGAAGAACTTGGAATAAGTGAATTTGAAGCAGAAATGTTGCCAGACCAAAAATATTCTGAACTTGAAAAAGAATTAGAAAAATATAAAGGTACAAACGGAAAAGTTGCATTTGTTGGAGATGGAATAAACGATTCACCAGTACTTGCAAGAGCAGATGTTGGAATATCAATGGGAGGAGTTGGCTCTGGTTCTGCAATAGAAGCATCAGACATTGTTGTAATGACAGACTCGATAGACAGAATTGACTGTGCAATAGATATTTCAAAGAAAACAAGTAAAATAATAAAACAAAACTTAATATTCTCTATAGGAGTAAAAATAATAGTACTAGTACTAAGCGTATTCGGAGTTGCAAACATGTGGGAAGCAGTATTTGCTGACGTTGGAGCAACACTAATAACAGTATTAAATTCATTGAGAATATTAAAATAAAATAGAAAAATTAGCTTTACAAAATTAAGGTAAGGCTAATTTTTTATTGACAATTTTTTTTCATATTACTATAATTGGAGATGTTAAAAATGATGCTAAAAATACATCATAAAAAGCATGGAGGAAGTAACAAATGATTCAATTATTTGAGATTAAAAAGAAAATAAAAAAAGAAGATAATGAATTATTAAATAAATATTCAGAAATATCAAAGAAAACAGGAGAAGAAGTACTAAAAGAATATAATACAAGTGAAAATGGAATAACAGAAAATAAAGCAACAGAGTTACTAGAAAAGAATGGGCCTAACGTTGTTGTTAAGAACGAGAAGAAGAGTCGATTATACTTCTTATTTAATAGTTTTAAGGATAAATTTATAATTATTTTAATTGTACTGGCTGTAATAAACTATTGTTTGAGTGATGCTTTAAGTACATATATAATTCTTGGAATTGCTGTTATTAGCGCTTTAATTAGATATTTTCAAGATTATAGTGTATATAAATTTAACCAAGAGTTGAAAGCTAAAATGTACACCACCACCAATGTTGTAAGGGGCGGAAAAGAAAAAGAGATAAGAGTTGAAAAGGTTGTGCCAGGTGATATTGTGCATTTGAGCGCAGGCTCTATGATTCCAGCGGACATAATGCTGATAGACAGCAAAGACTTATTTGTGAACCAATCTGTTTTTACTGGTGAGAGTGTTCCAGTTGAAAAGGTCGCACAAAATACCAATGATGCAAAAGAGATATTTTCTATTTCAAATGTGTGTTTAATGGGCTCTAGTGTTGTAAGTGGTAGAGCAACTGGAGTTGTTATAGATACTGGTTTTACAACATACTTAGGAAGAATGAGTAAAGAGGTTGAGACTAAGAAAGAGCCAACAAACTTTGAAAAGGGAATGAATAATATCACAAAAATGCTAATAAGATACATGCTTGTTGTTTCGGTTGCAGTTTTTGTAATATATGGATTTATCAGAAAAGACTGGTTAGAGGCTATACTGTTTGCTTTATCTGTTGCAGTTGGAATTACACCAAGTATGCTTCCAATGATAGTAAATGTAAATTTGACGAGAGGCACGAAGGTATTAGCAAAGAAGAAAACTCTTGTAAAAAATATAAATTCAATTCAAAATTTGGGTGCCATAGATGTTTTGTGTACAGATAAAACTGGTACTCTTACAGAAGATAAAATTGTTCTTCAAAAATATATAGATGTTAATGGGAATGAAGATACATCAATATTAGAATACGCATATTTAAATAGCTATTTCGGGACTGGAATGAAAAACTTAGTCGATAGGGCAATTATCACATATGGAAACGAAAAGAATGTAAAAGAAATAGTAAACGATTATACTAAAATAGATGAAATACCATTCGATTATACGAGAAAGAGAATGAGTGTTGTTGTAAAGAGTAACAAGAATAACGGTTATAGAATGTTTACTAAAGGGGCATTGGAAGAAATTTTGAAGGTGTGCACCAAGGTAAAATACAATGGACACGTAAATGAGCTAACACCAGAAATGGTTGAAATAGTTGAGCAAAAGGCCAAAGAATATGCTGTGCAAGGAATGCAGGTTATAGCAATTGCCTCGAAAAGAGAGTACAGGGGAGTAAATGTATTTAATGTTTCAGATGAGGCAAACATGACATTTATCGGATTTGTTGCATTCTTAGACCCAGCTAAAAAAGATGCAAAAGCAACATTAAAAAAATTGAAGAGTATTGGGATTACAACAAAAATATTGACTGGAGATAACCCATATGCAGCAAATAATATTTGCAATTTAGTTGGATTAGAAAATAAAGAAACACTTTTAGGAACAGATATAGACAAGATGTCTGATGAAGAGCTTGCTAAAAAGGTTGAAGAAGTGAACGTTTTTGCAAGAATGAACCCATTGCAAAAAGAGAGGATAGTAAAACAGCTAAAAAACAACGGCCATGTAGTTGGTTACATGGGAGATGGAGTTAATGACTCGCCTTCACTACACATAGCAGATGTTGGAATAAGTGTAAACACAGCAACAGATATTGCAAAAGAAGCGGCAGATATAATATTGCTAGAAAGAAGTTTGAAAGTAATTTATGAAGGTGTGCTAGAAGGCAGAAGAGTATATGGAAATATTATTAAATATATGAAAATGGCTCTAAGCTCAGACTTCGGAGACGTGTTTAGTATTGTAATTGCAAGTATTTTCTTGCCATTTTTACCATTATTGCCAATACAAATGTTGTTACAAGACTTTTTATATGACATATCTCAAATTGCAATTCCATATGATGATGTAGACAAAGAATTTTTAGAGAAGCCAAAAAAATGGAGCACAAAAGGAATAAGCAAATTCATGAATGTAATGGGAATAACCAGTTCATTAATAGACGTACTTGCATTCTTAGGCTTCTGGTTCTTATTTGGATACAATGCAAGCAAAGAAACATTCTTCCAGACTGCATGGTTTGTAGAATGCTTAATATCAGAAACAATGATAATCCATTACGTGCGTACAGCTAAAAAGCCTTTCATAGAATCAAAAGCAAATAAATGGCTAACACTCGGAACTTTTGGAACAATAATTGGAACAATATTAACACCAATATTGCTACACAACATACCAAGCTTCCATTTTGAAATATTACCACTAAAATATTATGGATTTGTAATACTACTATTGGCAATATATTCAGTATTGGTAGAAATAATAAAGAAAATATACATAAAGAAAAATGGAGAATGGCTATAAAATTTATAGTAAAATCCTCTTGCAATAAAATTTTGGTAATGGTATTATAGTAGTGTAAAATTACTAAAGGTGGAATGATTATGAAAAAAACGAAAGAATTAGAAAGCGAAGAGACTTCAGTTTCAATGGATAAAATATTAAAAATAGAATCATTAGAAGATGCAAAAGAATTCGAAAGAGTTGCTAGTGGCCGTAAATTTTGCAAAAGAGGTACGAGAGTTCAAGACATATGTGAAGAAGAAGTTGAAAATTACATATGCAGAACCAGAGGAAATCTATTATTAAGATGGTACTTGCACAGAAAAATGAAAAAGAATAAAGAAAGACTTTTATTAGAAAGCAGAGTAACTAGTGTAACAAGAGCATTGGCAGTTGCTTACATAGAAGAAAACGATGAAACAGACGAAGAAATAGTAACTAAAAATGTTAAGAACATAATCTTAGCAAAAACAAAAGAATATATGTCTAAATAGAAAATTCGCCAAATAGGGACGCCCCTTTTTGGGCGAAAAATTAAGAACTAATTTAAATTTTAAAAATAAGGTAAAGCACGCCTTTGAGGAGTTTGAAAGAGCTTCGAATAAGAGCATCATAATAATTATGGAAGAGGAACGTTAAAAAAATATAGACGTTCTTCTTTTTTATTAGAAAAATTGAAAATATTTAAACTGTGAGCTAATATACTATTTTTTTTAAATTCTCTATAAACGAAAAAATGCAATACGACCAAATACAACAAAAGACGACAAATTGAAAAAGTTAAAGAAAAACTATTGCACACGTGTGAAAATAATGATATCATCTAGGTGGAGTATTTATATCTATAACGTGTATAGAAATAAATACGATTAATGCAACAAAAATATATACGTGGTAGATGTATGTACGAAAGTTAAATTTTATAGTAAAAAAGCACTTAATTGAATTTATAGAAATACAATTAAGTAAAAAAATTAAAAATTAAATTCAACTAAAAACAAAATTCTTAAAATAAGAAATTTAAAAAGAAGAATAAAACAAAAATATGAAGTTTATGAATAAAAACATAAGAAATAGTTGAAAATAATAAAAAGTACATAAGTAATAAAAAATAATAAGTTTATAATTTATGAAAATAAATTATATAAAACTATTATACGAGGAGGAGAACAATATGAAAAATAATAAGGGTATAACCCTAGTTGCGTTAGTCGTTATCATAGTAGTTTTGTTAATTCTTGCAGGAGTAAGTATTAACTTAGTACTAGGCAATAACGGAATAATAGCAAAAGCAAAAGAGGCAGAAACAAAATCTGCAGAGGCAAGCGAAAATGACTTAAAAGGAATGAATGCATTAACAGAAGAAATGAATAATGCATTAGGAGAAAAACCAAAAGTAGACTTAACAAAATATAAAATCGGCGACTTCGTAAATTACGAATACGATGTTGTAAGTAGTGGATATGAAACACCATCAACGGAAAATGGATTTGGAAATCAGACAATAGCCCAAAGTACAGAAACATTAAAATGGAGAATATTAAATATAGATGAAGCAAAAGGAACAGTAGACTTAGCAAGTGCAGCGCCAACAAGTAATACAGTAGGGTTTAAAGCAATATTAGGATATAATAATGGACCATATGTAATGGATAAAATATGTGAAGCATTATATAGTAATAATAGTCGAGGAATAAAAGCAAGAAGTATAGACTTGTTAGATATGGAACAGCACTTAACAGCAGCCGGAATAGCTGCAAGAAATGCAGATTCGGGTGCAGTAAAATATGGAACAACAAAAACATATGCAAGTAAGACTCAATATCCAAGCTTATATGCAGGACAAAAGGGAGCAGGAGTAAACGTAGCAGAAGCAAATGCAAGTACAATAGTCCAACCAGATATAACAAAAGGAAATGATCCATATAAAGAGAGTGAGCTAATAGCAGAAACAGAGCCAACAACCGACAAAACATTTGGAACAGGAAATCCACTGACAGTAACACAAACATATTATAATATATCAATAAATGCAACAAATTATGGAGATGCAGCAAGTGTATTAAAAAATTCGACAACATATTGGGTGGCTGCACGTGTTGTCTTTACTGACTCAGACGTTGCAGGCTTCGGTCTGCGCAGTGCTGAAGATAGAACTGACGGTATTCCCATGTTCGAATCTAACGGAGACATTGGTATCTATAACTTTAGTCTTCGTCCAGTAGTTTCGTTATCATCTAGTATCTTGAGTGATACAAAAGATGCAAGTGGAGCATGGAATTTGAAATAGAAGAAACCAGAAATACAATGAGCTAGGGGCTCACGCCTCGCATAGCGAATGAAATATGCTATGTGTCAAGAACCAGACTCTATTACCGATAAGACTAGCTTTACAGTGAGATAGTCTTTTTGATGTAAGCACTCAATAAAACGGCGTATTGTTCTTCCCCATATTTTATAGTAGGATAAGATCTATAAAATATGAGGAGGAATTTTTTTTGGCAAGAGTTTAAAGTGATGAAGAAAAAGAGGAATATTTAGCGGAATATCACGAGAGAGGGAAGAGTAAAAGCGAGTTTTCGAGAGAAAAAGATATTCCAACAACAACATTTCGAAGGTGGATAGATAATGAAAATAGATCAACATATGGAATGATTGATTTAAACAAGTTAGATAAAGAAAAACAACCAGTAATGTCAAAAATATTAAAACCAACCGTTTTTGCAAGTAGCAAAATAAAAATAGAACTTTAAGAAGGATATGATAAAAATTTGTTAACAAGTGTAGCTGAGGTGTTGATAAATGATACAAAAGTTATTGAGTGAAATAACAACAATATATATGGCACCATCACTTGCAACAGAAGTAATATATCAAAAATATTGCATGGGAGCACCACTTTGTAGACAAGAGAAAATGTGGGATGATTTAGGATTAGTACTTCCAAGAAATATGATGGCAAATTGGTGTATAAAAATAAGCTAATATTAGTTACCCATGCAGAGCGTTGGGCACATGCAAGAAGAAAATTTTATGATAGCATTCCATTAATAAATAGACAAATGGATAAAACATCTGCAGGATATGAAGTAGTTGAAATAATAGACGAAATATTTAAGCAGGAAGATATAATTGAAGAGCAACTTGCACCAAGTATAGCACCAGATGAATGGATAAAACAAAAATTTGAACTGAGAAAAGAGAAAAATTATTTATTGGAAATACTGACGCAATTAGAAGGAGAACAGAAATACACAGATATAGAAAATTATTTGCCAGGGTCAGAAGAATTGCCATACGAAATAAGAAATTATGAAGAAGAATATACAGAACTAAATTTGGAATAAAAATAATAACCTCAGAAATTTAAGCAAAACTTAAAAATCTGGGGTTATTTTACGACGTTTTATTGATCGCTTACTTTTTATTTCTAAAAAAAACGGAGAGAACTCGTGAATATGACTTTCCTGAAAAATACGATTCAACAAAAAAGACAAACTTTAGAAATTAACAAAAAACTATTGCACTGGTGTGAAAATAATGGTATCATCTAGGTGGAGTATTTATGCCTATAACGTATATAGAAATAAATACGATTAATGCAACAAATATATACGTGGTAGATGTATGTACGAAAAGTGAATTTTATAGTAAAAAAGCACTTAATTGAATTAATAAAAATACAATTAAGCAAAAAAATTAAAAATTAAATTCAACTAAAAACAAAATTCTTAAAATAAGAATTTTAAAAAGAAAAATAAAACAAAAATATGAAGTATATGAATAAAAACGTAAGAAATAGTTGAAAATAATAAAAAGTACATAAGTAATAAAAAATAATATGTTTATAATTTATGAAAATAAATTTTATAAAACTATTATATGAGGAGGAAAACAATATGAGAAAGAATAAGGGTATAACCCTAGTTGCGTTAGTCGTTACAATAGTAGTTTTGTTAATTCTTGCAGGAGTAAGTATTAATTTAGTGCTAGGCAATAACGGAATAATAGCAAAAGCAAAAGATGCAGAAACAAAATCTGCAGAAGCAAGCCAAAATGACTTAAAGGGAATGAATGGTTTGGTAAGCGAAATGGAAGGTGCATTAGCTGGAAATGGAAGTACTGGAAGTGGTAGCGGAAATGGTGGAGCTGGAGGAAGTGGAGCAGATACAAAAGTACCAGCAGAAGCAACAGCAGAAACAGTACCATACTTTCCAGATAATACATTTACAAAAAAAGAAGGAACAATAGATACAGGGCTTGTAATACAAGATGCAAGTGGAAATGAATATGTGTGGGTAGTAGTACCAAAGAGCTTGTACAATAATACAAACTATAATTCAAATAATACAAAAAAGCCTTCATCAAGTACAGATTATGCAAATATAGAATATTGTTTGCAACAGTATACAGTAACATATAGAAATGGAACAAGTTTTTTTGATGTATATTATGCTGATGACAAAAATGTAGGTTGGTTTGCAGATGCAACAGCATATAATAATTTAAAAAACAGTATGTTAAAAAGTGTATATGAAAATGGTGGATTTTATGTAGGAAGATACGAGGCTGGAATTGATACAACAACAGGAACTAATAGAACGAGTATAGAATCACAAGTAGATGGAAAATATCCAGTACCAACAACTGCACCAGTAACAAAAGCAGATGCATATCCATACACATATGTAACAAGAACACAAGCACAAAATTTAGCAAGTAATGTAAATTCAGGAACAAAAACAAGTAGTTTAATGTTTGGAGTACAATGGGATTTAGTGCTAGCATTTATGCACAATAAAGGAAATATAGAGGATAGTACATTAACATCAAATAGCACAACAATAGGAAATTATTATAATTCAACATTTGATCTAGATAGAGGAAAATATGCACAATTTGGTCAGCTAGGAAATACATGGAAAAATTTTGATAGTGCATTAGACTCAATAGTAGTAAGTAATGAAACTACAGGAAAAATGAAGAAAACAGAGCAGAATTCATATCAAAATGGTATATTATTAACAACAGGAGGAACAGAACAAAGCAAAGTAATGAATATATATGATATAGCTGGAAATGTGTGTGAATGGACTTTGGAAAAAACCTCCAATACATACGATCAGTGTGTTGCTAGGGGAGGCCTTTTCAACGATACAGGCTCGTACCGTCCTGCAGCTGACCATGATGGCAATAGCTCTGGCCACAGCTTCTACAGCATCGGTTTCCGTGTTTCAATTTTCTAGGAAAAGCTGAACGCCAAAGACGAGAAATTTGAAACAAGAGGAAAAAATAAAAATGATAACAGAAAGCTATAAGAAGGCTCGAGCCTTGCATAGAAATGGAAATGCTATGTGGCATTATGATAAGACTAGCTTTACAGTGAGCTAGTCTTTTTGATAGCTTAAAATATTGCTTATTTGGAAATAATGCGACGAAAATTACATATATTATTTCTTTTATGGCAATAATATGGTATAATATATATAGTTTAAATAGAGGAGTTAGTTTATGAAAGTTGGAAATAAAATAAAAGAATATAGAGAATTAAATAAAATGACTCAAAAAGATATTGCTGAAATATTAGGAGTTGAACCAGCAACAATATCTAAGTATGAAGCAGGAACAATAGAACCTAGTATAGAGTCATTAAAAAGGCTTGCGGAAACGTTTAATATAACTGTAGATGAATTAATAAAAGATGAAGAAAAATTTGACATTTCTAAAATTAATGTATTAGAAGTGTTAAGAGAACAAAAAGAGATGGGCTTAAAGGGCAATTTGTATCATAATACACAGATTATGTTCTCGTATAACACGAATCATATTGAGGGAAGTAAGTTAACTGAGGAACAAACAAGGTATATTTTTGAGACAAATACCATTTTGTTTGAGGGAGGAACAGTTGCGAGTGTAGATGATATATTAGAAACTGCAAATCATTTTAAATTAGTTGATTATATGCTGGATATAGCAGACAAAAACTTGACAGAGGATATAATCAAAAAATTCCATAAAATTTTAAAAGAAGGAACTATGGATAGTAGAAAAGAATGGTTTAATGTTGGAGATTACAAAAAATTAGCCAACGAAGCAGGAAACATGAAAACATCATCACCAAAACAAACTCCAAAAGACATGCAAAAACTTATGGAATGGTATAATTCCTTAGCAAAAGTAACAATAAAAGAGATAATAGAATTTCATGCTCGATTCGAGAAAATACATCCATTTCAAGATGAAAATGGTAGAGTCGGTAGAATAATTGCATTTAAAGAATGTTTGAAAAACAATATAATTCCATTTATTATTTTAGATAAAGATAAATTATATTATTATAGGGGACTAAAAGAATACCAAAATAAAACAGAAAAAGGATATTTGATTGATACTTGTTTAAATGCACAAGATGAATACACAAAAATGATAGAATATTATTTAAAATAAATTCGCCCAATAGGGACGCCCATTTTTTGGCGAGAAATTAAGAACTAATTTAAATTTTAAAAATAAGGTAAAACTTGCCTTTCGAGGAGCTAAAAAGAGCTTCGAATAAGAGCATCGTATCGAATTTTTATAAATTTAAATTAGTTTTTACCATGTACATTTTCTTCTCAGTCACTAAATTGCATAATTTCTTCGCCAACGAATTGTCCTAATTTGCTTCATACAATTCTTTTATATATAAATCCTTAGTGTCATTAGAACCAACAAACCCAACTGTTGCTTTATTTCCGTGTACTTCTTGAATCCATACAGGCTGGTCATTGTAATAAATTTCTTTAATGTCTTTATTCTTTAAAATCTCACAAACTCTCTTATTAGTCATAAATTCCTCCCATAATTTAAAAAAATTTAATATAATTATATCCAAATCTGCATAAAATATGATACAATATAAAAATGAAGTACAATATTTTAAAGGAAGGACTGAAACAACAAGATGAAAGTTATAGAAAAATACAAAAATGAGATAGAAAATGCTACAAAAGAGGGAAGAAAGATTATTGCGTGTATGTGCAATAATGAGGTTAAGTCTTTAAATTATGAGGTAAACGAAATTGATAATATTGAATTATTAGATACGAGCTCAAAGGATGGACACAGAATTTATATAAGAGGAATTTTATACATAATGGCAAAGGCTTTAAACGAAGTTTATCCAGAGGCTTTGCTTAGTGTAAATTATCAACTATCTAGTGCAATGTTTTGCAAAATTGATAACATGGAAATTACAGATGAAATGATCGCAAATGTTAAGGCTAGAATGCAGGAGATAATTAATCAAAATTTAGAAATAAGAAAAGTTGTTATGACTAAAGAGGAAGCGGAAGAGTTTTATTCTAACGAGAAAACCTTGAGGGGAATTGTTCAAATTGATAATACTCAAAAAGAGGGAGTGTCTCTATATTATTGTGAGGATTATTTCAATTATTTCTTTGGAGTAATGCCAGTAACAACAGCATATACAGACGTTTTTGATGTTATTAAATATAGTGATGGTTTCTTAGTTAGATATCCATCTGAAGAAAAGCCAAATGAGCTTACAAATTATAAGAGCAACAAAAAATTATTATCTACTTTGGAAGAGTACGAAGATATTCACAGAGTGCTTAAAATAGATACTTTGTATAAATTAAATAAAGAAATTAAAGAAGGTAGAACATCGAATGTTATACTACTTTCAGAAGCTTTACATGAGAAGAAAATGGCAAATATCGCAGATGACATTGCAAAAAGAAAAAATGTAAAAATGGTTTTAATAGCTGGTCCATCATCATCTGGAAAGACTACTTTTGCAAAGAGATTGGGTGTTGAGCTAAGATTAAATGGCTTAAAACCAGTAACAATTTCGGTCGATAATTATTTTGTAGAAAGAGTAGACAATCCAAAAGACGAAAATGGAGACTATGACTTTGAATGCTTAGAGGCAATAGACTTAGAGCTATTCAATAATCACATTAAAACATTATTAGATGGTGGAACAATAGATGTACCAACATTTGATTTTAAAGTTGGAACAAAACGTTATAATGGCGAAAAGATGCATCTTGAAAATGACGAAATTCTTGTAATAGAGGGAATCCATTGCTTGAATGATAAACTTACAAGTTCAATACCAATGGAACAAAAATACAAGATTTACATAAGTGATTTAACAGTTTTAAATATAGATTATTGCAACAGAATATCTACAACAGATACAAGATTGATTAGAAGAATTGTTAGAGATAACAATTTTAGAGGATATAGCGCATTACACACATTAAGAACATGGGCTAGTGTTAATAGGGGAGAAAATAAAAATATATTCCCATACCAAGAAAATTGTGATGTTATGTTTAATTCATCATTAATATATGAATTAAGTGTTTTGAAAAAACAGGCATTACCATTGTTACAAGAAATTACAAATGAAGAGCCAGAATACGCAGAAGCAAAGAGATTGGCAGAATTTTTAAAATATTTCGAAGAAGTTGATGAGGGGCTAATACCTCAAAATTCATTATTAAGAGAATTTGTTGGTGGAAGTATATTTGGGGACTAGATAAAATATTTACAATATGTTTTTTAAAATTAATACTATCTGCAATATGTGTAAGTCTAGATATTTGCTAATGCGAGTAGAAACATAAAAAGAAAATAAATGATAAGAACAGAAGAAAATAGAATATATAAAATTAATAAAGGATGGAATAAAAATGGCTGGAAATTTTACAGAAATAGACGAAGAATTTACATGTGAAAATTGTGGAAAACATGTGCCAAAGTTAGGATACTCATGCAGAAACCATTGCCCATACTGCTTGCATTCAAAACATGTAGACGTAAATCCGGGAGATAGGGCAGAAGAATGTCATGGAGATTTAGTTCCAGTAGGAGCTGAAATAGATAGTAAAAAAGGCTATGTAATAATTTTTAAATGTAAAAAATGTGGAAAATTGCGTAGAAACAAAGCGGCAGAAGACGACAACATGGATTTAATTATAAAATTAACAGCAATGCATAACTATTAAAATCTATAATGTATAGATTAACTCGCCCAAAAGGGACGCCCCTATTGGGTGAGTTTTTTTTGAAAATTTGAGCACTTTTATCTCAACCCTTAAAATATACCAAAACATAAATTTCGCCCCAAAAGGGGCGTCCCTTTTGGGCGAGTTTTAAATTTCTCTATTTAAATTTCCGTTTGTATATTCTTTGCCTTCTAATTTATCGCCATTCTTCAATGAAGTTACTATATTATTTATTTCCTCTATATTTTCATCAAGTATATTTATTCTGACAGCTGAAATCTTAAAATCATGTGTATCTATCGAAGTTATTTTGCTATTGTAAATTGATGTAACGGTTTGGATATTGTCTGGAATTATTCTAAATTTAAATCCAAGACGATCTTTTATATAGTATTTTGCAGTGCATGAATTATCTGTAACTGACGTATTTGAATTGTCTGATAGACTTGCAAATGCAGAAGATGTACAGTTTTTACATTTCATGTCACACTTTGGATAGCATTTATTGCTTTTTCCAAGTAGACAATAAGATGAATTCATTAGCACATTTCTTCCATATGCTATTAATTCTACTGGTAGAGGACTGTTGCTACATAAGTTCTGCAAAATAGATTTATTCAATTCTACAGATGGTGTTACTACATTTATTCCAAGTGATTGAAGTTCTTGAATGCTGTACTCATTAAATATATTCATTGTATAGTTTGCGATAAATGTATATTTTTCATTACCAATATATTTTTTCAAAAGCTCAAAACCAGAAATATTTGATATTACAAATCCTTTAATTTCATAGTCTGACACGATGTTATCAATATTGTTTAGTAATAAATTTTTGTAGTTTGGTTTTATTATTGTTGGCATATATATGTACAAATCAAATTTTCTCGATAAGTTGAATAATAATGTATTGTATTTTTTGCTCAAGAAAAATTTTAAAGGAATGTATATGTTATCAACATTTTCAAGCTGAGTATAATCATATTCTAAATTAATATTTTCTAATAAAATGCTAATTTTCCTTTGAAGTACATTATTAGTATTTTCGACTGAACATTTTCCATCATGTAAAGAAGTAAGAGACACTACCTGCTTAGATGAGTTCTCGTTTCTTCTTTCTAAGAATTTATTCATTATTTTTTCTTGCAACATATTAATTGCTGTTCTACGTGCATTATTTAAAGCACTTATACTAGGAATGTGCAAATTCTCATCTAAATTGATATTCAATTTTTCAAATGTATATGGAGTATTTCCAAGCTTATTTAATTGTTCTGTAATTCTTGTTTCTGTTATTGGCGAGTTGATCGAAATTTCTGGAACAATATCAGAAATAAATTCTACAGAAACATTATTATAGAATGGTGCAGTATTTGTTTCTAAAGTTATAGAGATAGGCTTGTCCTTTTTTACAGATACAGAGCAGGTTACAGGAATTTTTTTGTTTTCACAATTTGGGGCAAATGTTTTATCTGCTTGGTCATTTAAAGCTTTGCTAGAAAGTTTATACACTTTTGCTCCAGCTCTAATGTTTCCTTTCATTCGTCCAAGTTTTACAATTTGACCGATTTCTGCATTCTTCAAATTTGTGTTTCCTTTTATTAATTCAGAAATAGTGTAAGTTCCAGTTTCACCGTCAATGCTTATGGTATCACCAATTCCGACAGGTTGATTTAGTTTTAATGTGATGTGACCTCTGTTGGCATTGTAGTTTGATATATTTCCTAAATACAATCCCATATTATTTGGCTTGTCTTTGAATATTAACTTTCTGTTTGGCTCTGATAATAAATGTCCGCTAGAGAATCCGCCTCTATTAAACACTTGCTGTAAGTCTAATTTATCTGCTTCATCAACCACGTATTTGTTGCCAGACAAAGCAAGGTCTATATATTTTCTATAAATTCTTGTAACAGTTGCAACATATTCTGGAGTTTTCATTCTGCCTTCAATTTTAAAAGAATTTATACCTAATTTTACTAGAGTAGGCAAGGTGTCTAGAGAACAAAGGTCTCGAGGACTAAGTAAATAGCCTTTATCAAGAACGCTTTCAGTACCGTTTTTATCTTCTAGCAATTCATATGGAAGTCTACATGGCTGAGCACATTTTCCTCTATTACCAGAACGCCCTCCAACCAAGCTAGAAAATAAACACTGACCAGAGTATGATATACAAAGTGCACCATGTACAAATATTTCTAGGTCAACTTTACAATTATTTCTAATATATTCAATCTCGTTAATTGGAACTTCTCTAGATAAAACGACTCTTGAAAATCCAAGTTTCTCAAGTTCTAATACGCCTTCTAAATTATGAACAGACATCTGAGTGCTTCCGTGAATTTCCATACCAGGAAAATGAGTAATTAAATATTTAGCAAGACCAAGGTCCTGAACAATAATTGCATCGACTCCACATTTATAGGCAGATTCGGCAACTTTAATGGCATCGGCAAACTCATCATCTGTAATTAAAGTATTTAATGTTAGATTAGTTTTTACATTTCTTAGTTTACAATATTTTACGACTTCTGCAACTTCCTCCAAAGAAAAATTCTTTGCACTGGCCCTTGCACTAAAGCTGTTAGCACCAAAATAAATGCAATCAGCACCATTTTGAACTCCAGCTCTAACACAATCAAAATCACCAGCAGGAACCAATAACTCTGGAACTATATTAATTTCGTTATTCATGTATAAATTTATTCCTCCTTCGAGGTAGAAAGTTAATAAATTTCAACCTCAATTTTACAACTCTATATATTGTAACACACTTTACGGAAAATTCATACTATATTATATAAAACAAAAAAGGAGGAATATAAAATGCAAGACGACAATAGAGGTGGATGCAACAGTGGAAGTTGCGGATGTGACGAAGGACCAAGAGGAGGATGTGGACGCAATGAAGGTTGTGGATGCGGACCATTTGGTGGACTATTTGGCGGAAACAATTGCGGATGCGGAGATAGCGGAATTTTATTCTTCATAATAATATTCTTACTATTATTTACAAACAACGGATGCTGTGGTGGTAGATAAAACATAAAAAAGATGCTAGACTATAAAAATAGGCTAGCATTTTTTTTAGATATGTGTTACAATAGATTTCGCAAGAGAAAATGCCAATATAGCTCAGTTGGTAGAGCAACGGATTCGTAACCCGTAGGTCAGCAGTTCGATTCTGCTTATTGGCTCCACAAAAAGATTACTTATACTAATAAGAGTGTGAGTAAAAAAATTAACTTAACCCTCTACTACTTTTTGAGTAAGACGGGAGCCTAAATGATTTTTGGGAGTTTAAAAACTCTCTTTTTTCATTTTTAACAATTTTTCAAGTAGCAATTTTTATTCCAGTATTTTTAAAATATCATTCATATTATTCACTATCTCAAATTGAGTTTTTTCATATTTCTTATACCTATCCATTAGTAACAAATTAAATCCGTATTCTTTAGCCTTTTGCAAAATATGATTTCTATCATCAATATAAAGTGATTCACTAGGAGTAACCTCTTTATATTTGTTAATAAATATATCGAATAAATTTTCTTCTTTTACTGTAGTATACATAGATGATATGATGATACCTTTAAAATATTTATCTATTCCTTTGTTCTTCAATACTCTAAAAGAAGATGGCCAGCCATTTGAAATGATATAGAGATTATATTTTTTTGACAACTCTTCTAGAATTGAATAAACATCATCAAAAAATATAAATTTATCATCATTATAAACACAATCATCAGCTAATTTATTTGCAATATCTAAACTTGCATTAGGATAATTTATATCTTTTAAAACATTGCAATAATAGTTTGAAAACATTTTATGTTCATCTTTTTCAGTTTTAGGCTCTTGAGTTTGTAAGTATAAGTATTTTTTTAGGCTTATTTTTAATTTCTCTTCATCAATTAAATTCTTATTTAAGATATTCCAAAAGTTAGTTGTGATAAACCAATGTCCACTTTTCGGTTCGGCTAATACACCACCGATATCAAATATAATATTTTTAATCATTTTTATTACTCCTTGTATCTATTTTTTATTTAATTTTTCTGTCATAATAATGAACATATATTTTCATTTGTCCGATATATTAGTGTATCACCTTACTGATTAGCATTTATACATTCATTCAAATTGATTATACTATAGATAGCAAAAATTTGCTATATTCATAAAAAAATTACCCTGAAATGTTAAAGATAACAATTGTAAAATTAAATAAAAAATGGTACAAGGGGCATGTAAATTTTTTAATCCTGTTTTGCAGGTGGATATAGATGTAACTCCAATAAAAATAATTTTTTTCAGGAGGTAATTGGCATGAAAAAAGAAAAAATTAAGCGGGTTTTCAAAGAAAATATGAAAAATTTTGCAGTTTTTATTTGGTTTGTTTTAGTAGCTATGTGCTTTTATCACGAATTTTCTGTAAATACGAGGATAACGATTTTTGCTATTACTGTTATATATACCGTAGCAGGAAATGCAATATTTAACAAAGTAGGTGATAAGCGTCAGGAAGAAGAGAAACAGGCAAGAGAAAAAAGACTGTTGGAATTAGAGAAACGGTATAAATATTATATAGACTTGGTTAATGCTCAAAAGCGAGAAACATTAAAAAAATTGACAAAGAATTGTTAAATATATTTGATATTAATATAAGACCTGAATATTTAATTTCTTTTGATAATTATATGGACTGGGTAAGTAAAAATAGAATTTCCGGAAAACCAGACAGTTTCATTATAGCTAGTTGCCTGATGTATAGTCTAATAGATCATCCGATAATTACTATAAAAAAGACCGAAGTGAAAAATAAGATGTTAGAAAATTTCAAGTTTAATATTATTCTTGATATAGCAATTGGGTGTGTTTTTCAAATTATTTCTGAGCCTATTACGTATTATGAAGACAACTTAACATGGGTGGAAGAAAAACATCCAAAAGTGAATATTGTTGTTCCTAGTGGAATTATGAAAGATAGTACTTTGTATCAAAGAATAATTGCTACTATTTATCGTGATGAATTGGAGAAAAAAAGAACTTCCATTATGCAATTTTCAAATTTACTATACCTTATTTACTTAAATTGCCAATAAAAAAGGAGAGGCTAGATACTTGGTAAAAAGTGTCTAGCTTCTCCTTTTTCTTAGCAGAAAACTTTGTGTTACTCTTCGGATTCCTCAAATTCAGAGTCGTTGATGCGGATGTTGGTCTCAAATGGAATATTAGCACCATTACTGCAACATGGACCAAAAATGTTCATGACTTCCCACAATTGCATTTTGCAGAAGCCGTCTGCATCTGTCTCAGGAGGTGTGAATTTTCCTACTGACGGACACTGCTTGTAAATTTCGTTGTGACGTTCTTTCAGCTTTCGCAGGCCGAGCTTTGTGAGTTTAATCCAAACGTAAGAGTTAACATTAAATGTTTTCATATTTAGGTCCTCCTTTTTATTGTTCGGAGGACAGTGCCCCCGAAATGTAAATATTTCAAAGGCACAATATAAATATAATGTGCTATAATTAATTATAGCATAATTTACATAAAAGTCAATTCACATGAAATATATAGGATATAAACCATGTCAATAGTTTTTGATTAGTTCACCCTAAAAATAATATTTTAACTTGTGACTTGTTCACCCTTGAAAAAGTCACAAGTTATGTTGTATAATAAAAATATAAAAGTTCTCAAGCCGATAATCTTTCGTTTTTTAAACAATTGTAATAAACAAATTGTTGTATAATTGTTTCTACAGATTCGTTTGATTTGAGGCTTTTTTTATCTATTTGAGTAATAGGAATAACTTTATACCATTTATTATCAAAACGCACTTTTAATCCTATTCTCTTGCTTATACATAGTTCTACTTTCTTTTTATGCAATATTTCTTTTGTATCTATTACGAATGTTATTCCTTTATGACTAATGCAATTGCTAACATCAACACTTCTAGTATATTTTATCGATAATAAATAATCTAGATTAATATATGGCGGCAACTCCATAAATGATGACTTTTCTTCTCTTGGAGCAATTCCAAACTTCCTATTGTATTTTGAAATGTAACTTTTTAAAAATTCATTTGCTCCTTCAATGTCTGAAATATTATGACGTCTAAATTCTGTTCTAAGCCTGTCGTGTAATGTGTTCCAAAGTCTTTCTATTCTTCCTTTTGCCTGTGATGATCCAGCATGAATTAAGTCTACGCCCAATTCCTGCATCATCCTTCCATATTGAGTGGTTGGTTTTGTAATTCCTGCAAGTTGCTCTTCAATGCTAAGATGATTATCTTTTGGAAAGAATATACTCGAACCATCTGCATAAAGAGCAAGTGGAACTCCAAAGTTTTTTATTGTTTGTCTTGTAACTTCTAGATAGCCATGCATACATTCGTTTTCGCACATATATAGCCCTGTAATCTGATGAGTTGCATCATCGATGAAACCATGCAAACAATACTCTTTATTGTCATTATAAAAAAATCTATGAGGAGTACCGTCAACTTGTAATAATTCACCAGATGAAGCGCGTTCTTGACGTCTGTTGTGAGCCTTAGCTTTTTTATGTTTTCTAGGACTTTTTGCACCTTTTGATTTTAAAAATTTGTATAAAGGAGTATAACTAATCCTAATGTGATAATCTTCTTCCAAAATCTCTTGAAAATGGATAAAGTTACATTCTTCTAATTCTGGCATGTTCCAAATTTCCCGGATTTTACTTTTGATTTCTGCACTTATAGTGTGTGTTGTTTGTTTACCACAATTTTCATGCATCATGGATGAAGCGCCTATTTTTTTATACCTCGCTTTCAATTTTTTTACATAGCGCTCTGAAAACCCAAATTTAATTGCTGCAACTTTAATTGTCATTGTTCCATTAACACAAGATTCAATTATTGCTTTTTTTAATTCTTCTTTATTATTCATAAAAGTTCTCATACCTCCATTATATCATAGGGTGCACTTTTCATAAAATAATTTTATAGGGTGATCTTATCACAAGTTATTCATAGATTTTTATGTAAAGAATTGAATATTAGCTTAATATATGCTATATTATATAGTAATGATGTTTTGCATCATACCGTATAAGTTAAGGCATGGTAGTGGCTTTAATAAATTCTAAAATGATAATTTTGGAGGAATGTTTATATGATAAATATAAATTTTTTGTTTCCGTGGGAAAAAAGGCGGATTAAAGATGAAGTTGCCAAAAAGATAATGGATAAATATAATAAAAAAGTTGTAAAATATGAATTTCACCATGTGGGTGAAGAAAAAGTTTTTTTGTATGTTTATCTTGAGGATGGTAAAATTTTATTCATAACTGCGGAATACTTTGATATTGCGGGAAGTATGACTTTCTGCGAAGATATGTCATTTTAACAGAGAGCTTTCCATTACTACCATGGAAAGCTTTTTAGTATGTGATTATATTAGAAAATGTCATAAAATACGCTAAAACTGCCCATTGAAATTTCCTTAAATTTAATGTATAATAGAAAGGTATGAATACGTTAAATGAAAGGATTTTTTTATGGGATTTTTTGATAAATTAAAAAATGGATTGAATAAGACAAAAACATCTTTTGATGAGAAGATGAATTATATATTTAGTAACTTTAGAAAAGTTGATGAAGATTTACTTGAAGAATTAGAAGAAGCATTAATTATGTCTGATGTTGGAGCTAATACTTCTGCTACAATTATAAATAATTTAAGAGAAAGAGTTAAAAAAGAAAATATTAAAGACGAGCAAGGTGTTAGAGAGGCTCTAAGAAAAGAAATTCAAGAGATTTTTGATGCTACAGATAATACTCTGAAACTAGAAACTAAGCCAGCCGTAATCTTAGTAGTTGGAGTAAACGGAGTTGGAAAGACAACTTCTATTGGAAAAATTGCAAACAGATTAAAGAAAGATGGTAAAAAAGTTGTTGTTGCAGCAGCAGATACATTTAGAGCAGCAGCTGTTGAACAGTTAGAAATCTGGGCAAATAGAGTTGGATGCGATATAGTAAAAAGAGAAGAGGGAGTTGACCCTGCATCAGTTGTATATGATGCAATTAAAATTACTAAAGAGAAAAATGCAGATGTTTTAATTTGCGATACGGCAGGAAGACTTCACAATAAGAAATATTTGATGGACGAGTTAATTAAAATAAAAAAGGTAATAGACAAAGAATTGCCAGATTCATCAGAAGAAGTACTTATGGTGCTTGATGCAACTACTGGTCAAAATGCAATTTCACAGGTTCAGGCTTTTAAAGAAACAGTGGATATTACAGGAATAGTTCTTACAAAGCTTGATGGAACTGCAAAAGGTGGAGCTGTAATAGGAATTGTAAATGAAAACAAAGTGCCTGTAAAATTTATAGGTGTTGGAGAACAAGTTGACGACATGGAAATATTTAATAGCGAAGATTTTGTAAAGGCTTTAATTTAAGGATTGGAGGAATATAGCTTGGAAGAGAAAAAGAAAGAAGTAAAACAAGCAGAAGAAAAAATACCAAAAACTGAAGAAATTAAAGAGAATAAAAAAGAAGAAGCTAAAGAAAAAAAGAACGATAAAAAGCAAGAAAGTAATGAACAAGAAAAATCTAATAATGAAGTAAAAGCAGAGCAACAAGAAGAAACAAAAACAGCACAACAAGCAAAGTCTGCAAATACTGAAACAGAGAGTACTACTAAAAAAAGAAAAACAAGAAAGAAACTTGTTCTAGCTGTTTTAGCAATTGCTTTATTAATTATTTATATAGTTGAAAGAGGCGAATTCTTAGAAATAAAAGAGATTGGCGAAAACTACATCTCTATGTTCTGGCAGAACATGAAGTATAGAGGAATAGCTGCTGTAGTTAATTTCTTGGCAATATTTACATTAACATATACAACAACAACTAAGGTAAAAAGAGGTCTAAAGGTATTTTTTGAAGACGAAAAGAAAGAAATGCCAAAGCTTCCACAAAAATCAATTTCATTTATATTTGCAACATTAGTAACAATTGGAACTACTGGAATGATAGTAGAAAAAGCATTACCATGTTTCTTTAATACACAATTTGTTACAACTGACCCTGCACTAGGCTTAGATATAGGATTTTTCGTGTTTATATTGCCATTCTTAAAATTTATAACTATATATGCATTAGTTGCAATGATTGCAGCAGTAGTATATGCAACTTTGTACTATTTAATAGTGTTTAATATTTGTTTTGATGGAATATCGAGAGAATCGGTAAAAAAGAGTGGACTATTAAATAATGCACTTGGTTATTTAAAAGTAATTATAGTTTTATTTGCAATATTGATGCTTATTGGAACACTTGATATTGGGGTACAAAAATTTATAGTATTAAATAATGATGAATCAGAGAATTATTCAATATTCGGAGCCGGAATTACAGAAACAACAATCGGGTTCTGGGGATATATTGCATTATCTGTAATTATGATAGTTTCAGCATTTAAAGCAATAAAAGAATTCAAAAAAGGAAAAACTAAGAAAGTAATAGGCTCAATACTAGTTGTTCCAGGTTATTTAGTTTCTTTACTTTTAGTAATGCTTGGATTTAATTTAATATTTGTAAATTCAAATGAACTTGATAAGGAAAAGAAATATATCGAAAATAATATAAATAATACAAAAATTGCATATGGAATAAATATAGATGAAGTTACTGTTCAAGATGGTGGAACAATTACTCAAAATGATATTACTGAAAATATTGAAACAATTCAAAATATTCCGATTGCAAATGCGTCAACAGTGCTAAAAGACCTAGAAGGTTCTCAAAAAAATAAAGGATATTATAATTTTAGGTCAACTCAAATTGGATTGTACAATATTTCTGGAAAAGAGAAGTTAGTATATGTAACTCCAAGAGAAATTGCAAGCTCGAAGGGAACATATAATAATAAAACATATGAATATACACATGGATTCGGAGCAATAATAACATCTGCAACATCAACAACAGATTCTGGAAATATAAACCATATTCAAAAAGCATTTGACCAAACTGATGAAGTGCTAAATATAAATGAACCAAGAATTTATTTTGGATTGGAGACAAACGATACAGTTGTAACCAATAGCAATAGCAAGAAAGAGTTTGATTATCCAACAGAAGATGCTTTGAAAAATACAGAGAATGTATATGACGGAGATGCTGGATTAAAGGCAAATTTCTTAGATAGATTAGTTTTAGCAATAAAAGAAAAGGACGCAAAACTAGTATTTTCAGGAAATGTAAAGAGTGATAGTAAAATTTTAACAAACAGAAATATAATTCAAAGAGCAAAGACAATAATGCCATATTTAACATATGATAATGAACCATATATGGTTGTTACAAACGATGGAGAACTTGTTTGGGTGCTTGATGCATATACAACGAGTAACGAATACCCATATTCACAAAGAACAGTTCTAGAGGAAAATGGTATATCGAAAGATGAAATTAATTACATACGAAATTCTGTAAAAGTAATAATAGATGCATATACTGGTGATGTAACATTCTATAGAACAGATAAAACAGATCCGATTGCAATGGTATATGAAAAAATATATCCAGATTTATTCTCTAAAGAAGAGATACCAGAACAAATATCAGACCATTTTGTATACCCAGAATATTTGTATAACATTCAAGCAAAAGTGTTAAAAAGATACCACAACATTCAACCAGATGTATTATACAGGGGAGATGATGTATGGGATATTGCAACACATAATGCAAGTAGCAAAGTTTCATCTACAAAAGGAACTGAAATAAACCCATATTATACAATGGTAAAAACAACAGACAGTACAACATCAAGATTAGGCTTAGTAATACCATTTACACCATATGAAAAACAGAATGTAACAGCATATTTAGTTGGTTCGACTGATGAAAATGGAAACAATGTATTAAAGTTATACAACTATCCAACAGATAGCAATGTTTTAGGACCAATGCAATTAGATACTCAGCTAGGACAGGACGAGACAATTGCAAAGGAAATAGAAAACTTAAATGTTTCAGGAACAAAGCTTTCTAAAGATATAATAATAGTGCCAATAAACAATACTTTATTATATGTAGAACCAATATATCAACAATTTGTGAATGAAACAGATTCATTGCCAGTGCTAAAGAAAGTGGTAGTTGCATCTGGAAATAAAGTTGCAATAGGAAATACGTTTAGCGAAGCACTTTCAAATTTAGTTTCACAATATGCAGTCGATATTGAAATAGAGAACACAGATAGTTTAGATGAGCTTGCAGATTTAATAATAAAAGCAAATAACAATTTAAAAACATCAACACAAAGCAATGATTGGGAACAAATAGGAAAAGACACAAAAAGATTGCAAAATTTGATAAACAGATTAGAAGAAGTGAAAAAAGGAATAGACAAAAAATCAAGAGAAAACGGAAAAAATAATACAACTGCAATAAATGAATTAGTTGATGAAAATGTTACAAATGTAACTGAATAAATAATAGTAAAAAGAGTCATCATAATAGAAAGGTGGCTCTTTTATTATGAAAAAAATAAGATTAAAAGAAAATAAAAAAATAGAAAGATTTAAATGTGATAATTCAAAAATGATGCAACTAGCTATAAATTCTAAAAATTATCACAAGAAAAAATTAGAGGAAGAACTATTAATACAATTAAATAATTTAAACAATACATTAAATAAAAACAAGGTACTGGAATTAATTGAAATTGCAGGTGATTCAAGAAAATATCTTGTTAGAAATTTTATGTCTGGAATATCAAAAGGAATTGGAATAGGAATTGGTTTTTCGATAATTACAGCATTAATAATATATGTAATGCAGAAAATAATAAGGCTGAATATACCGGTGTTAAGCCAGTATATATCAGATATAGTAGAAATAGTGGAGAGGACGAAATAATATAAAAATTTGTTTCCATTTCTTGATTTATGCACTTTTTTGTGTTATAACAAAAGCCATGAAAACAAATTAATACATATAGAAGGAGAAAGTAAAATGGAAGTAAACGAAGAAAAAAGAGCTAAATTTATGGAAAACGCAGGAAAAAGAGTAAATAAAGTAATGCATGACATTCAAATATTAGAGCCAATGGCAAGAAGTAGCGTTTATGATTTTACAAAAGAAGATGTTGAAGAAATGTTTACTGCAATGCAAGATGCATTAGATAGTGCAAAAGAGGAATTTAACAAAAAGTTTGAAGGAAGAGCTAAAGCAGAAAGAAAGATGTTTTCATTTGGAACTAACCCTGTAAGCAAAGAAACAGAAGAAGCAAAGCAAGAAGAAAATAATGTTGCAACTGAAACAGAAAATGTTTAAGCTAATAAAATAATTAAAAATTGATAAAAGCAGAGATGATTTTTAATAAATTATTTCTGCTTTTTACTGTTAAATTAGCGTTTACAAAAAACGGCAAATTGTAACAAAAATGTAACAAAGCATATTCTATTAGAGCCTAAAGGATAACAAAAAAATAAAAAATAAAAAAGCAAAATTGTTGCTTTTGCAACAGAAAAAGTAAAAAGTTGAGGTATAATAATAGTCATAAATTGCAAAGCAATAGATTGAAAAATAATTATAATTTTCAAATCTAAGAAATATTTTTGGGGAAGGAATGTGTGTTAACAATGAAAGTAATAAAAAGAGATGGAACAATAGTTGAGTACAATGCTGAAAAGATTAGAACTGCAATAAAAAAAGCAAATAATGAAGTTTCAAAAAAACAAAAAGCTACAGACGAAGAAATTGATGAAATAATAAGATATATAGAGGATTTAAGAAAATCTAGAATATTAGTTGAAGACATTCAAGATATAATCGAGCAAAAGCTTATGGAAATAGGAAGATATGAGCTTGCTAAACAATATATTACATATCGTTACACAAGAGCTCTTGTTAGAAAGGCTAATACAACAGACCAAACTATTAAAGAATTAATTGACGGAGAAAGTGAATATTGGAATAACGAAAATGCAAACAAAAACGCAAGAGTCGTTACAACACAAAGAGATTATTTAGCTGGAATAACAAGTACAGATATAACAAGAAGATTTTTACTTCCAGATGATGTTGTAAAAGCTCATGATGAAGGAATTATACATTTCCACGATGCCGATTATTTTGCACAAAATGCTTTAACAAACTGCGAACTAATAAACCTAGAGGATATGCTTCAAAATGGTACTATAATGAATGGTGTTATGATTGAAAAGCCTCACAGATTTATTACAGCATGTACAATTGCAACACAAATAATACTTGCTGTTACATCTTCTACATATGGTGGTGCTACTGTTTCACTTGCACATTTGGCTCCATTTGTAAGAAGTAGCTATGAAAAATATTACAAAAAATATAAAGAAAATGGATTAAGCAAAGAACAATGCGAGAAGTTTGCAAAAGAAGATACTAAAAAAGAAGTTGCTGATGGTGTTCAAACATTCAACTATCAAGTAAACTCAATGACCAATACAAATGGCCAGGCTCCATTCTTATCTGTTTGTATGTATTTAGGAGAAACAGACGAGTATAAAGAAGAATTAGCAATGATAATAGAAGAATTCCTAAACCAAAGAATATTAGGATTCAAAAATGAAAAAGGTGTATATATTACACCAGCTTTCCCAAAACTTCTTTATGTGTTAGAGGAAGATAATATACATGAGAACAGCAAATACTGGTATTTGACAGAACTTGCAGCAAAATGTACAGCAAAAAGAATGGTTCCAGATTATATATCAGAGAAAATAATGAAGCAAATGAAAGTAGATGCAAATGGAGATGGACAATGTTATCCATGTATGGGTTGCCGTTCATTCTTAACTCCTTATATAGACCCAGTTACAAAGAAGCCAAAATATTATGGTAGATTTAATCAAGGTGTTGTAACGATTAACTTAGTTGATGTTGCTTTATCATCAGGAAAGGATTTAAAAAAATTCTGGAAAATATATGATGAAAGACTTGAACTTTGCCATAAGGCTCTACAAGTAAGACACGAAAGACTTGCAAAAGCAACAAGTGATATTGCCCCAATACTATGGCAACATGGAGCATTTGCAAGATTACCAAAGGGTGCAAGCATTCACCCATTATTACATGGTGGATATTCTACAATATCTTTAGGATATGCAGGATTATACGAATGTGTTAAATATATGACAGGCAAGAGCCATACAGATAATGGTGACGGAAAAGATTTTGCCATAGAAGTAATGAAGAAAATGAATGAAAAATGTGCAGAATGGAAAGAAGCAGAAGACATAGATTACAGTGTTTATGGTACACCAATTGAGTCTACAACATATAAATTTGCAAAGTGTCTACAAAAGAGATTCGGAAAAATAAAGGGAATAACAGACAAAAATTATATAACAAATTCATACCATGTTCCAGTATTTGAAGAAATAGATGCGTTCTCTAAGTTAAAACTAGAAAGTGAATTCCAAAGACTAAGCCCAGGAGGAGCTATATCTTATGTAGAAACTCCAAACTTACAAAACAACTTGGAAGTAGTACTTCAAATAATGAAATTTATTTATGACAACATCATGTATGCAGAGTTAAACACAAAATCTGATTATTGCCAAAAATGTGGATATACAGGCGAAATACTAATAGATGACAATCTAGAATGGTATTGCCCAAACTGTGGAAACAGAGACCACAACACATTAAATGTCGCAAGAAGAACTTGTGGATATATAGGAAGCAACTTCTGGAACAAAGGAAGAACTCAAGAAATAAAAGAAAGAGTACTTCACATAGATAATAAAGATTATGTTGAAGAAGATGAATGCAAATGTGGATGCGAAAAACATGAGCATAGTGAAGAAAAAGAAGCTGTAACATCAAAATAGATAATATTAGAATTGGTTGTGCGTAGAAATTCAAGCTACGCATAACCATTCTTAAGAATAATGGTTACTGGCATTTAAATACTATAATTTTTAAATATTTTCATTTTGAAAATTACGAATATGGGGGAATAAAAATGAGATATAACAAAATAAGAAAAATGGATATAGCAGATGGACCAGGTGTAAGAGTATCAATATTTATGCAAGGTTGTGCATTTAATTGCCCAAAATGTTTTAATCAAGAAACACACGATTTTGCAGGTGGAAAAGAATTTACACAAAATACAATAAACAAAGTATTAGAATTATGTGATAATCCAAACATAGAAGGCTTATCAATTTTAGGCGGAGAGCCAATGCATCCAAAGAACATAGAAGGAACAAAAGAACTTGCAAAAGCATTCAAAGAAAAATATCCAGAAAAAAATGTATGGGTATGGTCAGGTTACACATTTGAAAAAGACCTAAAAGACAAAGAGGCTTTGAAATACGTAGATGTTTTAGTAGACGGTCAATATGTAGATGCACTACACAATCCAACATTAGAATGGAGAGGATCTTCAAACCAAAGAGTAATAAACGTACCAGAAAGCTTAAAAGAAAACAAAACAGTATTAAGAAAAATCGCCCAATAGGGACGCCCCTTTTTGGGCGATTTTTATAGAAAAAAATATAACATTAATCAATAATTATAAAGCTTTAATTTCTTCTTCACTTAATCCAGTTATTTGACTTATATCTTTTATGTGCATTTGTCCTTTTAGCTTTTTTGCTATTAATGCAATACCTTCAGCTTTACCCTCAGCCTTTCCTTCAGCAATTCCCTCAATTTTTCCTTCTCTTCTTTGTTTTCTTATTTCATTATTAATTATTCTTGAAGCATTTGTCATAATTTCATTACCTCCTTCGATAGTCTCCATTTTTTTATTATTATATAATAGGGTTTACCTATAGGTCAATATTTCTATAAATATAATTTATTGGATTTTACTTCTGAATTAAAAACTTTCGCTATAGCGAATAAAATATCTTTGAAATAATTTAGTAAAATTATATTACTAGTCATATCAAAAATCAAGAAAATTCGTTCGTTAAATTTCGACAAATAAATTTCTATATACCCCTCTATTTACAAATACCATACTGGGGTATATAATAGCGTTTGAAAGTTGAGAAAGGGAGTGATAAAATTATAGAAGATAAAAATTGTTGTCATAAACAAACTCATCGTACAAAGGAAGAAAAAAAGATTGTGAATGATAGACTGAATAGAATTGAAGGGCAAATAAAAGGGATAAAAAAGATGATAGATGAAGATAGATATTGTAATGATGTGTTAATTCAACTATCGGCAGTAGAAAATTCTATAAGAAGCCTGTCAAATCACATATTAGAAAATCATTTATATACTTGTGTAAGTGATGATTTAGAAAGAGGAAACTTGGAGATTATAGATGAGCTAACGAGTTTATTTAAAAGGTTTAACAAATAAATTGCCAATAATTGGACAAATTAATAAATATAGGGAGGAAATTTAAAATGAAAGAAATTAATTTAAAAGTAGAAGGAATGATGTGCATAGGCTGTGAAAACAGAATTCAAAATGCAGTAAAAAATATGAATGGAATAAAGAGTGTAAAGGCAGACCATACGACTGGAACTGTAAAGATAGAAGCAGAAGATGGAATAGAAGAATCAAAAATAAAAGAAAAAATTGAAAATATAGGATTTGATGTAAAATAGAAGAGGTGAAGTTTTTTGAAAAAGGTTGTTCTTTCTATAGATGGAATGACGTGCAGTGCGTGTTCTAACGGATTGGAGAAATATTTAAATAAACAAAATGGAATTAAAAGTGCAACAGTAAATCTTGTAATGGCAAATGCCCTAATTGAATATGATGAAAATATTTTAAATTTGGAAACTCTTGAAAAATTTGTTGAAGAAGCGGGATTTAAGAGCTTAGGCATTTATAATGAAAATAGTGAAAAGAAACAAAATAAAAATGAAAAAGTTAAATTTATAATATTTTCTGTTTTAGCAGTGGCTCTTATGTATATTTCTATGGGTCACATGATTGGTCTTCCAAACTTTTCGTTTTTAGATATGCACATACATCCTTTAATTTATGCTGGAACTTTGCTTGCACTAACGATTGCTTTCGTTGTGTATGGATTTGATATTATTAAAAGTGGCTGTAAAAACTTAATTCATAAGGCTCCAAACATGGATACACTTGTTGCAATGGGTGTTATTACAAGCATTTTGTATAGTATTTATGGAATGTACATGATTGCAAAAGGACATCATGAATATGTAGAAAATTTATATTTTGAGTCTGCTGCAATAGTAATATTTTTCATCAAATTAGGAAGATATATTGACGGAATTAGCAAGGATAAGACGAAAGAAGCAATTCAAAAATTAGTACAAATAACACCTAAAGAAGCGGTTATTAAAGTAAACGGAGAAGAAAAAAAGGTTACAATAGATGAAATAAAAAAAGGTGATATAGTTGTAAGTAAACCTGGTGAAAGGATTGCGGTTGATGGAGAAATAATAACAGGAAAAGCACATCTTGACGAATCTTTTATTACTGGAGAAAGCAAGCCTACAAGTAAAGCAGAAGGAAGCAAGGTAATAGCCGGAAGTATAAATTATGATGGATATATTGAATATGAAGCCGAAAAAATTGGAAAGGAATCGACTATTTCTGAAATTGTAAGACTCGTAATAGAGGCTACTAACACTAAAGCTCCAATCGCAAAAGTGGCTGATACTGTAAGTGGGTATTTTGTGCCAGCAGTTATACTAATTGCAATAATTACTTTTATTGCATATCTAATTTTAGAAAACACTGTTGCCACGGCAATAAATGTATTTGTAACAATATTGGTCGTAGCATGTCCTTGTAGCTTGGGGCTGGCAACTCCACTCGCTATTGTTGTATCTGAAGGCGTGTGTGCCAATAATGGAATACTTGTAAAGAAGAGTGAAATATTAGAAAATGCCGAAAAGACTACGACAGTTGTGTTTGATAAAACAGGAACATTAACATATGGCAAGCTAAAAATAGCACAGATAGTAAATTACAGCAAAATGCAAGAAAAAGAACTTATGCAAATAGTTGGAAGCTTGGAGAAAAAGTCGGCACATCCAATAGGAAAGGCTTTTGAAGATTATCTAAATGAAAATAAAATTGAAACACTAGATGTAAAAGATTTTAAAGATGTAAGTGGCTATGGAATAATTGGAAAGATAGCTGAAAATGAGGTAATATTAGGCAATTCAAAAATATTAGAAAAATATGATATAACAAACAGTCATAAACAAGACGAAGAAAAGCTTGCAAAAGAAGGAAACAGCATAATTTATGTTGTGATAAACAATGAAATTTCAGCAATTATAGGTGTAAACGATATTGTAAGAGAAAATTCAAAAGAAGTAATAAGTAAGCTGAATAAAAATAAAATTGAGACTGTAATGTTAACAGGAGATAACACACAAACAGCCGAAAAAATTGCTAAAGAAATAGGCATAACTACAGTGATATCAAATGTTACACCACGTGAAAAAACGGAGGTAGTAAAAAAACTGAAAGTAGAAGGCAAATATGTAATGATGTGTGGAGATGGAATAAACGACAGTCCAGCACTTGCAAGCAGTAACATAGGTGTTAGTGTAAATAGTGGAACAGACATAGCAATGGATTCATCTGACGTAATATTAACCAGAAATGATTTAAACAGCATACTAAATCTAATAAACATCAGTAAAAAAACAATAAGAAACATAAAGCAAAATCTATTTTGGGCATTCTTCTATAACAGCTTAATGATACCAATTGCAATGGGCTCGTTCAGCAAATGGGGAATAACAATAAACCCAATGATAGCAAGTTTAGCAATGGTAATAAGCAGTTTAACAGTAACACTAAACGCACTAAGATTAAAAAGGCTGGCAAAATAGTATAAAAATTAAAATAGTTGGGGTAGAGTAATACAAACCAACTATTTTTTTTTCGTTAAGTTATATACTTAATGAATCCTTTTTTGCATTTATTATATCAAAAGAGCAAAAAAAATATTTAAGAAATTTTTAATTGAGAATATGCTGAAATAAGCTTGATATAAAGAAAAAACAACTTAGCTTTTATCATTAAGTATATAACTTAATAATAAGCTAGGAGGATGAAAGAATAGTGAGAACAAAAGAAATAAAAGGAATAACGCTAGTAACACTAGCTGTTACGATCGTAATTTTATTAATATTGGCAGGAGTGAGTACAAGTCTGATAATTGGCAATGATAGTCTATTTGATATGGCAAAAAGTACACAGAAAGTGCAAACAATAGCAGGAATAAAAGAAGCATTGGAACTTGAAAAGGTAGATATTCAGGTTGAAAGTAAAACGGTAAATTTAGAAAATTATTTGGAACAAATAAGTAATGGAAAGAAAAATTATGATTTAAGTTCAAAAGAAAAGCTAGATGATAAAAATGCATATATTATAGTTAATGACCAATATAAATTTTTGATAAAAGACAAGGAAAACGGAGACGTAGAAATAACGTATGAAGGAGTGGCAGTTTCAGGAGATTTAACATTATCTTCATATGAGGAAACATATACATATCCAAATAGTGGAACATTTACAGTAACCAATAACGTTTCGGGAGGAGAACTTTCAGTTGAATCTGATGCACCGAATATTGCAACAGCAAGCATCAAAGAAAATACAATAACAGTAGTACCGGGAACAACAGCAGGAAAAGCAAATATAATAGTAAAAAGTGCAGCAAATGGAGATTATGCAGAGAACAAAAATATTCATATTGCAACAGTAGAAAATGGTACAATTAGTTTATCAGTAACACCATATGAAGGAACTTATGATGGACAAGCCCACAATGCAATTACACAAGTAGATGTAAATCCAAGTGATGCAAAATTGGAATATTCATTAGATGGAAATACATATAGTGAAACAATGCCAACAATAACAAACACATCAGAATTTACAGTTACAGTAAAAGCAAGCAAAGCAGGATATAAAACACAAACAACAACGGAAACTGTAAAAGTAAATAAAGCAAATGGAAATTTAACATTATCGGCAACTAGTGGAACAATAGCATATCCAAATAACACAAGCTTTACAGTAAGTAATAATACAGGAAGTTTAAGTGTTTCTTCAAGTAATTCAAACATTGCATCTGCAAGTATAAGTGGAAACACGGTAACAGTAAAATCTGGAACAACAGCAGGAAAGGCAATAATAACAGTAACAAGTGCGGCTGCAACAAATTATAATGCAAAATCCGCAACTTACACAGCAACAGTTCAAAACGGGACTATAAGTTTAAGTGCAACACCGTATTCAGGAACATATGATGGAAAAGCACATAACGCATTAACAAAAGTAAGCGTAAATCCAAGTGATGCAAAAATAGAGTATTCAATAAATGGAGGCACATATAGTACGACAATGCCAACGATAACAAATACATCATCATTTACAGTAACAGTAAAAGCAAGCAAAGCAGGATATAAAACACAAACAACAACGGAAACTGTAAAGGTAAATAAGGCAAATGGAAGTTTAACATTGTCGGCAACTAGTGGAACAATAGCATATCAAAATAACACAAGCTTTACAGTAAGCAATAATACAGGAAGTTTAAGTGTTTCTTCAAGTAATTCAAACATTGCATCTGCAAGTATAAGTGGAAATACGGTAACAGTAAAATCTGGAACAACAGCAGGAAAGGCAACAATAACAGTAACAAGTGCAGAAGCAGCAAATTATACAGCAAAATCTGCAACATATACAGTAAATGTACAAAATGGAACAATTTCACTTAGTGCAACACCGTATTCAGGAACATATGATGGAAGAGCACATAATGCAATAACAAATGTAAATGTGAATCCAGCAGATGCAAAAATAGAATATTCAACAAATGGAACAAGTTATAGCACAACAATGCCAACGATAACAAACACATCATCATTTACAGTAACAATACGTGCAACAAAAACAGGATATAAAACACAAAGTACGACACAAACAGTAAAAGTAAACAAAGTAGCAGGAACATTAACATTATCAGCAACAAGTGGAACAATTAATTATCCAAATAGCACAACATTTACAGTTAGCGGAAATACAGGAACATTAAGTGTATCTTCAAATAATAATAATGTTGCAACAGCAAGTATAAGTGGAAATACAGTAACAGTAAAACCTGGAAAAACAGCTGGAAGTGCAACAATAACGGTAAAGAGTGCTGCAAGTACAAACTATAATGAAAAAACAGCGACATATACAGTAACCGTAAAAAATCCGACATTTACAGAAGGTTCGGGAGTAGGTTATTATGCAGATACAGATGGAAATGGAACGCCAGATGGGATAATTTTTGCAGATTTCAAAAATGGAGGAAGTGGCTCGTGGGGTGGTACTTCATATACAGTATCAACAGTAACGGGTTTAAAAGAGTATTATATAAGTCAAACCAACTATAAAGGACCATTTGGAACAAAAAATGTTTTATCTGCAAGAGAAAGTGGAAATGCAAGATTTAATGTAATGGCATTGAGTGATTATAATAGTGCAACATATACATTTACAAATGCAAAATCGATTACATCAGGAGAATGGAGAGTTCCAACAAACAATGAATGGGCAGCATTTGGAGGACAATTAGGCATAACAACTTCGAACTATAGTGGATATGGATTAAAAGCAACATATTGGTCGTCGTCTGCCAACTACTTCAACTTCGGCTGTTACGTTAATTTTAGTACTGGCACAATCGACAGCAACTACGGCCAATATCCTGTGCGTCTGGCTAGGACTTTCTAATTTTGTAAAAAATTAGAAATAAGAAAAATGCGTTATGTAAATAACGCATAGATTCAAACCAAGATAAAACTTCGTAAGAAGTTCTTGGTTTGAAAATTTTAAAATAGGAAGAGCGAATATGGGAGAAACAATAAAGAAAAATCATTGGATTCAATCAAAAGTAGATAATGCAACAAAGAAAATTAATCAAGAAATATATGAAAGAAATAGACAGGCACAAATTAACATAAAATTAGATGACATGGCTATATATATAAATGATAAAATTACAAGAAGAGGAATAGCAAAAGGGCTGGTAAATATTCAGGAAGACTTTAATAAAAGTATTCTTGAAGTAGAAAAGCAAACAATAAAAGATATTTAATATAATGAAAGTGATTGCTCCACCATATATGTGGTATTGTCAAAAGTTGAGCAATAAAAATGCTTTGACGACGTTTGTGAGTATTTGATTGGTCGTCCTCTGCCAACAACAACAACGGCTATTACGTTAATTTTAGTAATGGCAAAATCGACAACGACAACAACAAATATCCTGTGCGTCTGGCTAGGAGTTTCATTATAATAAATACACAACATCTTTCCTTTTTGGAAAGATGTTATTGTAAATATAACGGAGGAAAAATGGAAGATAAAATAGAATTTGAAGAATTATACAAGGCATATGAATTATGCCTAGTTTTTTCTTAAAAATAGATTTATCTAGATATTTTATGTCTGTTGATAGAAAAATAGTAAGTGAAAAATTTAAAAAATTAATACAAAACAAATATAAAGGAAAGCATAAAAAACTATTGCTATATTTAACACCAGTGATATTCGAAAACAATCCAGCACTATATTGTGAATATAAATGCAGTGAACAAATAAGAAATTTAGTACCTAATAGAAGAAAAATGGATTGTAATTCAAATTATGGAATGGCAATAGGAAATCTTACAGCTCAAGCAGGAAGTAATTTGAATTTAAATAATTTTGACCATTATGTAATAGAAGAATTAAAATTAGATAAATATATTAGATATGTAGATGACATAATTATTATATCTGACAATAAAAAACAACTTATTGATAGTTTGCCTATTATACAAAATAAGCTTGCTGAAACACACCAGTTTATAAATAAAAAAACAAAAATAGATACAGTCTACCACGGAGTTCCATTTTTAGGAAAGGTATCGCATCCTTATGGATATCAAGAACCTAGTAAACAAGTTATAATAAGAACATGTCAAAGAGCAAAAAATATACAATATGAAAACGAAAAGAATTTAATTGCAAAGGTTAATTCGCAGATTGGAACTTTAAAAGGGTATAATTGTAGAAAATTAATTAGGAATTATATTGATTTATTGCCAAGTGATGCTCAAAACATAATCAAGGAAGGAATAAAAATAATTTAGAATGTAAAAATTGGCTAGTATTTTTTGTGTGTTTGTTGTATAATATTCTAGAAAAAGGATGTGACTATGATGAAGTTATATGATAACATAGGAAGCCTAAGACTAATGAATATTAAAGTAATAAAGGACAACAAGGATACCTTATATGAAGGAATGGTTGAAAATGCACCTGATGATATAAAAAAGTTAAGGTATGCTAAAATAGAAATTGACAGTGGAACAACAATATTGCATGTATTTAGCCAAGAAAATTTAAATGATAACTAACAGCAAAAAGAGTTTAGATAAAATTTAACTGATATGATGAAAGTATAACAATAAATTGAAAAGCTAGTGTTTTTTTACGAATTCATTAGGAAAGGATATAAATTTATTATAACTAATAAAAGGGGATTAAAAATGAAAAAGTTTACAAATCAAAATGTATTAAAAGAAATTAAGAACATTAACAAAATTATTATAATTGGAATAATTATTTTATTGTTTGGAATTGCATTAGGACTATGGGGAGGTTATGAAATTGATAAAACTAGTGAAAATGCAAAATCTTTTAGCGAATTATTGCTAAGTGATGAAGAAAAAGAAAATCAAATTGCGACAGTTGATGTAACTTATGTACCTTACCAATTTGCAGTACAAGATGGAAATAATAATAGCTATTATATTGTGATGGATGAAGATTATATGTATGTTGCATATATGCCAACTTCAACTTTCAACTCTTTAAACAGAGAAGATATTTCAGAGAATCCAGGAAAAATTGAGGGAATGACAAAGCTTGCAACAAGAGAAATAAAGGAACTTGCGGTAGAAGCTTATAATGATGCAATAGAAGATGAAAATTATAAGATAACAGTTGCAGACTATGATAATTATTTTGGAAGTGTTTATTTAGATGCGTCAGAAGAAGCTCTTTCAGATGTAGGCTCATTACAAATTACTGGTTGTATGATATGTTTGATAATAGGCCTTGCAGCATTGCTAACTGGAATAATAAAAAAGGTTCATTTTAATATTAGTGTAAAGAAAATGGATGAAGATTTAATAGAAAAATTGGATAAAGAAATGAACGATGCTGATGCTTTCTATTATGAGAAAACTCACCTATACCTAACAAAAAATTACATAATTAATTTTCAAGGAAGATTTAAGGTAATAGAATATAGAGATGTAATTTGGATGTATGCAATGAATTACAGAACAAATGGAATTAAAACAAGTCAATCAATAAATATAATGGACGTAAAAGGAAAGGTTACTTCAATTGCAACAATAAACATTGTAACTAAAGAAAAGAAAGAAATATATGATGAAATTTGGAACACAATTGCTTCAAAGAATACAAATATTTTATTAGGCTATACAAAAGAAAATGCAGAAACAGCAAAAACAATGAAAGAAAATTAGAATGAAAAGGACTAATTCATGTATGAAATATGAACTAGTCTTTTTATATGTTCAAAGTCTTAAAGTACTGGAAACCTTGGACGTCCTCCGCCAATTAATTCTCTTAGTATTAAAATTCTAATTAAATCATTCAAGAATGGATTTTTACGTGGCTTTCTTGGTGGTCTATTTGGCATTTGTCTATCTTCAGAACTTTCTCTGTTGGTAGTTTCAACTGTAAGGCTAACACTAATTTTTGTATTTGAAACTGCTTTATCATAAATATCACTAACCATTCTTTCTATGGTATCTTCTGTGATTGGCATTGTAACATTTCTACAAGATGCAACAACCATTGGATATATAACTTTATATGAATCTGGGTATAGATTTTCTAGATTGCAGGACTGATTTTGCCACATAGAATTTGCCATGTTTGTATATGGATTTTGGCACATACCAGTACATCCCATGTTAGCACAACCACCATAAGGCATACCCATAGATTGATTCATGCCAGAAAATCCTAATGTATTTCTCATATAATCATCGTAATTTTGATAATTCACAAAATTCACCTCCATGCTAATA